>Ga0222719_10000632_pt1 | contig 34902 bp, 45 predicted proteins | sample C33_34DmetaG_FD_165039 | JGI IMG/M metagenome (GOLD analysis project Ga0222719, IMG submission 165039) | Estuarine water microbial communities from San Francisco Bay, California, United States - C33_34D | ecosystem: Environmental > Aquatic > Marine > Unclassified | place: USA: California... | reverse complement strand
GGTTCTTCTACCACTGGTTCTTCTACCACTGGTTCTTCTACCACTGGTTCTTCTACCACTGGTTCTTCTACCACTGGTTCTTCTACCACTGGTTCTTCTACCACTGGTTCTTCTACCACTGGTTCTTGTGAACTAGAACAATCTGATTTTTTAGGTAAAAGTTCATCTTTTGATTTCTTCCACCCTTCTTTTGACTTAGCTTCTTCATCTTCTGATGAATTAACAATCACATAATCAAAAAACTTACCGTCTACCTCCAACGGGCCGTTTAATTTATATAACATTTTAGGATATTCTTTAAACATTTATCGTCTCCTTTATGGTCTCGTAGTCCTTGATACTTCATTCCAATTGGAACCATCCCATATATACTTGGAATGAGAAACTTGCCCTGAAGTATTTGAATAAGAGGGGTCAGCAGCTATAGGAACACAATTAAATTCAGAAGTATCAAATGCAACAGCCCATGTAACCCCTAATAGTTCTATTTCTTGCCCAGTATATTCACCATCTGAAAGTTTAAACCCGCTTCGTGCAGCTCCATTACCATTAAGTCGAATTACATTATAACCATTTGGATTAATGGTCTCGTTGTTAGCAGTAGCTGTGTAATATTGATAAGACCTGTCTACTCTGTTAGTAGCAGTTATTCCTGCAAAACTAGGCTTATCTGTTGTTTTAACTGCTTGATTTGCTCCACCGACATAGCCCCATTGAGCAGCACTAATCGTTGTAGCCCCAATATTAGATAATTGAGAAATCTCAGCATCCGTTAAGTCTTGAAGCCCTAAAGTAGGTGTAACTGCTACATCATAAGTAACATTGTCATTGAGTGCCGATATCCTCACAATCCTATCTGTATCAAAAGTGCCTAGGGTTGTTGAAGATTGTGTAACTCTAGTGTGCTCATAAAAAAGACTAGGAGAGTTCGGAGAAGTTGAATAATAAACAACGCCAGTTCCATTAACACAACTTATGCCTATTTTTTGTCCTTGTGGGACTGTAATATCTTGCGAACCTCCCTTAAATATAATGCTCATTGGTCAACTCCTATTTTTTTCTCTTTTTCTTAGTCTTCTTAGCCACTGAAAGGGCTATGGCAATTGCTTGTTTCCTTGGTTTCCCGCTTTTGACTTCTTTCTTAATATTACTAGAAATAGTCTTTTTACCATAGCCTTTTTTCAGTGGCATATCGTTACCCTACTCTAACTAGATCAAAAGTTGGGGTGGTTGCTGTCTTAATCAATAAAAATTGACCGCCTGTGTTAGTAACAGCTCCGCTTCCTACCAATGTAACCCCTGTTCCACCTGAAATAGTGGAGGTATTTGATGCATGGTTAGACGCAGCGTACTGAGGCAATGCGTCCCCTACTGCTAAATCTGGTAACTCCGCGTCAATAAGAGCAGCAGTAGCAGATGTCATAGTAACAGCTCCGCCAGAAGCATCTTGATACAATACTTGGTCTCTATGTTGAACAGCAGTTACAGTTCCAGAATCAGCAATTGTATTTCGAACAACACTAATAGCTGAGATACTTTCACCAGCGTTTGCTGGACTAGCAACTTGTGAAGTTACTTCACGTGAGTTAGTCGGTGCCGAGCCAGTTTTGTAATAAACTTTTTCTGCTCCCGCATCGATTCTAACTTTTGATACTGAACTTCCAGGGGTAAGTACAACCTCTTGTGCATTAACTGAAGAACTATATTCAAAAGTCGGTGCCATATTTGTGAGATCATAATAGTAATAAACTTTCGCAGTTCCTTCTGTAAAGATAGCAATCTTATCAGATACGCTAACTTCAACTGAACCATTTGGATAAACGATACTTGAAGTTATTTTTAATTTTCTCCTTTGTTTTAATTATTAAGAGGGACCATTAAGGCCCCTCTTTTTATTACTGAGTTTCTATTAAGACTGACCAAACAACATGATTCCTGCCATTTCAGGGTTACACATTGTCACACCATAGAATGTATCAATACGATACTTAGTCTTCATAGTGTTGATATCATATTGTTTCTGCATTACAAGTTCAAAACCTTGATCTGTAGAAGCTCTCATGACATCTGCTCCTGCATTAACTGGCACAGCATAACGACCCGGTAAAATTTCGATTGAATCTTTAGTCCAAAAAGGATTAACAGAAGCAGTTGTAGTATTCAAAAATGTAATAGCTGCGCCGTTAGCCGGAGTAGCATTAACATTTTGATACTGAGCTTCTGCGTCAGTGCTTCCACCATTTGAAATTATTGGAGGGCTTATTTGAACAGTTCCTGTACCACCTGCGCCTGAAACAATAGCAGTGATTCGGAAAGTTTTAAGTTGACCTGTAGATTGCTTAGTAATGTGATGAACAGCATTAACACCTGCAATTGTAAAACAATCACCAACTGCAACAGTTCCACCACCTACAGTAATTGCAAGGTTTTGATAACGGTTATCAACGTTTGATGTTTCGCCAGTTGCAGCAGTTGAAACAGCAGCAGGAGTGTAATATTGACTAGCTCCGTTAATTGTAACACTAGTTCCAGCAGCAGCAGTCAATTGATTAGCGTAATCAAGTTTAAAAGGCATGAAACTGCCTGTGTCCTTTGGAATAATTGCGCGCTCATATGCGTTTTGAACTGGTCCACTTACCCAATCACGAGCAGCTAAGTTATTAGCCATACCGTTGTAATCACGAGTTGATAATGCGATATAACGATCAATTTGATTTACGCCTTGCTCGTTCATGATTGCTTCAGCTTGTGCAATATCAGCTACACCAGTTGCAGCAGAAGTACGCTTAACAACCAAAGAACCTTGATTAGCAGCTACATTCATACATGAAACATTGATATCAGAAGCTAATTTTTGTTTAGCAGCGTTACCAAGTCGTCCCTCTTGAAGAGCATCGTTTAAATCATTTGATGACATTACCCATGGAACTGATTTACTAATATTGATTTGAGCAGGAACAGAAAGCTGTGTGCTGTCACCAAAATTAGATGTTTGATCGGTTCCGTCGAACGACTGAGCAATATAAGGCATTGGTCGCCAAATTGTATTGTTAGATCGTTCCATTGATGAAGCGTCTGTTTTATAAACATTGATATTACGTGAAAGAACTAAAGCATCTTGAAAACCTTCTAAAATGTTCTCAAATGCTACTCTTTCTTCTTTTGAAAATGCGTTAGCCATTTTGAAATTCTCCTATTTCTTATTTTTCAACTGATTTTTATACTGCATGACCTTACTAAAGTCACCAGTCTTAGCTGCTTCGTCCCGTAACTTTTCAAGAGTTGAATCTACAGCATTAGCACTTCCAGACGAGCTTCGTATTTTCTTTTCAGGGTTGCTTACTGGTCTTTTTTTACTAGCTACTTTCAATTGCGTCTCCAACTTAGATACGGCAAAAGCAAACTTCACCGGTTGTTTTATACTTGACAATTCTTTTAGTTTCTTCGGGTTTTTACCCAGTGCGTACATCAAAAGAGCCGGGTTATCTGCACCTTCAACAATCATACCTTGTTGGGTTTGTGATAGTGAATCCTGCGCTACAAACTCTGCTTCTTCATAATCTACGACTTTTAGCTTCTTTTTTGCTTCGTTGTATGTATTCAAACGTTCTTGCCACTGTTGCTCCTGAGCTTTTTGCTCTTCTTGAACTTTAGCGTTCTGCTTGTCAACTTCAACTTTTCTCTCGTACCATTTTTGAAGCTCTGTATCATAACGATCACTGTCATAATCCAAATCTTCCAAGGTCGGTTTCTTACCAAGCTCAACAGGAACATTCGCTGTAGTGCTTTCTATTTTTTCTTGAAACTCTCGTGTTTGTTTTTTAAGCTCACGGATTTGCTTTTCTTTGTCTCGGATTACCTTTCGTAAATGCTTCGGCAATCCTTGCTCTTCTGAGGCTGGTGACTCCTCATCGCCAATTGTTACAGTAACTTCTGAATCATCATTGTCACTGTCTTCATCAGCTTCGCTATCTTCTGAATCATCAACTTCTTCTTCTTCAGACCCTTCAAGGTTTTCTGCATCTTCGTCTTGATCGTCGAGATGGTCTGCCTCAATTTGGTCTTCAGTTTCAACTTCTAATTCTTCCAATTGCTTTTCTACCTTATTATCCATATTAATACCTCTTTTACTCGGGTGTCAAACTACCCGGAAATTTTATTGCTCACTAGTAAACTGCCCTAACGCTTTAGCTGCGTCGATAGCTGCTAGTTGATCCTCTCTATCAATTTGAGACAGTGTTTCTACTGTTTCAGCTTTAATTTTCTCAGTATTTGCCTGAGTTTCTTCAGCTTCAGCAACAGTTTTAACAGTATCCGCTCTAGCCTTAGCTGCTTTGGCTTGTGCTTCCTCAGCCATGCCTCGAAGAGCTAATGTTTGAGGATCAGGTTGTTGATTTTGAAGTTCAGATGCTAATTCTTTAGCTTCTTCTTCAGTCGGTTTTACTGCACCGCGTCTTAGAAGCTTACTTCGAACATATTCACGAGCGTCCTCAATACCCTCTCCTTCCATATTCATCAACATTAATCCTGAAATAACATCTCGAGTGTCTTGATCTACTGTGACCTGTAACATCTCATTCAATGAACGAATAACTGCTTGACGTTTTGAAGAAGATGAAGGACCAACACTCGCCACAACATCATAACTTGCATCACTCAAGTCATTTTCATATTCAACTTTACTGTCTGAATTCATACGAGGTTTTAAAAGTTCAATACTAGTAACGCCCCCATCCTTAGCAACCCCCTTCATTTTACGTCCTGACTCGACAAAAAGTTCTTGCGCCATTGATAACCAGACTTCTCCAGCTCGTTTAATTGATTTTGCCATATTAGACATGTAAATAAACGTTTGCATGTCTAAACGACTTTGAATAAGCTCAATAGCTTTGCCCGAAATATTGGGTTGAATCTGTTCTCCAGCTTCTTGATTTCCGAGAATTTCTTTCATATCTGCATCAGTTAACTGAAGTAATGCTGCCATAGCTGGGGGAATGTTTGGTACCTTCGTATAAGCAAGGGGAGGAGTTGGGATCTCGTTACCGTTCATATCAGTAACAGGATTAATCAATAAGTAAGGATAATTCTTAATATTGTCGTCTTGCCACATGACTTGGTGTCCTGCAATCTGTTCAGGAGTTAGAATAGGCTTCTCAACAGTTGAAAGGGCTGAAATTTCAGCTAATTTGGACATTTGCATGTTCTTAAGTCTCTGAACATCTTTTGCTAACCTAACGTGTCCCATACACCGTTCGATATTATCAACAAACCATCTTTTTCCATAAATTGGAATAACTGGGATACATTTGCCCGCAATATATCCACAATCTTCTAAAACTTTAGCTCCAGACATAATATACTTGCGCACTCGGCGAGTTTTTACTTTCCTCTCTCGCTCAAAAACAGTTCCAATTGCTAAAAGTCGATCCTCTAACTCTTCATCGTTATTAAAGTCTTCTTCTTTATATTTCTCTTCCTCGCCGTCGATTGTTCTATAAATATAAATAGTCTCTTTAACTTCCTCTACTGCATAAACTTCAGCAACATAAACAACATCTGGTGTTGCCCAATCAAAATAAGTAGTAGACATCAATTCTTTGGGCCACGTAGAAACGTCTTCACCCCATTCCTTCATCATCGCTTCACGAGTATAAGAAGACAAAACAAAACAATATTTAGCATCCTTTTTGTCGTACTCTTTAGCATCAAGATCAAAAAATACTGACGTATCGGCATCATAGATTGGTTCAATTAGTATACGTTGACGTTCATTATCCTCGTCATACTCATCTTCATACTCAGCACGTAAACGAAATGCCCCAAACCCACCGCCGACTGCTTCTTCAAAACCGTTATCATATGCTTCTTCTGCTGAACTGTCTTGCTCATCGGCACGGTAAAGATTATCGCAAGTATCAGCTAACGGGTCATCTTCAACACCCTCTTTGGATATAAAATCTACAGTGATACGGTTATTTCGATATTCATTGAATATCCGAATAACTGAGAGATGAATTTTATTAACCTCAAACTTCGGCTTATTCTTGAATTGTTCTTCGTATTTCCCTTCCCATTGTGCCCCCGCAATAGAATAAAAACGTCGATCATCAACACATTGTTGTCTCTCATCTGATAAAGCAGCCTGAATTCTGTCGAACTCCTGACGCATCTTAGAATGAATGTCTTGTAATTTCTTAGTTTGTCTTGTCATTACCAATAATTCCTTTGCGCTTGAGGTTTAACTTTAAATTCTTTCTTCATTGTAATCGGCCACTCATAATCAACGCAATAACCAATCGCTGTAGTGATGTGTTGATAAGGACTATCAACTTCCAAGAATGTTGACCCTTCTTTAATTTGCACCGTATTCAATCCTTTATGAGTATAAACACATTTCTGAGGGTTGACAAACAACGATACCTCGTTTGCAGCGTTCCGAATCTTAGCTCTGACAGCGTTTTGTCGATCCTTAATTGCTGGAGCTGCTGCTTTCACTTTACGTTGAACTTGCCAACTGTTCTCACGCAACACCTGCTCCATCTCGGTGTAATCAGAAGCGTGACCATGTTTCTCACCAGCTTTACCAGCAGGGTCACCGTAGATGATAACGTGCTTATTCTTATGATCTTTAAATCGTTCAACAAACTCTAAAGCCGATTGTCTAGCAACTGCTGATTCTAAAACGATTTCATCCACCAAGTATAAACAGTCCTGACGACGAACTCCGATAGCGGATGACATAGGCGTGTAGTTAAAATCGTGCATCCATAAAATAACTTCAGACTCATCCAATTGAGCATCCGAGTAGTTATCATTCGAATAATCTTCATACACCCTACCTTGTGCCGTCTCAAAACTTGCTTCATATTCTTGGCGAAACTGCTTCGCTGACATTCGACGTTTCGCTGACTCAATGATATCGCTTGGTAGAATATCTGACGACTTCCACGTGTAAAGCTTCCAATCAGGATCGCCGGAAACCTTGGCATATTCTGCCATTTCATAATAGTGATTCAAACCATCCGGTACCCCAATCAACCAGCACCACGCACGATAATCAGGGTCTTTCGGGTTTATCGTATCCAAAGCAGGTGAGATATTTTCAGCCCATGCCGTTTCTTTGATATCGGCAATCTCATCAATCCCCCCACCGTGCCATACTTGACCTTCAAACCGTTGAGGTTGATCAAATCCAATGAGTGAAATAGTAGAGTCATTGGGGAAGTAAATAGTTAGTTCAGTTTCAGAAGGTTTACGCTCGAAAAGTGAAGAGAAAGAAAGAAGTTTAAGATCATTCCAGTAAATACGTTTCACCTGGTTAATAGTGGGGGCACCAACGAAGAAACTTTTACCAGGGTTCTTCATCGCTTGCTTAACAACAAAGCGTTTGAATCGTTCTGTTTTCCCAGACCTTCTACCAGCCGGGACTACCTTAAACCGAGTATCATCGTTGATGAGTTCAAGTTGAACAGGATGATCAATAAGCTTATACCAGCGGTCTAATGATCTTTGTTTCGACATACTCTACAGTTACCAGTACAACCCGTAGTAAGTTCAGGGAATAACGGAAGTTGATCATCCAAAGTTGTGCCGTCCGAAGTTTGAATCTCAACTCTACAAGTGTGGAGATCATAAGGGTAATATTCTTCACCGCAGAAACGACACACTCTATTGTTCATCAGTCTGGAAGCTTATCTGCGATATCTTTTAACTCATCAGCAAGTGAAACAGTCGTGTTTGTTTCAACCTTATCACTCCACCCGAACATATTGGCAAAATAGAGCTTTACAAGCGGAGCATTAGCATTCCGATTTTCCATGAAATCTTCAAGCTTTCCATGCCATTTACCCTCACATTTAGTCTTCGCTAATCTAAATGCGTCAGAAAAGTCAGGCTTGTCTCCATCACGAATCCATGCATACACGGTTTCCTTGCTGACATCAATGCTGGCTGCAAATTGAGTAAGGCTTTTACCGCTCCCCATAAACTCAACAATCTCAGTGCAATACTTAGGATCATATTTAGTAGGGGCCCCCATCTTCTTAGGAGTCTTTTTTACAGTCTTCTTAGGAGTCTTTTTTACAGTCTTCTTAGTAACAGTCTTCTTAGCAGCCGGGCGGCCACGTTTCTTTTTTTCTTCAGTCATATATCACCATATTATCATAAGCTGAGTTGTAACCCCATTCTAACTCAAAATATCCAAAATGTTTACAAATTCTGCAAATAGGGTATAATATGTTTAACAATGTTTAACAATGTTTAACAATAAGGAGGTATAAACATGATTGAATGGGTGGATATATTAGTCATATTTTTATTGATAATTCCGTTTAGCATTATCATATCAATTATCGAATTAGAACTTGAAAGTCGACAATTTAAAAAAGACTTAGAAAACAAGACTTATCTTTTGGACCATTATAAAAAGTGAAACAAATAAAAAGGGGATAAAAATGAAAGATGTAGTATACAGTTTAAAAGAAAACGGAGAGTGGGGGAAATCAATAGTCGATATTTCAACAACACCTCCTGCCATTATAGATTTACCAACAACACCTTATGAACGTGAAAACGGATTTAGTAAAGAGTTTCATGATAAATGGATTGAAAACACTCATTAACTATTAACCCAAATAATTATTATAAGAAACTGACCCTCTTAGGGGGGTCTTTTTTCATCTCTGTGACGAAAGATGAGTACGGTTCTATAGTCAGAGTCTCTTGAAGACCTAACGAGCGAAGAGTGTAGTAATAAGACTGTTTCGTTTTAAATCCTGCTTGACGTATAGCTGCAACCTTCCGTATCTTACCGATGTTCACTAGTTCAACCACTTTCATTAAATTTTCTTTAGTATATTTGCGTCTTCGGCTCATAATACTGATGATTAAATCACTATTTGTTACCCTAGTCAAGTAAAAAACCTATGTACACCTTCAAAAATCTTAAATTTTGAGGCTAACTATTCAATATATGTAGAGTTCTATGTACACCTTGGATACCCTATGGGCACCCTATTAAATTAGGGTGTTTTTGAGGCTAACTATTCAATATATACCCTACTATATTTGCACTTTTGGGGCACCCTCCCTTTATACTGCTATATATTTTTTTATTATTAATAAGTAACAATACTTTTACTTTATTGTTACTTATTAATAATAAAAAATTTATTTATAATATTAGTAATAAAAGTGTACTAAGTGTACAAATATAGTAATTTTAAAGTCATCTATTCAATAATTATAGGGTGTACATAGGGTGTACATAGGGTGCCCAGGTAATTACATAATTATGTGTAAACATATTTATGGGTTTTAAAATCCATATTTGACTAATTACATAATTATGTGTTATTATTTTCAACATAGTCAATAAATAAGGAGGATTTTAAATGAAAAATCAAATAAGTTTTAAAGGAAAAGCGCACGAATTAATGACCTACCTGTATCAGTTAGTAAAAGAGGAAAACCGAATTGAATTTCAAAAGACACTTCAAACCTCAAATGTTAAAAAAATCATCTTCAATTTCACCGGTGATTACACCGTGACATATGAAATGGGATTGAACTAATGAATCGATATCGAATAACTCATATACCGTCTTGCAACTCTTACGTTATTATCGACCAGTTGAAGTTGTGGACTCCGATTAGAGACAAACGGTATACCAATCGACTTTTCCGTTCCGTAGAAGAAGCACAAGGCTTCTTATTTGCTCGAAATAAATCCGGGGAGGTGATAACTAGATGATCACAAGGCAACTAGTCACATCGTTAAACACTGCGAGAATTAAGATGCGAAACAGTCATCCTAGAATCTATAACGATCTAACTTGTCTGTTTAACTATTTAAAAAACCAAGTAACACAGGAGGAAAAACAAATAAATCAAAACCTTTTAGATTTCATAAAAGAAAGTAATAAGATAGAAGGGATCACTGAATACAGTCAGGACCAGCAATATCAAGCATATTGGGACTTCTTAGAGTTAAGAAGTATTACCAAAGCAGATATCTTGAATCTTGCCTCTATACTTCACACAACCTCGATAGATAGCCATCGATCTAAACCAAAGCTGCGTTCCAAACCTGGTATGGATGTCCGCGTAGGTTCTCATAGTCCAATGCCTGGGGGTATTGAAGTGGAGATGGAACTAGATAACCTTCTTCATCTCATCAATACCACTACGTTTGATCAATCAGATGTTCACTGGTCTCATCAACTATATGAGTTCCTACACCCGTTAACAGACGGCAACGGCCGAACGGGCAGAGCAATTTGGGCGTGGATGATGATTCGATGTGGTAGACAAGTCCCATCGAGCTTCTTACACCAATGGTATTACCAGAGTTTAGATAATTGGAGGAAAGACTAATGGATAAGCGGATCAAATACACAATAGAACATGTCAATAAGGTACATTCCTATATGAACAAGTTAGGGATGTCCAAATACAAGGCAATTGATAAAGCTGGATTTAAAGATGCTAGCAGCTTCTACAACACGCTTAAACGTCTCGGATTATCAGAAGTAGTGAATGTCAGACCTAAAACTGAACAGTTGAGTTTTTTATAAACCTTGTAAAACATTGTTAAACAATATAAAGTAAATACACGGGTCAGTTTTGAATCTTTATTTGCTTTCTGACCTATCCCCCTAAGCAACCAAGTTACCCCCTTAACTTGGTTGCTTTTTTTTATGACTCGTTGCCTCTTCACCCATTAAAGAAAAGTAAGCAGCGCCATCAATAAAGTTATCTTCTTTTGGTTCACCCTGTTGAGACCTTACAATCTTAAGAAGTACCATGAACATCCATCCTTCCTCATTAGTAATGTCTTTACCAGTGATTTCATTGAAACAGTTCACAACCTTTGATATACTCCTCTCCCCACCTTTTGCGTCATAGTTAACGCCTCGATTAACTAAACACTGTTCTGCTTTTTTTAAAAACTCGTTTGCCTTCATATCGATAATCTCCTTAAAAATTTAATTGACATTGTGTAAAACAATGTTTAACATAGTTTAACATGAGACTTAATAATGAGCAATTTTTAAAAATACTATTTGGGGGCGATTACCATAGGGTGCACGTCACTGACTTTACTTATGATCCGAATGATATTCCATCGGACGAACATTTGAGATCGTGGAAAGGGGACTACTTTAAAAACTACCGATTCAAAGAAGGATCAAATCAATACTTCACTATTTCATTGTTCAGTTCCGATGAGAACAATGTAGCAAGACGGCGTAAGGTGTTGTTCGAAAAAACACCGGTCATTGTTCTCGATGATGTGAAAGAAAAGCTTTCAATGGATGAGGTTTCTAAACTTCCAAGTCCGTCGTACATCTTAGAAACAAGCCTTGGTTCCGAACAATGGGGCTACATTCTTAACGAGCCGTGTTCCGAACGCTCACGAGTTGAAAACCTTTTAGATGGTCTGGTTGCCAATGGGCTAGCACCAGACGGCAAAGACCCGGGGATGAAAGGGGTGACACGATATGTTCGATTGCCGGAAGGTATGAACACTAAGAAGTCTAAGATGGTAGATGGTAAACCCTTCCAATGCCGAATTACTCTGTGGCAGCCCTTCAACACTACATCGATTGAGGATTTAGCTAAACCATTTAGTGTAAACCTTGATGCACCACGTCGTGAAGAACGGCTCGACGGTGCTGCTGACATCCCCGATCATCCATTACTTCATTGCGGGTTGAACATTAAAGAGGTTAGGAGCAAAGGACGCTTTGACATCACGTGTCCCTGGGTCGATGAGCATACTGGTTCCGTAGATAACGGATCGGGCATATTCACCAATGAAGATGGCTCGATAGGTTTTAAATGTCATCACGGGGCTTGTGAAGGGCGAACGGGTAAGGACTTGTTGATATATTTAGAAAACAAAAGACCAGGGTTTATCCATTCCTATAAGGATTGGCAGTTCAAATATGTGTTTAAGGATATTACGAATTCCACAAACTCTGAGAATTCCACCTCACTTCCACCTTTAAAAGAGGAAAACTCTCCTCACTTTGTGAGTGAAACGGAGAAAACTCTCCCCACTTCTTCAATTGATCAAATCCTTGCAAAAATAGCGCATTGTGAAAAGAACTCCCCACAACAACGAAGCCTTGTGTCAGAGTTCCTTAAAAACATTGATGACATGGCTGCGATTGATAAGCAGTATTATCACAAAGAGATATGCGACATTATGGACTGGGGGAAAGGGGAGTTTACTGGAATACTCAAAGACCTTCAATCAAAGTGGTACGAAAAAAAGACAATGATGTTTTATGACACCATTGTCTTTGTTAAAGAGCAGAACCGGTTCTACGACTATAAGACGAAGAACTTCTACACTCCTGAGTGTTTTCAAAACTCTTTTGCTCACGAGGATAGTGAAGCAAAAAAAGAAGCGTTGATGAATGGCCGGGTAGAGAAAGTTGATAAAATGGACTTTGCCCCAAAAAAGCCCCGTATCTTTGAAGAAGATGATATCTGTTACGGCAATATGTGGAACTCAAAACGTGAAGCGATGGGGAGAGAAGGGGATTGCAACATCTGGACGAAACACTGGGACGTCATGGGTTGGGCTGAGAATAAACGACACATGCTGCAATGGATGGCATATACCATTCTCCATCCAGAAAATAAGATTAACCACATGCTTCTTTTGGGAGGTATGGAAGGAACAGGTAAAGACTTCATCCTTTATCCGCTTATTGAAGCAATGGGTGTGAACGGTAATGTTATTGAAGGAAATGAGCTCCTATCGTCTTTTAATGAATACCTTTTAAACACCAAGTACCTTCATATCAATGAAACAGAATTAGGAGACCACCATCAAGCAACAGAAATATCCAACAAGCTTAAGCCCCTGGCAGCAGCACCTCCAGAAACCCTTCGAATTAACCAAAAAGGGATAAGTCACATCAAAGTTCGAAACATTGTAAATCTCACAATGACTACTAATAGTCAAACGCCTGTCAAGCTCAATGGACCATCTCGAAGATTCTATGCTGTTTGGACAGATTTACAAGTTAGAGATAGTGAACAAGAGATGTTACCCGAATGGACAGAGTATTGGAAGAAAGCTTGGGGCTGGATGAAGAACGGAGGAGTAGACCATTGCATTTGGTATTTGAGAAACTGTGTTGATTTGTCCGACTTTAACCCTTGGCAAGCACCGACTACTACAGAGTTTCTTAGAAGCATTCAAGAGTCCTCTACCCCACCGGGGCAGCAAACTGTTGAAGCATTCATCACCAACGAGATCGGAGCGTTTAAGAATGATTTGATAACTGCAAGTGAAATATGCAACACGTTGAAGAGCGGTGCACTGGCATTTGAGGAACATATGTACATTCAACCATCATGGTTCACACCGGTTAGAATAGGTATGGTTCTTCGAGATATCCCCGGGTGTGTAAGACTAAGAGCAGTAAGAGATAAGGAGATTAGAATATGGGCAGTACGTGATAAGGTAAAGTATGAAAATATGACCCCGAGTCAACTTTATGATGAGTATTTTAGACAACAAGGGTTAAAGAAATCGTAAAACAATGTTTTACAAAGTTTAACAAAATAAGGTATAATAAGTAGAAATTTTTAAGGAGGTTATGAAAGTGGATTTTGATACTACAGTAGCATTTCGTTTCAATAAGAAACAAAAAGAGAATTTTGAAACGTGGTGTAAAAAAGCAAATAAAGAGTATCAAGACGTGTTAAGGGAAGTCATGGTAGCGGGACCAGAAGGACGATTAACAATCAAACCCGATACTAAACAAAAAAAAGCATTAAAGGAGTTATACAAATGATTGAAGAAAATTTAGAACGTATTGCAGTTGCATTGGAGTTAATTGCACAAAGTTTGAAAAAAGATACTCAGACTATTAAAGTGGAAAGCTTTGGAGTTCCAACAAATCCAATTCAAACCCCTCCAACAGCCCCAAAGCCAAAAGAAGAAGAGAAGAAGGAAGAATCTTTACCTCCAGTTCCTCCCGTACCGGCTCCAAACCCAAAAGAAGAAGAGAAGGAAGATCCGATTGTTCAACTGTCACTTGAGGAACTTAACGAAGCGTTGATGGTTGAGTTTGAACGACTAGGGGGAGATCGAGCCAAGATTGACAATGTGACTAAGAAGCATGGCGCACCGTCGTTATCTTATCTTGATCCTTCGAAATATAGTGCAGTATTAGAAGACGTTAAGAATTTGAGTTAAAATGTCAGAACAACATGCACGATTAAGCCCATCAAACCACCGATGGGTCTACTGCCCCGGTTCTGTACGTGAAGAAGCTAAATATCCAGACATTACGGGGGATGCTGCGATTGATGGCACTGGTAGTCACTTGTTATTAGAGCTTTGTTTAGACACTGGTAGACCTGTTCAAGAATACTTAGGTGAATATATTGGCGTTGGACATCCTGATAATGGTGTAGGGTGGAAAGTTAAACAAGATCGTATCGATCGTGTTCAAATGACTCTTGATTATGTTGAGAGACGGACGGAAGAACTTAAAAAAGAATATCCTAATCATAATATACAATTACACACTGAATCGAGAAGTTACCCCGGTGAATCTTTTGGTAGAGACGATTGGTGGGGGACTGTAGATATCACTCTCGAGGTGTCGTCTAAAAAACAACATGGAGAATTACAAAAACAAGATTTTCTAGAAGTTATTGATTATAAAGATGGTCAAGGTTTTGTATCTGAAAAGAATAATCCTCAGTTGTTAGCGTATTTATACGGTAAATGGGATAAGGAAAAACAAATACCTATGCGAATGACTATTGTGCAGCCAAAAAGTAAAACACCTATACGATATGAAGATATTAATCACAATATCTTATTGCAGAAAGTTAAACAAATAGCAGAAGCAGCCAAGAAAACAGACGACTCAAATGCACCTTTGATACCAGACGATAAGGGAGGAAAAGGATATTGCAGATGGTGTAAACATCGTAACAACTGTGAAGCGAGAAAAAAGCAAATAATAGGAGGTTTGAAAATGTTCACAGAAGAAGTACAACAACAAGAAGGGGGAGGACTATCACTCTTTGAAGTTATCGATCAAACATTCAAAGATATTGAATCAATGGATTCTGAGACATTGTCTCAAATGCTAGATGCTAAAGCTGCTATTGATGACGTATTTAAACGGGCTGAAGAAGAAGCAATCGCAAGGTTAGAGAATGGCGACTCAATACCTGGGTATGGCATGCAACCTGGAAATAGTAAGAGAGAATGGAACATCGACGAAGATGAGTTGGTTAAAAAACTTAGAGCGTGTAAGTTGAAAAAAGATCAAATTTACATTGCGAAGTTAATTAGTCCCGCTCAAGTTATGAAGCATTCTGATTTAACTAAACGACAAAAAGAACGCATTGAAAGTCAATATGTCAAAGTTACCCCTGGTGCATTGAAATTGAAAGCAATCGGGAGACAGAAGAATGAAGAAAATGCAGTTGACATGTTCGGTGATGTTGTGAAACAATGTAAAACAAAGTTAAACAAAGTATCGTTTATCTGAGTTTAAAAAGCAAATAAAGGAGAAGTAAAAAATGAAAATTAAAGGAATTGCAAGATATGCTCACTTGATTAAACCAAGTGCACCAAAGGGGTCAGATAAGTTAAAATATAGTGTTCAGCTTTTAGTTCATAAAAGCGATACACAATGTGCAGAGATTCAGAAAGCTGTAGATGAGATGTTCCAAAACAAATGGCCGTCAAATAAACCAAAGAACCTTCATTCTTGTTTTAAAGACTTAGCAATTGAAGAGCCAGGGAACCCGTCATTAGCAGACTATATGACACTTAAATGTGCAACCTCTGCTGAGTTTGACCGGCCTATCTTAGCCGACGAAAGCTTAGAACCTATCATTGACCCATCTATTCAGATTGACGGTCAAATTGTTTGGGTTGAGGTTAACATAGGTGCTTATGAACATCCTCTTAATAGTGGAGTAGCTGCATATCTTCAGGGTACAATGGTCACATCTGAAAAAGGTGCATTACCTGTAGACGCTATTACAGCTAAACCGAGTGCTAAAACTCTCTTCGGAGATGTTGCGAACGTTAAACCTTCTGTTTCCTCCCCACAAGATAATGACCTCCCTCCTGCCCCCCCAGCACCACCTGTCGAGAACAAAGAACAATATCAAATGACCCCTAAAGCAGAAGGTCGTAGCAGGGAGGTTTTTTTAGATAGTGGGTGGTCAGATGAAATGTTGATTCGAGAAGGTTACATGTTACCACCTAATGGCGTAACCCCATCTTTTAGCTAGTTATCTAACACGCCTCTGATTTAAGCGAATTTTGGTTAGATCATCAGTGCCCCGTGAGGGGCACTATCATTTAAAAAGGAGAAAATTAAAATGAACAAAGAAGTAAAACTAACTACTGAAGAAGTCAAATCACTTCAAGACATAAATACTCGAAAGTTTGATGCATATCAGCAAATCACAGCTATAACGTCTCAAACTAATCAAAACGACATTCAATGGTGGGAAGGTATCTACAAAAACCACAACCTTGACCCTAAAGCAAAGTTTGAGATTAAAGGAACCTCTGAAGGCGTGTTTTTAACTGAGATTAAGTAAATGTGTGAATTTACACTAATATTCATGGCAATTTGTTTTATATATTCGTTCTTTGTTTTATTGATTAATTTTTTAAAATGACTGACTTCATTTTCAATATCTCACAAGGGGACATAATCTACGATATTGAAACCTATCCAAATTGCATAACTTTCTATGCAGTTCATTGTGAGACTGAACAGCAATGGTGTTTTGAATTTAGTCAGTTTAAAAACGAAACATCATTGTTTGTGAAGTTCTTAGAGACTCTTAAAAAGTTCAATTGTCGAATGGTTGGGTTTAACAATTACAACTTTGACTACCCGGTTATTCATTTTTGGTATAAGCATTCTCATTGGGTGGAACCGAAAGATGTATATGACAAAGCAATGTCAATCATTAATTCATATGATGATCGGTTTAGTCACGTCATTTGGGATAACGACCATATAGTCCCACAAATTGACCTTTTTAAGATTCATCACTTCGATAACAAAGCACGATCAACATCGTTAAAAGTTTTGGAGTTTAATATGCGTTCATCAAGCGTCGAAGGGTTGCCGTTTGATGTGGGTATTAATCTTAATGAAGAACAGATTAAAAAGTTGATTGAATATAACAGGTATGATGTTCTTCAAACGTTAAAATTCTACAAAGCATCCTTAGATAAAATACGATTTAGAGAAGAACTTTCAGAAAAGTATAATAAAAATTTCCTTAACCATAATGACACCAAGATAGGGAAAGATTACTTCATAATGAAGCTGGAAGAAAATCAACCAGGCTCGTGTTATAAAAAAATCGATGGAAAACGACAAGTTGTTCAAACTATTCGACCATTTATAACGCTAAGTGAAGTTGTGTTACCTTACATTGATTTTCAACACCCGGAATTTAAACGAATTCTCAACTTTTTCAAAAACAAAACCATCACTGAAACTAAAGGAGTCTTTCAAGATGTAAGTTGTACAGTAGAGGGGTTTAAGTTTGATTTCGGAACTGGCGGAATACACGGATCAGTTCAGAATAAGATTTTTAATACTAACGATGAGTTTATAATTATCGACGCTGATGTGTTAAGTTATTACCCTTCACTTGCAATTATTAATAAATTTTACCCTGAGCACTTAGGTGAAAAATTCTGTGAAATCTATAAAGATGTTTATGAACAACGCAAGAGCTACCCTAAAGGAACCTCTGAAAATGCAATGCTTAAGTTAGCTTTGAACGGAGTGTATGGGGATAGCAACAACCAATACAGTCCATTTTATGACCCTCAATACACAATGAGTATTACCATTAACGGTCAATTGTTGCTTTGCATGTTGTGTGAACAACTTTTTAAAATACCAAAATTACAATTAATTTCTGCAAATACCGACGGTGTATGTTGCTATGTTCCTAGATGTTCAGAAGAATTATTTTATCAACTATGTGAGAATTGGAGTAAACACACTGGTTTGACATTAGAATTTGAAAAATATAGAATGATGGCTATCAGAGATGTCAATAATTACTTAGGTGAAACACTAGATGATTAAGAAATTAAAAAATAGAAATGAATTAACTCAAGAATTGTTAAAAAAACATTTCGAATACGAACCTTATACGGGTAAATTTTATAGAATCACTAAATATGATAGTTGGGGGAACGTTTATAAAATTAGAAAAGAAGTCACCAGTAAAAATAATAGAGGATATCTATGGGTGTGTATATTAGGGATAGTTTGCTTAGTTCACCGTCTTATTTACACTTATATGACTAATAAACATCCTAATGAAATAGATCATATTGATGGCGATAGATTAAACAATAAATGGGGAAATTTGAGAAACGTAAATTCTTTTGAAAACTCAAGAAATCAAGGGAATAGAAAAGATAATACATCAGGTGTTAGAGGGATTACTTTACATAAACCAAAACGAGGTACAGAAAAATGGTTAGCCCGGATAAGTCATAAAAACAAAAGATATTCTTTAGGGTATTTCTTAACTAAAGAAGAAGCAATAAATGCAAGAAAAGAAGCAGAAGAACATTTTAAATATCACATTAATCACGGAAAAAGAAAATCATGGGAAAAGTAAAACGAAAAGGTGCTTACGAGTATGAATTAGACTGGCATCAGAACCACAGCGCACTTGTGGTACCGAAAGCTGCTGAAGCTTATCTTATCCACGGTAAAGATATTCGAGAATTTATACTTAATCATGAAGATCATATGGACTTTATGCTTCGAACCAAATTACCGAGGAAGTTCATCTTAGAATGGGGAGGAGAAAAGATTCAAAATGTCAGTAGATATTATGTGAGTACAGATGGTGACATTCTCGAAAAAGTAATGCCTCCTGCTGGTCCAGTCGGTACTTATAAACGTAAAAATGGGCTTTTAGAGTCGTATTATCAATCTATTTTAAAGGAAGTTGATGACAACTGGGATGAAAGAATACATACCAAAAATAAAAGTATTTACGAGGAAAGACGAACATCCATTCATACTGGATGGACTGTGCAAATATGCAATGACATTGCTGGGCTTAGTTTTACTGATATCAATTACGAGTTCTATATTCAAGAAGCAGAGAAGCTAATAAAAAGCTTGTAATATGTTAAACATTGTACTACAATGTTTAACATACATTAATTAAAGGGGTAATCATGATTAATAAACTAAAATGTTGTTCGTTGATGGTATTCATTGTTTTATCTGGATGTTCTAATATAACTAATAAATACATTAACGATAACGAGGAGCAAAAAAATATGAATAAATTATATGACCCCAACCCAGAATATTTAACTTCGACTTTTCTTTTAAGTTATTTTTCACCTGGTCATGGCACAAAGGATGTAAACTATGCAGCTCCTCCTTACTCACCGTCGATTACAGGATATAAAAAGAACGACACTGTTGTAATACTAAATAACATAGGCAGATATGTAGTAAGTGTTAATGGAAACAACAGTTCTGAAAATTGGAGAAAAATTGAAACAGAGACTCCTCAATCATTGTTTGAACACTCCCCTGGTGTTATCGGATACGCTTCAGGAAAAAATGTAGTAACGTTAGATCAACAAACAGGGCAAGAGTTATCGCGAACAAACCCCTGGGGTAGATTTCTTAAATATATTGTTAAGAAAGGTAACAGATATTTAGTCTGTTTTGATGAAGACTCATCAACAGGCGTAGTAATTACGGATTTAAGTTTTAACATTATTTACACATATACAGGTCCTATAAAATACGCAAGGGGAGCTGATATTTTTGGAAATATGTTAGTAGTTGCAGACACGTTTAATCATTACGTTCGTTTAATAGATATGGATTCAAACACCATAATCAAAGAGTGGGAAGAGTATTATCCCAACGCAGTGCAGTTTAAAAATGAAAATGAAATTTACATATTGGGGGAGCATTCCAACAGGTTATACACACTAGAAATAAATTCAGGGCTTCGTACTATGATTTTTTCATCAACAATTGAAGAAACGGATAACCCATATTTAACAAAAACTGATATCACAACTTTAGAGCACGCGGGGGACCTAGACGCAAATCCATCAGTACCCTTTCCTTATTCTAAAGCATCCAAGAAATATAGCGGAGTTCGAACCCTTTATTCCCCTAACGGTTTAACTGTTTTAGAAGATAGCTTTATAATTTCTGATACTGACAACCACCGAGTTATTGAAATAAGTAAAGACGGAAGCGAAATAATTCGTGAGATTAATGGATTAAATAATCCTGTATCTACATTAGTGTTTTAAAAATGGGTAAGAGTTATTTATGTCCTAATTGCGATATAGCAATTACAAAAGAAGAAGAAGAAGAAGTTGAATGTGTTAAATGTAATAAAATAATTTGTGAACATTGTATAGAAGCCAAAGAAGAGTTGAATAATTTTTATTGTATTGACTGTGAAGATTTATATTATGGGAGTTAGAGAACGCAAGGTAGAAGACTATCTAAAAGATCAGGTCCGTAAACATTTGACAAAAGGATTATGTGAGAAATGGGGAACCGAAGGAAACCCTGATCGCGTGGTGCTTTACAATAAAAAGTCGTACTATCTTGAAATTAAGACCTGCGACGGGTCAGAACAATCTAACCAAAGTAGGAAGATAGAACGAATCCGAGATACCGGGAATCATGTATATACTCTCAAAGGACATGATGGCGTAGATTGGTTTATCAATATGGTCAGAGAAATAAATGTTAACCCCTCAACAACTTAAACAATATCAAAGAGAATGTATCCTCCATATGCTTTACAACCAAAATGCTATGCTTTGGTTACAAATGGGCCTCGGTAAGACGATAATTACACTTACTTCAGTAGTAGACCTCATGAGAGCGGGAAAAATTAAAAAAACGATCATTTTCGGGCCTCTGCGTGTAATTGAGTCTGTTTGGACAGTGGAAGCCAAGAAATGGGAGCATACTAAACACCTTAAGTTCTCTATTCTTAGAGGAAACGCTGAAAAAAGAACAAGGGCGTTATTTCGAAACGCTGATGTTTATCTCGTTAACTATGAGTTAATGAACTGGTTTTCTGAAACACTAGACCATTATTATTTATCTCAGAATAAAGAACTTCCTTTTCAATGTGTTGTATACGATGAAGTATCAAAATTAAAGGATGCGGGGTCATTAAGGATGAAAGGCGGTACCAGAGATCGAAAAGACAAAAATGGAAACTTTCATAAAATAAAAGTAACAGGGTGGCGAAAAATCATACCGAGTCTAAAATACAGATATGGTTTAACTGGCACGCCTGCTTCAAACGGATACCTTGATTTACATGGTCAGTTCTTAGCAGTAGATAACGGAGAAAGATTGGGCCAATACATTACTCATTTTAGAGAAGCGTATTTTACAAGTGATTACAACGGATGGTCTTATAAAATTCAAGATAACTCCCGAAACATGATAGAGAATAAAATAGGCGACATTACTAAAAAAATGGATGCAAAGGATTATCTAGATCTTCCCGCAGTGAAAGTAAGTGATATTTATGTTAATTTACCTCCAAAGGTTGAAAAAGCATATAGAGAACTAGAAAAAGAAATGTTTACAGAGTTAGATTCACAAACTGAGATAGAAGTGTTTAATGCAGCGTCCCTCTCAAACAAATGTCTTCAATTTTGCAACGGTTCTCCTTACTTAAGTCCTGAAACCAAGGAGTGGAAAGCGTTACACGATGAAAAATTAAAAGCCCTTGAAGATATAATAGAAGAAGCAGCAGGTTCCCCTATTCTTTGTAGTTATACTTTTAAATCCGATGCAGAGCGAATTATGAAATATTTTAAAAAATACAAACCTGTCAACTTAACTAAAGAAAAATCCAAACACACAAGTAAAATAATAAAAGATTTCAACGAGGGTAAAATTAAATTACTTATTGGCCACCCTGCTTCTATGGGTCATGGTATCGATGGGCTTCAAAAAAATGGAAGTATTATGGTGTGGTTTGGTCTCAACTGGTCATTAGAACTTTATGAGCAAATGAACGGGAGAATTAATAGGCAAGGTCAAACTAAACCTGTGTCGATTATAAGAGTATTATGTAAAGACACAGTTGATATGGCAGTTGCAGATGCAATAGAAAGAAAAGATAATGACCAAAAAGGACTTAAAGACGCTCTAGACCGTTATCGAAATAAACATAAAAAAATCAGCTTTTTATAATGTAATCCCAAATTTGACTGAGCCGTCTTTAGGGTTATATTTCACTCCACCTTTGCCAAAGGAAAGACCTATTTTACCATTATCTATCCCAACTGAAATATCTTTTAAACTTCCTTTTGATATTTTAGAAACCTCGTTTGCTACTTTTTTCAAACTCTCTTCTTCAGTAATGTTGTTTAATTGTGCAGCTTTATTAAATTGTTTAGCTAAAAACGCAACAGCTTTGTCGTCTTTAGTGGATGATGTAAATTTAGAAACTACTTCTGCGATATCAAGTGCTTTTTTTGTATATTTAATTCCTACTTTTCTATTTTCAGAAATCACTAACCACAATACTATTGATTTTACCCACATAAATATTGATTTAATTATGTTCATTTTTCATCACTCCTTTGTTGAATCCTATTAACTGACTTTGAAATATATATTAATCGCTCTTCCATTACAGAAAGACGCTTATCTATATTAGCATTATTACTTCTTAAGTCTGTAATTACATTTTCCAATATTCTGGGGATATGTGTTTCAATTATGCTAACTACTTCTGCTCTATTCGGTTTATTAGGGCCTATCAAGAAATACCCGGGAGCTCCCCCAACTAATGCACTAAGGAGAGCAATAGTTATTTTTTCCCATATTTGGTTAGTCATCTTTATTTTCATTTTTTACCTGAAAATGTGGCATATCGATAAAATTTTTCCATAATCCGCCCCACTCTAACTTAACACCCTGATTGATAGCTGCTTGGAACATGGCACACGCAATTTGTGAAAGATGTTCTACACTCCATGATGCTTTACCATCTACATAAGCATACACGTCTAAAGCTTTCCCGCTTTGGTGGTAACTCTTCTTATAAAGACCATCTGCTTTACTCTTTCCATCTAGAAATAACTTATGTTGTTCGTCCTCTCTTCTTAAACCACCGTATTGAGGTATACCGAAATCAATTTTGGATAATGAAAGTGCTTCTTTAGCTATTGAAATTAGATTCTCGTCCACTCCCTCCATTCGTTTTAGAGATCTTTTACTGAATTTAAACATTATTCCTTGTGATCCTCCTTTTTATAAGTACCATCCATTTATGTGTAGTTTTCTTGTATTCCCTCCAATATTTAAACTGCCACTTCCATACATGTAATGAAACTGAAAGAAAGAAAACGTACATAATTCATTCGAGGGCTGCCAGTTTAAATTAGAAGTTGATTGTTTATAAATCTGAGATGTAGCAATAATATGATTAGCATTATCATGACAAATATTTACGGCATCTTCTCCTACTGCTGTAGACGATACAGCGCGTCCAATTGTAAATCTAACACCTGTAGCTAATGGTGATATAATCCCGGACCATATAATTGGAACTCCTGGACTAGACGTAGGAAGTTGCCCTGTGATCGAGTCTTGACCACTGATACCAGCAAAAACAGTTCCTACAGTGTTTCCATCGATGGTTATTCCAGTAATAGAACTAAACCTCTTTGTAGAAACAACGTTAGTCGTGTTTCCTAAAACAATTGCTTCTGTAGTTGCACCGGTGCCTTCTTGTACGCCAGTAATAGTCACTGTTCTTGCTGAATCATCCGCAGTTGTTCCAAAAGTAATTAAATGCCCTGATTCGCCAGTCCAAGACCCCCCCACGGTATTAGTACCGTTCATTGTGAAATTCTGAGTACCGCCACCACTAAAGGATTGAGCAGAACAAATAGCCCCGCCATCAAAGCTATGATTTGACTCTAAACTTATTGAATCACTACATATGATTCCGTTACCGTCTGCAAAATTTCGAACCTCTGCGCTATCTCGGTAAAAATCCCCTACCCATACATAGTTCTTTTTAGAAATAGGAGCCGGTAAGATATAATCAAACATAGCTAGAGTACCAATATCTGATAAAGTAGCAGTCGTAGATGTAGAATCAGTTATTGAGGTTATTCTTCCGCTCCATGAATTAGGTCTCGAGTCCAAAGTTTCTGTAATTACAAGACAATCTGCCCCATTTAATGCATCATTGTTCATGTTATAAGTGCGAGTAACTAAGCTTCTTTGGAGCTCTCCGCCTTGATTAAATGTAATTGTGTTTCCTGATATTGTTTTAACCTGTAGATACGGTACAATTTTATACGTAATTGTTGAATCATTATCATCTGCACATGCGAAAATTGCATACCACTGTGTTGTAAATGCTGAAGTCTCAAACTCTAAATCAGTACTGTAATCTGCATAAGTTGCAGGACCAGATGTTGGGAATCTACGGCCAAATGCTTTTTTATACTTCTTATTAAAATAAAACCCGCACATCGCCACTTCATCAAGACCTTTGAAATAAACACTTGTTGCATCTTTATACTGAGCAGTTGGCCTTCCAGGCATCATTCCATAATCTTGTAAGGATATTTTCGGGTTTAAATTTGTATTTGTTTCTGAAAATGTAGAAGTTAAGTCAACAAACCCTTTTGATAATACTGAGTAGTTCACATCCCAAGCGTTGCAGTCAGTACAGCTAGCATCAAGTTTAATGCCAATATCGCCTGTATATCCATGTGCTGTGGCACTTAGACTCATATTTGTGAAGTAGACGCTAGACTTAGAAGCTAGGTTAAACATCGCTTGATCGTTGGCAGTCGCTACAAATTTAAGAATTGATGATAAAGGTGATACACCAGTTAAGTTTTGACCGCTTATTGTAGTTACTTCGCCTTGTATGCGGTATGTACCTATACCAATGCGAATAATTTCATGTGATGCAATAGCAGCAACTAACGCATTATAGTTTTGAACAGCATATGTGTTATCGGCATCAGAAGATACCATACCAAAATGGACTCCTTCTACAAATGGCATTAAATAACTTGCCGATATAGCAGCGGTACCGGTTAATGAGAATATTTGAACTTCCGGTGCTTCATATGTTCCACTAATAGTTACTGTGGTCCCTGTTGCCACAGAAAGAAGAGCCCCATTTTCAAAAATAACATGTACATTATCAGGAATAGACACATTAGCATCAATTACCCAAGTTCCCTTTGGTATAAGTAACGCATATTTAGTAGAAGAACCAAGAGCCGTGATTGCTGCTGTTATAGTGCTATCTGTGTAAGTTCCGTCTCCATAGTTTAATGCGTTATACCAAGGTAAATCCCCATTAACTAGAGGGAAAACAGAGCTAAGAGACGAGTAAACTAGTTCTTGTTTACTGTTTTGAACAACAATTGAATAATTAGTAGTTGTATAAAGTTGAGCAGGAGAACCCCCCCTGGATGGATATCCATTAATAGTTCTTATAGGTTGAACTGCGGGAACCTGTAAATCTTTATCATAATAAACAGCGATTTGTTTAGAATCATCTACAGGGTTTTCCCCGTAAGTTCCGATATAAATATAACCATTTTCAAGAGGCGTACCATCCAAATCGGTAAACGTTGGGAACGTTGTTTGTACTAATTGTGCGCTCATTACTTTTCACTCTCCTCTTGGTTCAATTGTCTTTTAGATTGTAATAGATTTACTAACTTGTCTACTACCACTTTTTCTTTTCCAGGTTTTGCACTACCTAACTGCAATAATAAATTTCTCACTGGGCGAGATTCATAAATTCTCGCTACTCCTCCTATACCCCCATAAGCAGCAGCCCCAGGTCCTAGCCCAAAAGCTTGGGTAAGAATAACAGGAGGAGCAATTCCAGTTAACTCTGCACCGGTAATAGGTTTAACCCCTGATTCACCAGCTCGTTTTGTTAATTTTAAAGCTTTTACCAGGCCATTGAAAACTTTTTTATCTTCTTTGTTGAAAAATATTTTAGTAGAGCCTTCCATTTTCCTCATCTGAGTTAGGAATTTTTCAGGAGTAATGTCGTCAATTCCACCGGCTTTTTGCACAACTTCTTGTAGAATAGCCACCTTTGCTTTGTTACGGCCATCTTGATTGAGGTTTTTATAAAGCAATTTAATCTCGCTAGGTTTCTTACTGAAAATCATTCGACGAATCAACTCCGGTGTTGCATCGCCTTTCTTCAATGTAGATTTAAGTGTTCCCACTTCCAACTCATTAAGCATTTTAGAAAGTTGTTTATTCGCAACTCCCCATTTAGTAAAGTCACGACGTTCACCAGTTTCTTTGATAAACTTACCCATATCATCGCGAGCAGCATTGTAAATTTTAGATACTGATTTTTCAGCAGTTGATCTGACTTGAGCTAAATTCGGGTCTTTAAGTTGTTCTCCGAGCTGCTTTCTTAAAAGTTCAATATTTTTCAAATCCTGACCTTCAAAAGCAGTTTTATAATCTTCAAAGATGTCAATTGCAGAATCAACGCCCTTTGTTTTTAAAGATTTAAGTTTTGCAATCTCATCGTCAATGGTTTTTAAAGTTTTAGTAACATCTACAGTGCCGTTAGCGTTCAACCGGTCTATAACTTCTGTTTTTAAATTTGTATATTTAGAGATATCTTTACTTCTCTTTTTAAGAAGTTCCTCCATCACGTCATCACTTGCTAACGCAAACTGATCAGCCCCGTATTCTCTGAGAATATTTCTTACTGCTTCAGTTCTTTGAGTTTGTTGTGCAGCTCTTACAGGCCCAGTTCCTACAAACGGGATTCGTTCAGATGTTGCTTGCCCAAGTTTACCGATAAATGTGTTGGGAGGGATAACATCACTAGTAAGTGCTCTAACCCCTGCTTCTTCAGCTCCTTGAACTGCCTCTTGTGCAGCAGTCTTTGTCCCTCTTCGAACAAGTCCTTTTGCTCCTGTAGCAACTTTACTAAGTCCAGGGGCAATGCTTTCAGTAGTTCCAGCTAACGCAATCTGCCCGGGGTTAAATTCACCGCCTGCTGCTGCTTGGCCAGTCTCAATACCTGTTTGAATTCCAGCAGCAGTTCCCACACGTGCTAATGCCCCGCCTACACGGCCCGTAGGGCTAAACATTGCAGCCACTAAACCGGCCTTAACTAAGTCTCTAGTATCAAGCCCAGGCTTATTAACTGCATATTCTTGACCATCGATTGCAGATTTAACAATTAAGTTGCCTTTTTCATCAGTCCTAGCTTCAACACCTGGGAAGTTAGCCTGGAGTGCTTTCACAGACTCTTCATCATCTCCAGTCATAGTAACTAATGCCGATTTAAGACCTGCCATGCTGATTTTATCAAGTTCAGGCATTCGGCCGACAGAAGGCAATGATTCCATTTCCGGAGTCATTCGACTTTCACCAGTAAACACATCTTTTATTTTAGCAAAACGCCCCATTTCTTCAGGTTGTTCAACTATGTCTTCAGTAACAGTAGTCTGATCTTGAATTTCCTGAACTGGGGAAGTCTGCATCATTTTATCAATTGCACGAGTAAGCACTCTAGCGGATGCTATATCACCCGCTTGATCTGCTTTAAGTAATGCTCGTTTAAGTTCGTCTAATCGTGCCAATTTAGTCCCTATACTTATTTAATACAGCGTTTATTTGCTCATCAGTAACTTCCAACTCTGCTCCTTGTACTGGTTGAGTGGTAGAAGGTTGAGACGGCTCAACACCTTCATTTTTAACATCTTCAACGATGTCTAAATCTAAAACGATGTTTTCAGGAGATAATCCGTACCGCTTAGATAACTTTTCATATTCTTTGGAAGTCTTTTTATACTGCATTTGACGCTTATCAAAAAGCTTATTAGCTCGTCCTACAAAGTCTTTCCTTTGAGTATCTGATAATCGCTTACCGCTTGCAATTCGATTATATTGAGCACGAATGATATCCGGTACACCGGCTGAATTTTGAGCATTAGCAAACTCACCCTCGCGAACTGTAGAACCTGGGTCAAGAATCTTCATATAATTGAAAATTAAAGCCAAATCACCGGCGGCTGACGGCTCTTCGGCTGAGGAACGGACCCGGGAGATAGAATCTCTAACAGACCGGAAATCTTTAGTTATCCCATTAAAATCTTTTCGAAGTTTATCTTCCTGGTCGAATTTCTTTTCAGGATTTGACGTTGGTAAACCTAAATCTTTAATCGATGTGACCAATTCCCCCGTAGTTGTATTAATCATTCCAACCTTATCATTAAACTTATAAGTGCCTATTTTCTCCCCTCGTGATCTTGTAAGAGTTTCAAAAGTGGATGCAAATTTATCAGGACCTAGCACTGTACTTAAAGCCATTCGAGACATTGTTTTTGCAGCTTCCGGCTTCATCTTAATCATTTCCTGCATCGTTTCAGCTTTTTTAGCTTCATCCATTAACCCGGAATTAGTCGCTGCTTGTTTTTGGTCTTCAAGAAGACTAATAGCTATTTCTGGGTTTTCTGTTTCTAGAGCAGAATATACTTGAGACAGTTGACCCAATCGTTGTTCTTTCTGTCCTTCATTTAATACGTCCCATGATTTTTTAAAATGATCCGATAATTCAGGATACTTCACCATCATTTTTGAAAAATCTTCAGAACTAGCATTAGGGTTGGACGATAATTCTGCTAAATCTTGTTGCATTTGTAAAGCTTGTTGTTGTTTAATTCTTTTGTCTTTAAATGCTGCGCCTACTTGATAACCTTTTAAAGCAGCAGTCATAGGGTCTTGTACATCTAATAAATAATTTATTGGTTGTGCCATTTCAAAACGCTCCTGCTATGGTGCTTAACCCCTGTAGTGTTTGGTTAGCTTGATTAACGCCAATTTGACCTTGTGCTAAATAATTGCCGGCTTGTGCTGCGCCTTGTTGTTGCAAAAGATTAGAAATACTATTAGCCGTATTTTGAGCTGCTGACGCTTGTCCTGTTGCTGACGCTTGTCCAATTTGAGTAAGACCCCCTAGCCGGTTATACTGCTGATCAATTAGCCCGCTCAATACTTGAGGTCTATATTGTGATAATGCTCTTTGCACATTCCCACCGCGTAATCCACCTGTTGCAGATGCGTTACTTAATATGGCGTCCTCCCCTTGCTTAGTTAATGCCTTAAATTGTGGGGATTCTTCTAATGACTTAATAGCTGCTTGTTGTGCGTCAGGTCCCCCTAAGCCCACCAATGCTTGTTGCTGTGTTAAAGAAGTTTCACCTGCTTGAACATAAGGGGATAGTAATTTTTGAATAGTGTCAAATTGCCTACGTTGTTCATCTATACTTCTGTCGCCGGATGCAATTTGAGCATCTGACGCTTTATCAGCAGCTTTTCTTTGTTGATCTGCTGAATAAGCACCAACAGCTACTGTTCCTACTCCTACGGCTACTGCAACCCAAGACATTCTTTTACCTCCGACACTAACATAGGTTCTTCTGGTTTAATAAACCTCTGTTCTAACTCGTCTAAATCTTTTTCATTATCTGGATTATGATGTACTGTTGTCCATACTGTATCTTCTAACATATACAAAGCTCTTTTTACACCAGGGGGGGAAATTAAAGTACAAGGCGCTTCTATAATTCTTCTTTCATGTTCTTCAGTAACTTCGACACATTTTCCTTTAGATATGATAGTCAAATTCTCAAAATTATGAGTTTTACTTATAACAATGCTTCCTTTAGGCATGAAAACCTCTCGGGAATACATACCATCTAAGAAGCGATGTACTGGTTCAATATTCAACTGAGGGAGTTTAGAAAGCTTGTCTTCAAACTTTTTAATAAGTTCTTTCGTCGGCTTAATTTCAATTTTGTTTTCCAATTCGTTCATTAAATAAAATCCTTTATCAATGAACCGCTGGAAAGTTCTTTTGTACTCAGCTTGATTTTAGTATAATTATTAATTTATCTCTCGTCCAGAGACCCTAAGACTCACTGAACTAGCTATACTAGCAGAAGCAGTTATAAAATCGCCAGTATTTAACGTTTGCCCCACCATTTCTGGGGTTAAATAAGTAACACCACTTGGTATAGTATGCTGCTTTATGACTGAATTAGAATCAGAAGCAGAACCACCTTCTCTTACTATATTAACATCTATTGTAACATTGGACGAACTAATATTATTCACAGTAAATTTATCAATCACCGTTTTAACAGCGTTTGCTGTATATTGAGTTGTTGTACTTGACTCAATATATTTACCAGGGACTAAGTTTAGAAATGTTATAGCCAATTTAGTTTTTCACCACTAACAAATTGTAATCTACTGTAACTTCAGCATTATTGTTAACTACAGATACAACACGGAACATAAAATCTGTTTTTTCAGGTATCGATATCCCACCATAGATATTTCTAACGGAATCCGTATCTGTTGACACACTCACTGGCCTAATAAGTCTCACTGCTCCGTTCAACTCTCTGTACCAAATAGCTACACTAGCATCATTAGAAGAGGTATCAAGACACGACACCACATAATCTTTTAAATATCCTGTGTAACCATTTGGAATAGTGTAATTTGATAATTCTGTTTGTCCCTTCCCAGCAACAACATATCCGAAAACATTAGCAGTCGTGGTTGTATGGTTTATTTGAATATTACCGACATTTGTTTCAGAACTTCCAGCAGTTAAGATGTAGGCGCGATAAACCCTTAAATACGTATTAGCAGTCGTAACATTAGAAGTACCATTCAATGTAATATCTTCCTGTTGCAAATCATAATTGGAATCTAACCCAAATATTCGCATAGTTCTTGCGCCTACACCGGCTGATGTGTCACTAGCAGAACTTGATGAAACATCTAATGTTTCCGCACTGCCTGTAGGGAAACCTGTATAAAGTCCCCCAAAAGCCCATACATCTTCTGGAACACTTCCTGTGTCAATATCAGGGTTTCTGCCAAACTTATTAACAATAAATCGTCCTGAATATTTACCTTCGGCAATCATAGACTCTTCTGTAATGGTTCTTGAAACAATTGCATCTGAATCTGATTGTAATGTTGAGTTTAAAGCAGAAGTTAGAAGTTCTTTTTGGCCTTTTAATGTTTGTAATCGTAAATATGTTTGCGCAGAAGTGCCATTTTCTACAACTACCCTCATATATCGGCGAACATTGGTTAATCTATGAAATTCCCCACTCCCTGACACAACGGTAAAAGGAACTGAAGAATCAATGTTTGTCCCATCCAATGAGAATTGTATTTTTAAAGTACAATCTGAATCACACAGTAAAGCTACAGTAGTAGAGTTATACCCTGCAACATCTTCCCATGTTCCAGTAAATGTGGCTGAGCTCCCTAAAGCTGCTGTTGAACTGTTAACTGTACTAGCAACGCTAGTAGCATCAATACCATCGGGTGTTTTTAAACTGTAATTTGAAATTGTCATGTGCAGCACCCTCCGCTTATGTTAATAGTTGTCCCTGTAGCTGACGCTACAGCTTGTATTGTATCTCCTTCGTTCAAAACCTGTGCCCCGCACCATTGAAAAAGAAAATTAGCAGCGATAACAATATTTGGAATAATTGTATTACCTGTTGCTGCACTTTGTCCACTTGGAACCAAATAAACTGTTACATTTAACGGACTGCCCCCAGTATTACAAATATCGATTGTTTTTACAATTACTCTTTCCAAACTACTAACTGTGTAAAATGTAGTTGTAGATGCTAAAACAGGACCTCTTCCTAAATTAGTCGGAGTAATTATATCGAAAGCCATAATAACACCCTCGCTGATTTTGAAATTGACAATGCTTGTAAAACTTCTCCGCTTAATTGATTAGACTTGGATGTACTATCTGCAACTTCCCCCGTAGTAACATCCAGTTGACTCGGTATAAGATCAAAAATAGATTCAAACGCTTTTATTGATCGCTGATCTGGTAGAAACGATGCTAACTCTTTTCTAGTTAGCGGTTTTGGGTCAGACATATAGCGCCTCAATTTCTGCTTCTAATCTTGCAAAAGACAAATGTGACTCGCTTGTTCCTCTGAATCGTTGTATTCTAAAGTTTCTCATCATTCCTTGAGGTCTCCACATTAATCGCTGACTTCTTTCCCCAGATTTCCCCGCACTGATTGATCGTTCTTGGCTCCATGACTCCCCATCTAGACTGTACTGTGTCCAAATAACTGGGTTTGCTGTAACTCCCACACGCCCTGTTAATGCTACAAGCTCTAGTGAGTTAAATATAGCCCCCTTACTTTGGTTATATACAATAGTTGTCCCAAAATCCCAACCAACAACGGAACCAAAATGAGAAGAAATAGTACTAACAATTTCCCCTATTTTAGGAGACGCTGTATCGCCCACAATCCATTTATTATAACACCACACATGGTTCTTAGCTCTGTATTTCTCTTTAACGATTACCCCACTGTTTAAAGTAAACCACACTGGCTGACCTACTACTTGAGAACCTGTCGCATCATAAACTAAAGTCTGATCAGGCAAATGAACCAATAAGTGATTATGATTGTCATTCACCTTTGTTTCAAGTAATACATTTTTTAATTGTTCTTCTGTATAAGTTTTCAGAATTTGGTCAATCTCACGAGTAGAAACTTTAACAGTTTGTCCGCTTATGCCTAAATAAATTGACCAGGCTTCGTTAAATCCCCCACCAAGGAACGCAATATTTTCCATAAACACACAACAACTGTGTGTACCTAAAGTCCCTTTTTCAATCTGAGCGCCCTCTATTCGACTAAAAGGAAAACCACTCCCCCCAACATTATCGAAAACCTCAATAGTATGTCGGTTAAGAGCGTAAACCTCATTTCGTATTTTTAAAAGAGCTTGTATTTTATCGGGATCAGCCTCAGAACTTCCATATTTCAAAGGGTCTACTGTAAATGGATCAGTAAGCTCTGTAACAATTAAATTAACGCCATCTGTAGTCATATAATAGCCGTCCACCCAAACTAAATCGACTACATTCCCTAAATCTGTATCAATCACTTGTTGAAGAACGGACCCATTGTAGAGATACATTTTATTGTCAGCAGCTATTGCTAAATAAGTAGGCCCATAATCCATAGTTACTTGGTCAGTTCCTGAAATTGTACCTATCTCAATATAAGTTCCATCTTCTGAAACTTGAATAAGTTTATCCCCTGTTACACGAAAACAAACATCATTCCAATTAATACCTCCGCGATCTATACCCGGTACATCATTCAAACCCAATTGAATAACACCATCCCCTGGTCTCAGGTATCCATTAGCTATCCCTGTTTTTTTAGGGACGGGAATTAAATTATTAGGATATGAGGTTCTAAAATCAGAAGACTCATTTGTGTATATTCCGTTTAAAATAGGGATTTGCATGCAAAACTAAACTCCGCCTTCACCTGGTTGAATATATAATGTAGTTGCCCCTGTAATTTGAAGAGCAGCCACAGTGTCTTCTCCATCAGATTTTCTAAAAATAACTTCACTTCCGGCTCTGACAAGAGTATCAACAGTAGTAGCTGTTTGAGCTCCAGTGCCAATTCTAACATGGCAATGATTAGCTCCTGTATTTACAAATCGAACAGACAAAGAGTGTTTATTAACTGTAACGGATTGGGAAGTACCGCTAGTGGTTATTAATTGAACTCCCCCTCTTACTCCATCAAATGGTACTGTTATCATTTTTATTTCTCCTTTTTATCCTACTCGGTACCATACATCACCGGTAGCGTCGTATTTTAATCTAAAAAAACCATTAGCGCTTAAAGAAGCAGGTTCTCCTGTTACTGCGCCCGCTCCATTACCATCTACAGTAAGGGTTGTGACTGCTTGAGTGCAGTTTACCAAAATATCTTGCTTATCTGCTATATTAGCAAGAGCTGGTAACTTAATCGTTAGGGTCGATAGGGTCCCAGCAGGTGTAAGAATGAGATGAGTATTCACACTGCTATCTGTAATACTAACTGTAGCCCCCGTAATTGGGCTTCCATATTGTGTAGCATATTCAGTAAAAGAAGTAGAGGCGCCGAAAACAAGATTGTTTTGCATATAAGATTGTAATTGTGCAACTGTTCCTTGCCTGTCTACACCGTTAGCCCCTGAATATTTAGGAATTTTATCTGAAGAACTCCATGCTTCATTTGTAAGTTGATTTATTGTTGACATTTTTATCTCCTATCCATTGAATTCTAACACACTATCTTGCCCCAGTGTTATATTATCAACTGGATTAGATATAAAAGGATCATTATTTAATTGCCATGGTTTATTCCCAGCGCCTGCTGGCATTGTACCAGGTAGTTGCATTTGCCCAGGTGAAGCCACTCTTGATAATAACAACTGATAAGAAGATTTAGCGGATTGTTTAGTATCAGAGGACGCTACTTTTCCATAACTAGGTGCTAATTTTAATGCTAAATTTGTATAAATAGCCTCAGTAGCCCAGTCTGGTACATTAGACTTGGAAGATAAAGAACTATCATCAGGACTTAATGACACAGGGTACCTAAGTCTAATCCCTCTTCCATCCCATTTAGAAAGCATTGCGTCCATCATTCGCAAAGCATCTTGGTACTGTTCAGCAGAAGCATCAAAAACATAAGGAGCTAGGCCTATTTCACTAAATGCTTGCTCAATTAATTGCTGCTTCGTCCAAGACATTTTTTATTCCCTATCTTTTTTTCTATTTCTTTTATTCTTTCTAATTACTACCACTGGTTCTTCTACCACTGGTTCTTCTACCACTGGTTCTTCTACCACTGGTTCTTCTACCACTGGTTCTTCTACCACTGGTTCTTCTACCACTGGTTCTTCTACCACTGGTTCTTCTTCCACTGGTTCT
>Ga0222719_10000631_pt1 | contig 34905 bp, 37 predicted proteins | sample C33_34DmetaG_FD_165039 | JGI IMG/M metagenome (GOLD analysis project Ga0222719, IMG submission 165039) | Estuarine water microbial communities from San Francisco Bay, California, United States - C33_34D | ecosystem: Environmental > Aquatic > Marine > Unclassified | place: USA: California... | reverse complement strand
GCAGAGATTTGTTCGTCGCGCATTTTATCGGGGTCTTGCTGCCGAACGTCCATAGCCTTGAGTTGTTCAAGGTACTCGTTCATTTTGCCACGTTTTTCATCACGTCCAAGGAACGTCGCTGACTCATCCCGCGCTGTTGTACGCGCTTGCTCGGGGTCAGAAATACTGCCAAGCCCTGCGCTACTTAACACACTACTTGCCCCACTACCAGCACCTGCCATATCAACTTTCGGTGCTTCTAGCTTAGGCTGTGCTTGAAGCAAGTCCATGATACCTTGAGGCTTGGGCGGCTCTTCGACGGTATCTACTTCCGCCTGAGTCTCGTCCGCAGGAGCATCAACTACTTCTTCTCCAGTTACTTCCGCCTGCATTGCAGGTCCGTCCAACTGCATTACTTCTGTAGCTTCGTCTTTCTCTTCAAACTCTGCTGTTTCGACTGGAGCGTCCGTATCTACGGGTGCAAGTGCCATTGGCTTACGGCGAAGCCCTCGACGGGTCTGCACCATCTCGTAGCCAGAAGTGTCTGGCCCTTGAGCACGTTCAAGAATGGCTCTAATCTGCTCATCTGTCAGTTTCGCACGGTTACGGCGTGCTTGACCGCCACCACGACGGTACGCATCAATATCGGCTTGTGTTATCTCACCACCTTCTGCAAAGGCCACAATGCCTCCCGCCGCCATACGGCGCATAGGAGCTTGCTGTGGAGCCTGCTGCTGTTGACGTTTAGCCAATGCGCCAAGGCCAGACTGTAACTGCTGTACCTGTTGAGGTGCCGCCGCGCCTTGTTTAGCCACACGTTGCATGTTCTTTTGCTGACGTTTCTGAGTGTTCTGCATGATCCCTGCCGTTTGATCGGTCAGGTCTTGCTTCGTCATCTCTAGCAGTTCGCGTTCTTTCTGCTGTTTGATGGTCTGCGGGTTCTGTTGCATCTCCATCTGCACCTTGCGCATGGCGTCGTCTTTCTCAGACTTCAACCGTTGCAAGGCCAATAGGTCTAGCAGTTCTTGATTAGCGGCATATCGCTTCTGTAGAGCTTGTGGATTGCCTCTGTACGCGTTTACGCGCTGTTCAATATCTTGGTCAATCGCCATTGTTTAGCCCCCTGTCCCATCGCCAGTAGTGTCCGCAGGTGGCGTTTCACTAGGTAGAAATACTTTACTGAGCAAGTCATACACACCACCTGATCCTGATAAGAAGTCAGAGAGTGCGCTTGGCTGTGCATACGAATAAGACTGCGCGGCAATCGGTAGACCTTGAAGCAACGACTGCTGGTACTGTACCTGCTTGTATGGGAAGTCTCGCTCTTCCTCAAACTGTAGTCGGTCAGCCGTAATACCTTCTTGTTCGATACCACGTTGTAGCTGTCCCGCTTGAATCTGATTAGCCAATGCTTGCAATCCGTACTGATTCGCTAAGTTTTGTGACTGCTGAGCCTGCTGTTGCTCGGTGTTAAACTGTTGTTGTGCCTGTTGAAACGCAGTGTTGTACCCCTGCCCCGTCACATTTGCCATATTTGCTAGCATACCGCGAGTGAGTTCGGCGTCGGCAAGAGCCTGACGAGAACCGCCGTAAGCGCCAGCGCGGGTGAGACGCCCTGCCTGCTCAACACGTGATTTCTCTGATTGACGACGTAACTCATCAAGTTGCGGTTGTAACGCAGACTGGATGTACGGGTTCATGTACTGCTGTGCAGTGCCTTGTTGAGTAAAAGATTGTGGCGTCATTGCACCCATCTGCTCGGTAGGTACTGCCAATCCTGCGATACCTTGAAAGGCTTGTTGTTGAAGAGGTGCCGCACCAGCCGAGAGTGGTCCCATGTACGCCTGATAATCTTCATTGGCTAGGGCAGCACCCTTGCCAAGCATCGACGTTACATAGGGGCCAGCCCATGAGGATAGGGACGATTCCCTACCCGTTTCTTGTCCTACAATAGAATCAGCCATGTCTCACCTCACACTGGTAACATTTTATTCGGTTTAATTTCTTTGCCCTGCTTACTGTTGCCTGTCCGCTCTTTGCGAACACGAGACATCATTTGCTGCAAGACTTTAGCCCCTGCATCGGAATTACCATTACCAAGATGGCTTACTACGTCGGCAGGAAGTACAAACTCCCCATCACTGAGTGCTGCTGGTTGGCTTCCGTTGATACTGGCAGGGACTTTATCAGCCATACCATCGGTACTACCACTGAGGTAATTGCCTTTATTCAACGCCGCAAGCCCACCTGCCGCCATACCGCGAGGTGTGGAACGCCGCTGCCGGGCCGGGCTACGTATGTTACTTTCTGATAACTCAGCAGCCTGCGATGCCATACGCTCCTGTGCAGCGCCTATATCTTCGTCTTCAGCTACAAATTGAGTATCAGTGAAATATCGACGCCCAGAGCTTCCGGGTCTACGGTTGGGGTCATACATCATTCGGACTTCACGCCCTGTGCCTTGCGGTGCCATCAATGCTTCAAGCCCTGTGGGTGCAGGGGAGTCCATTGGTCTGACTGAACCGTCTGTCATCTCTTCACCGAGCATCTGAGGCACTTGTGTACGAACCGCTCGTAAGGCAGGTATGCCGCCCTGATAACCTGTCGGTGGGATTTGTGGTTGTCCTGCACTAGAGTTACTCCCTATTGCAGCAAGTCCCATTGATCCAAGCCGTACGACACCTTCTGGACTGGTAAAATAATCGTAAGCATTACTACCTGCTTCCGATATACCTTTGCCAAAATCATCTACTAAATCACTAAACCACCCCATTAAGAGCCTCCAATTATATTTAACAACTTATCAGTTGTGTCCTCTACTTGTCCACCCTTTGCATACGGACTAGGAAACATTCCTGCTTGCTGAGGATTAGCAAATATGCTGTTAAAGTCGTAAATGTAGCGTAAATTTAACGGATCGGGTGTTCTGACGGTAACTTGTTGCCCCATAGCATCAGGGGCTTGCAACGCTGCCTGTAGGAACTGTCTCCCACCTGCACGTAGCGCTTCTTGCTCAATATTAGTAACGATGTTTTGCTCCATTTGTTGGATTTGATCCATCGTTTGTTGCTGGTTTTGATCCATCTGACCAGACAATGCAGTCTCTGTATCCTGCACGGTGCCATAAACACCAGTCGGTGCGTAGATAGATGTATCAGCAACTTGGTCGAATACGTTCTCACCAGCGAGCAGTTGCTCTAGTAATATTTGGTCATCTATTGTGATCTGCTGATCACCAGTCACATCGTACTGAGCAAGCTGATTCTCAGCCATGACCTGATTACCAGCGATAACATCCACAACAAAGTCGATGTCAGTCTGCGTAACCTCAGTTGCAGGCTTACCTACAAGATCACTGACCGCCTCAATATCTGACGCTAGCGTAGCTTCGGTCTCACCTAATGCAGCTAGTATATCGGCCTCAGTAGTGCCGAGTTCTGTCAGTATATCAGTTTCGGTTTCAGTTAGTGCGTCTAATATATCTGTTTCGGTCTGACCAAGTTGGTCTGACACGTCAGAAATAGCCTGTGCGAGTGCATCATCACGGTCAATACCGTCTGCCTCGTACTCAGCCATCTTCTCAAGAATCTCGGTCTCCATATCACCGAGATCGACACCGATGTCCTCAACAGCTTTGTCTATCTTCTCTTCAAGCGCAGTCTGACTGTTCGCCACAGCCGTTTCTAGCTGTGTTAGACCAAGCCCCATCTGCTCAAGGATGTCGTCTTTAGTTGTACCTAGCTGAGTGGCAAGGTCATCTAGTGCATCCGAGATAGCTTCATCACGTTCTTTACCCGATGCTTCGTACTGAGCAATAGTACCAAACAGCCCGGTGGGGTCCGCTGATTCGTCTTCTTCTGTTAACGGGTTATCAGCAATAGCTGGACTACCGAGAAGTCCCTCAATGTCACTTACATCTTCTGCGACTGCACCGACATCTTCAGTAATGGTGTCAGTCTGCGCATTGATAAGGTTAGTGAGGTCAGTTACCGCAACACCAAAGTCCACGGCAAGCTGTGCGATAGCTTCTGCGTTTGTCAGACCCTGATCCATTAGGTCTTGGACTTGTGCGTAGATACCAGTTGCTTCGGTTACTACGTTGCCGTCAGCATCATATTCGGCAGGGGTACCAACATTTCCTGCAAGTGTGGCTAGGTCAGTGCCAAGTGTATCGACCGCCGTGTCGATATAGTCATAAAGACCCGTAGCCTCAGTATCATCTGTTGCGGGGTTGCCAAGAACGTCAAGAATCTCATCTGTAGTATTGTCGATATACCCGTAGATACCTGACGCATCTGTGTCATCTGTTGCAGGTGCCCCAATAATGCCGTTTACAACGTCCGCTACGTCGTCTTCACTAATGTTTTCAAGACCGCCAATAGCCTCATTTACTATGGCGGTGACTTCTTCAACACTAATATCGTTTAGATCACCAACGGTGGCATAGAGTCCAGTAGCTGGTGCGTCGTCAGTTGCAGGAGTGCCTACAATGTCAGCAACAATATCATTAACATCGTCTTCACTGATATTTTCTAAATTACCAATCGCATCCGCAACAATGTCATTTACGTCATCTATACTAATATCGTTAAGTTCATCAATGGACGTGCCAAGAGCATCCAAAGTAGCGTAAATACCTGTGGCATCTGCATCATCAGTGGCTGGCGAACCAACAATCTCGGCAATCGTCGCTTCAACTTCTTCGTTGGTAAGCCCTGCGGCTTTGAGGTCTTCAATCGCTTGGTCAATGTAGCCATATAACCCAGTAGCGTCCTCATCACCACTTGCTACCGAACCAACAGCGTCAGTGAGGTTGCCCACGGCTTGATCAATCGCCGCCACTTCAAGGCCAAGATCGCCCATAGCGTTGATAATGTCTTGTTTAACAAGATCAAGAGCCGCTTGTTCTTCTTCAGACAGTCCTCCAACACCTGTAAAGTTGTTAAGGATGTTCATTATGGAGTTGTAACGTGCGGTTGGCAGGTATTCTTCTGCGCGTCCCTCTAGCTCAGACTCCATGTACTGACCGACAAGTTCTTGGATGTCTTCGTCAGTTGGCTGCTGCAAGCCCAGAGCTTCGTACGCTGCTCGTACCTCATCCGCATCGACAAGCCGTGGATCAACATACTCTGCAATAGCTTCTTGCTGTTGCTCTTCGCGTACCTGACCCGTAAACCGTGCAACTTCTTGGTCGGATGGGTCGTAACCAAGTGCAGTTAGGAACTCACGTGCCTCATCTGCATCGGTGTAGCGTGGGTCAACAAACGCCGCGATAGCCGCCTGTTGCTCTTCTTCCGATATTGCACCGACGTAGGCTTCAATTTCTTCTTTTGTGGGTGTGAACCCGAGGTCGTTGAAGAACTGCCGTGCTTCTTCGTATGTAGTAACAAACGGATCGGCGTACTCAACAGCGTATTCTTGCTGTGTAGTCTCAAAGTCTTCATCACCCTGACCCATAAGGCCAGCAATCTGGTCATCGGTTGGATCAGTAATGCCTTGAGCAACAAGAGCCGCACGCGCTTCTTCCGCGTTCATTTGGCGTGGGTCTACGTAAGTATCAACGCCTATGTTAGCTTCAAAGTTGGCATCGCCCTGACCTGTAAACGACGCAATCTCATCGTCTGTAGCTTCGTAGCCAAGGTTGCTAAACAACTCTCTAGCTTCGTCTGCTGTAACCTGACGTGGGTCTACATAAGTACCGACTGCATTGTCTTGCCTAGTCTCAAATCTGTTACCGCCTTGACCTATATAGGCTTGTACTTCTTCATCAGTTGGCGTGTAGCCTTGGTCTGCAAAGAATTGACGTGCTTCAGCTTCTGTGACCTGTCGTGGGTCTACGTAACCTGTAACGTCACTACCTGTGGACGACTCAAAGTCTTGGTCGCCTTGGCCCGTACGTGCAGTAACCTCTGCATCGGTAGGTGTGTAGCCCTCTGCTTCAAACATCGCACGAACTTCAGCTTCTGTAGTAGCTCGTGGGTCGGCAAAGGTATCAATACTGGCGTTAGTATTACGCTGGAAATTGCCGCGAGTGCTCTGCCCAACGTATTCGGCAATCTCTGCATCGCTAGGTGAGTAGCCTTGTGCTTCAAACATGGCACGGGCTTCGTCTTCAGTAACAAGCCGTGCGTCCACATACGGTGCAATATCTTCAGCTACAGCGGTCTCGTGGTTTGCATCACCCTGCCCAACAGCCGACTGTACTTGCGAGTCGGACGGTTCGTAGCCTAAATCTGTAAATATCGATCTAGCTTCGTCTGCTGTAACCTGACGTGGATCAACATACGGTGCTACGTTAGTGTTTGCCTCAAAATTCGCACCGCCTTGGCCTACAAACGCCGCTATATCGTCGGCGGATGGATCAAAGTTCTGCTCTGCAAACAAAGCCTCTGCTTCTGCGGCAGTAACTTGACGTGGATCAACGTATTCGGCGATAGCCGCTTCTTGTACATCTTCCTCTACTTCACCTACGTAGGCCGCTACTTCTGCATCTGTGGGTGTGTATCCCAGAGCCTCGAACATGGCACGGGCTTCGCCTGCGCTCGTATACCCCGGCCCAAGCTGTAGTCCTAACTGCTCTAGTACAGCGTCTTCGTGTCCCGCAGGGCCTTGACCTACATATTCTTGCGCTTCTTCTTCAGTTAGCGTTACGCCCTGTTCAGCGGCGGCATCAATGACTTCTTGCGTATCGACGTAGCGGTCGTCCACATAACGGTCGATCTGCTCGTTAATGTCAGTGTAACTACCTGCTTGTACAAACGAGTTAATCTCTGCTTCTGTTGCAGTGTAGTCAGGGTTTGCGTTAAGGAACGACGTGGTAGCTTGTGCTGTGTTTACAAACTGGTCGGGTGCAACCTGACTGAGTACGTTATTACGTACGACTGGATCGGTAACACCAAGATCATCCAGTGCATTGTTAGCAGCTACAGTGTTGCCGTTCTCGATAGCTGACCGCACATCAGGGTCAATCGCGGAGATAAAGTTAGAATAGGCGTCACCAACTTGACTGACACCGTATGCGCCACCAGAAACTGGGCCACCGACAATAAAGCCCATGAAGGCCGCACCTGCAACTTCGTCGGCTACGTCAATATCAGGGTTAATTTGTGATAAATGCCCTTCACGAAACGCAGTAGCAAGACCTTCTTCGAGACCCTCAGTAAGGCCCTCTTTAATCATGATCGTACCGCCATTAGCGATACGGCTAGCAAGTTCGTCTATACCTGCCCCGACAAACCCAGTTGCGGCTTTGTCACCAAGCAGAGCTTTCTCCAACGCCATGCCACCGATACCCATTGTAGCGGCGGTCATTGTTGCGGCTACTGCACCCGTCTGAACGGCGAGTGTCATAGCGTATTCTTCAGCTTCGCTCTGCGTGTAAACTTGCCCTGTGGCGGGGTTAATCGAATCTAAGGCGACTGTCAGTGCGCGGTCGTATGTCTCCCCCGCTGTGCCACCATAGCTTTCGGCGATGTCTGTGACTGCTGCGGCACTTAGACCTGTGCCAGCCGCCATACGAGTGGACAGCGTACGGCCCATAGCCATTGCCGCGCCTTTCGCACCCAGTGTGGCAACACCACCTACCGCAAGAGGTACAAGCTCCTGCATGGCTTCAACGCCAATGTATTCAGAGATAAACGCACTGGGGTGCTCAGCGGCTGCGCCAGCAATCGTAGCGACCCTAGCAAACGCTCTTTCGTACCACGCCGCATCTTCTGGGAGATCAGTTTCAGCGGTCATCATTTCTTGCAGTTTTGCAAGCTCCGCTTTGTATTCTTCAGTGTTCCCTGCGACACCAATATCTTGCAGTTGTTGTGCAAACTTACCAAGTGCTGTGCTGTCTGGTGCGATACCAAACAAGGTAGACATGCCGTTAAACGCTTCGAGAATACCGCCGCCAGCTTTCATAGCGTTGGCAAGGAAGTTCTGCGCCATTGATGAGTCACCTTCAGACACCCAGTCCATGACGTTCTGAGCGGCGTTAATTAATGTGTCGCTCCACCCAAGGTTTTCTTGGATGCTATCCCACGACATGCCAGCGTTAGCGGCGTTTAATGCCAGTCCTATTTGTTCGTTGTCGTCAACATCCGTAATGCCGCCATAAATGACCAGACCGGGAGGGCCGACTGGATTACCATCTTGGTCGTAATACCGCCAACTCATTTCCTGCCCAGCTTCGTTAACCGTCGAGCGACGAGTTACCCAGCCATATTCAGGGTCCCAACGAGTTTCGCCCGGTATAATTCGCCAAGTTAAAGCGCCATCCTCATTCGTTCCAAGAACAGCGTTGCCACTAATAACGTCTTCAGCGGTTACGCCTTCGGAAAGTTCAATGTTAGCGGCGGCATCAGAACTTCTAAGGATCGCATCTAAGGCGACAGCCTCTTCAGCAGTCATTTCGGTTCCCACCGCTACGCCTCGCATGTCGTAGCCTTGTTCAGCTAGTAGGTCTATTTGGTTTTGAGTAAGTGCGTCACCCGTACTAACAATACGAGTTTGACTTGATCCAATAGCTTCAACCCATTGGTTAAACACAGCTTCTCGGACCTCGCCCGGCGCTGTAAGAAGCTCATTAAGGGCTTGAGGTGAATCGTATCCGTTCTCCCTCAATATGGCTTGTAGTGCTTGTCGATCAGCATCAGAAAGGTTCCACACTGCGGAGTTTTCAGCTATACCAAACCCGCCAAACATGATCTCATTCATTGCAAGATCACGTGCGTTATCCAGCGCAATATCGTATTGGTTCCAGCTAGTGTACGCCCCGCTATGCTGCCCTTCGGATAAGAAGTGTGCGTAGGCATCTACATCATCTGGTAAGTTGTTAAGTGCTCTGTACTCCTCAGCGTTAAAGCCGGGGTCCATAGCACTGACTAGGTACTCATCTGTTGCGCTGTATACAGACGTTAGCTCACCGTCTAAGCGGTCGGCAGTACGTTGTAGATCATTCTGTGCTTCGATTAGGTCGTCTTGGTACCCTTGCAACGCTTCGTTATCAGCCTCGATTAGGGGTACAAGTTCGTTAATTCGGTCGAGGTAGCCTTCTTCTTCAATCAGGCGGTTGTATTCTACGACGGCTGTTTCAAGCTCAGCTTCTAATCTTTCAATTTGTCGTGCAAATATATTGTTGGGGTCCAGCCCCGGCTCCGCTGCATCGGCTTGCAGCATCATAATCTGTTCACGATTACCCGTGATGGTGTTCCACAATGCTTGCAGTGCGTTGTACTTTTCTTCGTATTCGGCGTAATTTTCAGAGAGCCTTGGACCTATTTCGTCCATCAACGCGGTTAATTCCTCTACGCGCTGGTAGTCCCCCGATATTCTATCGAGTGTATCGCCGATAAAGTCCCCAACACCTGAGTCACGAATCTCATCGTGCAGTTCTTCCATACCATAGGCAGAGATAACGCCCATGATTTGTGCTGCCGCTTGTTCTCCAGTGCCACCGGACAGTGCTACAGCCGCTGTACGTTGGAACGCAGCGGTCATATACGTGAGTTCTCGGTCTCCAATGCTAGGATTATCGCCGATATACTTCTTAACAAGGTCAGTGGTAATCAAACCACGTGTGACGGCGTTAGCTAAAAGCTCGCCATTCACTTCACCGCCAGTCAATTCAGCGGCAAGAGCCGCGCTGATGACGTTTTTAACGACATTTGGGATGGGGCGAGTAGTCGTTTGACCTGTAGCAGGGTCAGTAACCTCGACTTCAAAACCTATTTGCTCTGCAATCTGACCCATACCTGCGGAAACCGCAGCGGTGAGTCCTCCTCGGGCAAACGCTTCCAGTGGGTCTTCGCCGTAAAGTATGGCGGTTGTAGCGGCAACCGTACCTTGCGTTATAGATGCGACAGCAACCTCTTTCAGACCTGCGCTGAGAGATTCGCCGATAACATCATCAACAAATGGAGCGGTGTGCTGAGCAATTTCACCACCAATCGCTTGCGAAACGTAGGACACAGCAACGGTTTCAAGAACGTCACCAAGGTCTCCACCGTTAACAGCTACGGAAGCTCCGTCGATTAGCGGTATAGCCCATGCGTTACCCGTCGCCACGGCTACGACTTTTGCTATTGTTTCGAGGGGATTGTCTAATAGAGCCTGAACAGTGTCGCCAACGAACGAAACGACAGGTTCGACGATCTCATCAAAGACAAAATCAACAACGTCTTCAATGGCACCAGCGACCCAATCAATTACATCCTTAACGGCGTCAACGATAAAGCTCAATCTACAACCCTCGCATCAATGGCTCTTTGCCTAGCTTCATAAACACGACATATTTGTCGGTGTTTCGGTACTTACCAATCGCAATCTCAGTATCCTGTTGGTCTGCGCGGCGCTTAAACAGCTTAAAGCCATTTAGAAATACAGGCCCATAGAACTCTGTGGTATAGTGCGTGATGCCCATTTTTTGCAGGTACGTAAAGTATTTGAACCCGTTGACAATGAAGTTCCTACCTGTATCTACGTTAAACGCCCTCCCCACCATCTTCTTACTGTTCTTTTTGCCCTTACCCATATGACCAACAAAAACAGTATTACCGATCTGCACGAGATCAGTACGTGGTAGAGTGAACTCTGCGGCAACTGCACCCAACACAACTTCCTTTGGATACTTTAGGTCTGGCATGTTGTATGCGGACATAGCAACAATTTCAGGCCCTTTTAGCAATTTCTCCTTGCTGTTTACGATTTCCATCTTACACCTCCCGTGAGAACAGCGCAGCCGAGTAGATGTTGCCCATGCCAGCGGCAAGGCTGAGCATTAGGCCCTCGGGAATGGGGGCGTCATCGGACAAGAACACAGAATCTTCCTGTGTCCGGTTTAGGATTTTGGGCACGAAGCCCTTCTGTAAGTCGCGTAGCAACAAACCAGTCTCCAATAGTCCGCTAGCACCCATTGTGTGCCCAATACGTGGTTTGTAAGACGTTGCCACAAACTCGTTTAGGGAACGTAGAAGTGCCGATTTTTCCGCAGCATTGTTGACTGGCGTGCCAGTTCCATGCGTTTTAACTAACCTTACATCATTTTCATGTGCTTTGGCTACAAATAATGCACCCTCGATAGCTTTACTAAAGCCCGATCCGTCTTCTCGTTGCCCCAAAGGATTTGTATTGTCCTCTGCGGAGCTATACGCGCCAACGAATTTAGCCATTGGATCAGCCATACCAGCGTGCTCTTTTTCAAATATAGCGACCACGGCACCTTGTCCAATATGGAACCCTTGGTTGTGGTCATCGAACGCAGAAGGCTGGCGCTCTCCTTCGTCTTTGTATTGCAGGCTTGCACCTGCCTCGCCAAAAAACTCAAGTACGAGGTTGTTTACACTATCCTCGCCACTGAACACGATAACACGATCAAACCCGTAGTTATCCATCAGCGTCTGCATATTCATTAGTACATGTAGGCTAGATGCGCAAGCACTAGCATCTGTTGACACATGGTCGTGTACGCCAAACATACTTGCGATACGCCCTGCATAGATGTTGGTAAGCACGATGAACGGTACTTTTACTTTGTAATGCAGTTGCGCATCAGGGTTTTTGTCATACCGCCCGTTGGTGCCCATCCAGCCTTGATTACCAGCGGCAAAGATAAACCCAGTCTTACCTTTGACGGGGTTGTCAGCTACATAGCTACGCAACTCGTCATCAATGAGGCTTTCTATCAGCACGTGTGGAGGGTACTTTAACCCAGACTTTGCTCTACGAAACGTATTCGGCAAGATATGAGCATGTTGGGGGTACGGTATATCGTCAATCAGAGTAGTATCGGTTGTGCACGCTGTACGGCACTGAGTCATGTAAATCATCCTAACTCCTTCACAAGTGCTTTAATCGAGGCAAACTCGTCTTCTGGGTCTTTTGTTTTGTGCTCTTCGATGAACTCTTTCAACAACTGCACACTTTCGTAAGGCCACTGTTCATTGAGTTCTTCGTCTTCGGGGATGCCATAAGCCTCTGCAAGTACAAAAAAAGTTAGTGTTACATCTAAACTGTCAAGATTTGTTACGTCTTCAGTTATAGCTACTTCAAGGGATTCGGCAGGTATGAAGTCGTTAGTGACTACTTTTTGCGCTGCGCCAACAGCGTTAAACAATTCTAAGAAATCAAAACTCATGGTTCGCTCCTGTTATAGGGTACCCTCAGTATACATATTTGAGTACAGGAGACAATCACACACTATAAGTTGCTAACAAATGATACCGCAACGACAGTAGATGGTATGCCCGGGTGAGGTGCTGTAGCAGCTTCTGTATGCAAGTTAAGCTGTGTATCGTCAGTCGCCCAGTACATCTCAATGTATTGGCCCGCTGTTAGATCAATCGAGAAGTTCCAATGCACGGCAATATCATCATTACCTTTGATAGTGTTTTTCTGCCCACCATACGGTTGGTCAGTACCGTTCTTGTTAATCCACGTCCATAATGTAGCGGCTGACGAGTTGTTGTGCTCCAACTGCAAAGTCACTTGGAAGTTATAGACGCCATCATCAGTGGCAGTAATGCGGGTGTTATCTGTTCCACCAATCGAAATACCGTTGCCAATATAGGTGTTCTCAAACTCAACGGGATAGCCCGTGTTTGCAAGAGCGGCTGTTTGGTCAACGGTGCTATAAAAGAGACCCCGTGGCATATATAGAAACTTGCCACCATCGTCGGTGCTGAGCAACGTGTTGAGAGAGTTTATCAGACGATTAAAGAACAACCGCAAAACGTTGCTGTTCTGGTCCATAAATGGACGTTGGTAGTCTTCGGGGGCCAGTGGTAGAGCAGGCGGCTCTACTCTCTCAATCTCATTAGCCATTAGCGCCTCCCGTCAGGGCGCATATCTACTCTAGGCGATCCAAGTTGCCACTTAACTCCAAGCTCAGTGGACTCCATCTGAATCGACATTTGTCGTCCACGAACACGAGTATTCACCTGCCCTGTAAACTGTTCAATAGGCACGGTAGCGGTACGGGTGACGGTGCCTACAGCGGTGCCTCCTTCTGAGTATGGGTTGTTATACCCCGACCCTGAGTTTGCGAGGGGGAGCAGCGTCATGGTCGCAGCGGGGCTAGCCGCCGTAGACCCGTCAAAGGTTACATCTGGCATGATTCGCCAGATAAAGGCAAACCGATCTCCATCGTCAATATCGAACTGCCCTGACGTAATCGACGCTGTAATAGCCACCGGAGTGCCTGTTTCGTTGTCATCAGTGCCTTGCTCGTGGTTAACGAGGTTGTAGCTGTATGTTGCAGCCAGTGGGTAATCACGTAGACCTGAGTCCAGCCATGCTGTACGGGCCATATTTCCGTAATACCACGTCTGTTCTAGGTAGTTAAACACCACGTACTTATCGACTGTTTCGCTACCTGCGGAGCAGTAAAACCACCAAACTTCGTGAAATGCCTCGTTTGTACCTGCAAATACTTGGTCGTACTGTAGCTCGTTGAAGTCGTTAAATACGTAACGACGTACGTTGCATGGGAGGGGCTGACTGCGCCCATCATACATATAGAACTTATCTTTACCCATCCAGAACGCAATACCGCTAGCAAACGCAACGGAGTTCATAGATGCGATGGATATGTTATCGCCGACCAACTGGGCACCCCATACAGCGGGTGCGCCCTGATACTGCAATGAATACAGCGAAGAGTTGGTCCAAACGAGGACCTCTTGACGTGCTTGTTTAGCCGCGACTATCTCAGTTCCCCGTGACAGTCTCAAGGACCCCGCTTGGTTCGTAGATGCTGGTGTCCAATTTGCAGGGTCTTCCTGATCGGACCAGCGGATAAGCATTGGGTCTACCGTAGCAGTACCCACATCGTTCGTACCCATACAGAATACAAACCGATTGATGTCAGAAACGATTATGACGTTTTGTTGGGTTGGTACGTCAGAAGCACCTGCTAACGTGTTTAAGTACACACCTCGCGTGTTTACGCCGTTTGTAGCGTCCCAATAGAAAATATCACCTCCGCGAGGACCAAATATAAGGTCTTCACCGAAGTTAGACTGGCTCCAAAGACGGATGGATTCAGTGGAAATACCACCTGTACCCCATACACCTGCACCCCACGTGCCGCCACCCCAACCAGAGAGTGGGACTTCGTATGGCTCGCCAGTACGTATTTGATAAGCCCCGACTACAGAAGAACCGCCATTACCTGTGTCCGAAGAGTTAGCTGTTGCAGTCGCGGTAATAGTGTACGTATTGTCGCTAGGAACGGTAACGATCTGGTATTCTTGATTAAGCACACCAGCAGTAATGTTACCGCCAAGTGTTACCGCACCACTGAAGGTAACAAAATCATTCTCTCGTGCACCATGCCCTGCGTCGGTAACAGTTATTGTTGCAGAGCCATTTGTAGCAGCAAATGTCACATCACCAGCAGCGGTGGTAGCGCGTATAGGCGTGATGTCGTTATACCCACCACCCTGCTCTAGGTAAAACTTGAGGTGAGTACCTACACCAATAAGATTGATACTGCCTAGTGTTACCCAGTTCCAGAGAGAGCGGCACGTACCAAGGAATGTTGTACCTGATATACGTTGCCACCCGCCAATCTTTTCGGGGAACCCTTGTCTGAAGCGTACTTTATCGCACTCATACCAACCAGCTTCGTTGGAGTAACGTGTTACTTCTCGATTGATACCGGGCTGAAATACTAACTTCTTTAGGGCCATAGCTCACCTACATACTTTCGCCAAAGATAGAGGGCAACGTAGTAACTTCGATAGCTACATGTTGTTCTAGGTTTAAGGGCGCACCGCAATCAGAACAAGTATCCGCTTCAAGTTCGGCCTCATCAAGGTCGTACCCGCAATTTGCGCAGACAACGTGCACTGTGTGCTTTGGCTCTACACCATCCCCAGTATCTCTAGCTTCTACTGTGGTCTTCATATTATACCGCCAACTCGAAATGTGGCCCATCAATAAATGGACGCTTACCTTGGCTACGGCGTAAATCCACGTACGCATTCATAGCTTCTTCCATTGTACCGTCCCACTCACGAATGTCTGGGATATGCCATGCGGCTCCCCAACGGATGCCGACTCCAGCGGCTTCAGCACCCTCTTTCATAGCGTTAGCAAGATCGTCGTACAAATTCAATTCCCACGACCCTCTCGGTCCAATATAGGCCATAAGGTCTACAGCGTGACCATCAATATGCTTAGATTTCATGGTTTTACTTGCGCCTTTAGCGACAAGTTCTCGCTGTTCTTCGATGGTTCTGAGGCCACAAATCACACCAAAATCGACTTTTGTGACGGCAATAGCATAGTCAACGACTGCGATTAGCCCGACATCTACGCCTTCGAGCCTATCTCGGCTACGTTGTGATAACTTAAAACTCATTTTGCTACGCCTTTCATCTTCTCGAATGATCTGAGACCGCCCAGACCCAACATACCCATCAGAACGGGCATCATCACGCCCATGTCGGCTTGTGGAATGGTCACACCAAATCCTGCTGCGATGGGGGATATTAAGAAATTTACGGCTAAACCAAGAACGCAAACATGTCCACATAAGGGCCTCCAAGAAGATTGAAAGAAGTTACCCTTTGCGTCTGCGGTGTTCAGCGCAATTTGCGCAAGGGCTATCTCCTGCCCATGCTTCTCTGCCATTGTCCCAATTTCATGGGCCAACTTAGCTTTTTGATCTTTATCCTCGATAAATTTATCGAGCAAACCCGTAACAGGGCCAATTAAATTCTGTAGCATTATAACCTCCACACAATACTACCTACCTCACCTTAGTAGATTATTGCACGATTTGCAAAGATTACTTACAGGTTGACGTCTTAACCAGCTAGCCATTTGACCCACACCATAAGCAATACAAAACCACCTATAACCATAGAAACAGCAATAAAGATGGCAAAATACTCTATGTTTTTAGCTCTTTGCTTCTTTTGAGCTAGCTCTTCTTCTCTGCGTTTCTTACGCGCTTCAGCTTGGAAACGGACCCAATCGTCGTACAATCCGGGCCTTCCGTATAAGCGCATCATGCTGATGAGTTCTTTTTCGGTTTCTCTGATCTTTTCGAGAGCCATAAACTCCTCGAAATCATTTCCCGTCTTACCCCCAAGCATGGATAGGACGCTTTTCTTTTTCTTTTCGCCGCGCCTTTTTAGGTCTTCTTTGGCACCAACCATCTGCCCGATGGCATTCATGGCATCGGTTAATTCTCGCCCATTAGCGATACATTGTTTTACTACGGCAAACCCCGCGTTGAACGCGGCTAATTCTGCGAGCATATCCTCACCTGTGTCAGCTTAGAAATGTCGCAGCGCGGGTGCGCGGAATCGGGTTCTAACCCATTTTTGTAAGAATAGCCATTAACATAGCAATAATGGTACCAGCCGCACCAATCAAGATGGCCTCCAAGCGCTTAATCCGAGTGAACACTTCCTTAAACTGGATATGCACTTCGGTTTCCAACTTGGTAACTCTAGGTTCTATTTCGTCTATACGACGATGGGCATCTCGAACGGTACGGCTCATAACACATCTTACTCACTTACTTCTTTAGGTTCATCCAGAGACTGCGATAGCATGTTTACAAATGCTTCGCGGCCTACGTTTAGCTGATCCATGTTGAAGCGTAGGCTTCCTAGCTTCTTATCCAGATCAGCAATGTGGTTAACCATCGCAACTTGTTGCTCGGTTAGGTCTTCAATGTTGTGTTCTACATCATTGACAGTAATGGTTTTCTTTTCATTTTTCGCCATTATAAGTCTCCTTATTTAAGTTAAGATGCCCAAGGGACACCAGATTCAGTTGTTGCAGCCGCATCAATTTGCTTTTGCACCTTTGCATCCCGATCTGCTTCTACGCGAGCTTTAGCTTCGGCAGCGGTTTCGTCGCCTTCGATCAAGCTGTCGTATACCCAACCAAGAACATCGTTCTCTGTTAGATCAGCGTATGGAATAAAGTCTGGAGACGTGGGGTCTCCTTCACAGCGGAGTTTTCCGCCTTCTGAAGCAGTGTACGATGGATCGCCATCGCTTGCCGCTACCATTGACCAGTAAACGAGGAATACAACCCCATCTGCGTCAGTTCTTTGCATGTCGTTTATCGACCATGTATTTGTAATTGCCATGTTTCTTTCTCCTTTAATGACAGTTTATGATTCTAGTGCCGTGATACGGGCTTCTAGTTCTTGTATGGTTGCTACAAGTAGAGGAACGATTTTGCTTTGGTCAATACTTTGATAGTGAGGAACAATATTGCCTTCTTTGTCCAGTTTGGTTCCATCTTTTTCGCCAGTAATAGCTTTAGGGACTACTGTTTGTACTTCGTGGGCTAAAAAGCCATCAGTATCTGCACTATCTAAACCGTCTTCAATAAAACTAAATCGTTTCGGTTTGAGTTGTTTTAACAGGTCTGTTGCCCCTATTAAATCAACTACGTTTTCTTTTAATCTATAGTCTGATGAAGTGTTATACGCAGTTGCACCTGACGAAACAGTGATGGAGCCGACCGATACGCTAGCGCGGTAAAATTGTATAGCCTCCCCTCCAGTTACCGGCTGTTGCCTGTGGATAATCAGCACTTCATCTGTAGTGGTGCTACTTGTATTGGTCATGGTGTTGTATTGGTTTGCCGACGCCAAATTATGGAAACGAACGCCCGAACTACCAGTCCAATTCTGATCATTAATGCCACACGCAACAAAGTTACTACCAGCATCAACAACCAACCCATTAGCGTTAGTGTCGGTCTCAACGCGGAAGTCTTGAGTGGTGGAGTCTTCATTTATGACTACGCCTTCGGTGTCATACAGTGCAATCATTGAGTTATCGTTAGACTCTTTAAATGCAAGAGTGTCGTCGCCAGTACCGCCGCCATACAAATAGAAACGAGTAGAACCACCGGACTGGAAGTCAATTAGTCGCCCGTCTTGCGCACCGCCGACGATGACGGTAGCAGCCGTTGAGGTAGTTTCATTGAAACGGACCTGACCTTCGACATCAAACGTCGTGTCGGGGGTTGCTGTAAATAAACCTACCCGATTATTACCACCATCAACAAACAGCGCATGAGTGTTAGTGTCAGACGCAACGCGGAAGTCCGCGTCTACACCATTGTTGTTAAAAACAGCATGTCCATTTGCAGTAGGAGTTACAGAAAGACCGCCCTCATTGTCTAAATACACCCTTTCTAGGTTAGTGCCTCCTGCTGTATCTGTGAATAACTTTAAGTATCCACCACCACCTGAGTCGTACCCACCTTGGATAGATGACCTATCGCTAGAGTCTCCGAAGAATATGCGGCCCCCATTGCTAGTATTTGAACCATAAAGCGTAATGTCTGAAGTTGACCCTGAAGATTGAATCTGAACCCCGCCAATGCCGTTACTTGTACCAAACGATACATTTCCATTCGCACCATCTACAAACAGAGCATGGGTGTTCGTGTCGGACTCAACGCGGAAGTCAGTGTCTGCGCCAGATTCGTTGAATACAATATTTCCTGAACCATCAATGGAGACTCTCTCTACCCCACCATTTTCTATGAGGAAGTTTGGGCCGTTGCCTATAAGTGTTGGTGGATTAGATTGGCTGTTGTCTACAAGTTCAATTCTCGCGTTACTGGCGGTGGTATCAATCATCACATAGTCGGTTGACTCACCTAATTTTAGCTTACTAGAGCCTGATCTAATTCTAAGATCATTCGCGCTTGTGTTGGAAATACCACCACGAACGTTGGACTCGGTGCGAAAAATTAATAAATCGCCTTCGGCTCCGGCAGTGGTTGTACGTCCTAATTGAAGTGGTGTTGCGTCACCTGAAATCTGTACTTCACCTGTCTGTATGTCAATACCAACACCGTGTTGGTCTGCATAACCACTTACAAGGCTTTTAGCGTTGTTACCCATAGCAATAAAGTTACCACCACCATCAAGGTACAAACCGTTAACGTTGCTGTCAGACTCAACGCGGAAGTCAGCGTCATAACTATTTTCGTTGAATACCGCTCCTTGGTAGCCAATTACGGCCATGTTTGGTTGTGCGCCCGCCGTTATTTGGAAGAAATTAGAAGAGTGGTCGTAATTTATTTTACCTACATCTTGGTCGTCAACGTCACCAAACTCAATTGTGCATCCATTGCCGTTGGGGCTGACCATTGTCAACCGCACAGTTGTGTTATTTTCAATTAAGAGTTGGCTATTAGAGGCGGTAAATGTGCCAGCAGACCCGTTCTTTATGTGGAGATTTGCTTCAGGATTTGACTCGCCCAATCCCATATTTCCGTCGGGAGTCAGTATCATTAAGTTTTGACCAGACAGCGATGGATAGCCATCTGCTTTATACGCAAAACTTAATGAGTTTTCAGTAACTCCACCGCCATCATCATAGCCAACAGCCCAGTTTCCTGCGGTTTGACCTTGACTAAATACAAGTTTACTGTCACCTGCGGCATGAGCTTCAAGGGTTAGTTGAGCATCCCCTGAAGCACCTTGGTCAATGTGAACGATGCTTTGAGGAGAGGAAGTTCCAACCCCGACCCGATTATTACCACCATCAACAAACAGCATATTGGCGTTGCTGTCAGACTCAACGCGGAAGTCTATGTCTGCGCTGGTTTCGTTAAAAGATGATTCAGTCTTACCAAAACGTATTTGATTGGTTGCCGAACCTACAAAAAACTCAAGACGGCCACCAGCGTCTACATCATTAAGGTCAACCGTGAGCCGCAAGTTGTCGCTGGAAGAGTTAATTTTGTGTTCAAGGTCAACAAAGGAAGTGTCCGTAAAAGTAATAGCGGGGCTTGCATCGGTAAGAAAAATATCACCTGCAACAGAAATGCCCGTATCAGCTACAGTAAACTTCGTAGAAGTGGCGTTGTCGTCGATACCTGTAGAGGTGAAAGTGGTAAATGTGCCCGCGCTGGCTGTATTAGCGCCAATAGTTCCTGTAATGTCTCCGTCTTTCAGTAAAACACTATCAATCGTGACACCACCAGTGGCAGTAATCTCGTTGATCGTATCAACGTTTAGGCCACCAGTCGCAGTAGTTGCGCCCGTTACTCCAAGTGTCCCTGCAACAACTGTGTTACCCGTAGCGGATGCAACGGTAAACTTGTCAGTGTTTACGTCAAAATCACCGTCAACACCAAAGTTGCCAGTAACATCAATGCCGCCTGTAAGAACAATATCCCCACCAACAGTGGCGTTACCTGATAGAAACAAGTTACGAGGGCGAGTGGCACCAGAGGCACCAATATCGTAGGTGTTATCAGTAAAAATAAGGTTTGACGTGATTGTGGACGTTACAGTCAACGTATCCGACGCGGCATCACCAATCGTTGTGTTGCCAGAAATAGTCAAATCAGTCGCTGAAATAGAACCCGTCAATGTTGGTGACGAGATCGTAGGACCTGTAAGCGTCTTATTCGTAAGCGTTTCAGTGCCATCGAGCGTAGCCAACGTGCCCGTCGTGGGAAGTGTTACGTTAGTTGCACCTGTAGTTGTTAGGGTGAGTGCATTCGCGCCAGCCGTTGTAAACGCCGCTGCGGTCGTCAAGTTCCCTGCAAGAGAAACTGTGTACCCACCAACTGATAGTGATTCGATGTTTGTAGCGCCTTCCACGACATTTGTACCGTCGCAGAAAAGAAGCATTGTCTTGCCGTTTGGTATCGCAATACCTGTACCACCAGACGTTTTAAGTGTAGCGGCTTGCCCTGAAGCATTCTTAGCAATATAAATTTTAGCGGCTGTAGGGCATACGACAGTCGCTGCCCCAGTCAAATTCGTACCCGTATCCGTAAACTCTAGCATCGCACAACGCGATTCAGCAGTCGTGCCATCGGCGGTAGTCAACACATGGGAGTTACTCGACCACGTGTCAATGACTGCACGTCCAACGATGGCCTCTTCGATCATGGACGTGATGTTATCGTTTACTACATCACCCCACGTACCGCTAAGTTCCCCTTGGACAGGAAGGGCTAGTTTAAGTGTCGAAGTGTACTGTGTTGTCATGTTTTAATCCTCACGCGGCTATATCTTGCCAATTCGGAGTCTGTCCTGTTGAAACATTACCCCAAGTTGGTGTCTGTGCGCCAGTAATATTTTGCCAATTTGGATTTTGATTGTCATCGACATCTCCCCAAATGAACACTGTACCTACCGCGCCCGTTGCATTTACGCCCGTCACTGCTACATCTGCGTTAGCGGCAACGACGACGTTTCCTAATTCTGATTGACCGTAGACTCCTGTTACTTTCTCTACAATCCCAAAGGCTACCGATACAGTGCCTATAGCACCCGTAGCCGCAAGTCCTGCTGTTGAGACGTTTGCGTCTGCTGTAGTAGTAACAGTGCCAACGGCACCTGTGGCGCTTACCCCAGTTGGGTAGATATTTGCTTCGGCAACGATACTTACCGTGCCTACCCCACCAGTGGCAGCTAGCCCTGATGGTTGAACATTTGCATCGGCTGTAACAGATACAGTACCAACTGCACCCGTAGCCGCGTTTCCTGTTACCGCGACGTTCGCATCCGCAGCAACTGTGACGCTACCGAGTCCAGTAGTGGCTTCAAGTCCCGCTACTGAGACATTTGCGTCTGCTGATATAGAAACCGTGCCTATAGCGCCAGTAACTTCTACACCAGTCGGGAAAACATTAGCTCCGCCACTAATCGAGACAGTGCCTGTTTCCCCTGTAGCCGCAACCCCTGTCGGGAAGACGTTTGCCTCCGCAACAATGCTTACGGTACCTATCCCGCCTGTCGCCTCCAAACCAGAAGGCTGTACAGTAGCGGCACCGCTGACAGAGACAGTTCCCACTGCTCCTGTTGTGGATACACCAGTGGGGAACACTGTGCATCCCAGCGATAAGTCTACAGTGCCAACGGCCCCCGCAGCTTGAACACCGTCAACTTCTACTATGATAAGGTCCGTACCCCAAGAGCCTTGGCCCCAAGCGGTAGAACCCCATCCTATATAAGAGGTCGAAGACGGCATCTATCCATCCTATGCAATTCTAATAATAGCGTTGGATGCGTCCGCAGTTGGGAATTGGATGGTAAAGTCACCTGCTGTAGATGTCTTATCGGCACCAAAATCAAGAACTGCTACGGCTGGATCGCCGCCGCCCGACTTGTATATCAACGCTCCACGCGCCGTAATCGTCGCTGTAGACCACGTAGTATCGCTAAAATCTAGGTAAGCTGTGGTGCCAGATGTCGTTGGAGCAACAACGGTTAACGTGTTACCACCCGCTGTATAACCCGTACCGGATACTTCATTTGTTGTACTATACGCTGTTGTCGCTGCACCCAGTGTTGCGGATGAGGTAAACAGTGCGATCTTAAATGTTTGTGACGTGTCACCGCTAAAGTCCATCTCGCCATCGAGAAGGGCTTTTTTGAAAGACGTGCACATTGCTTGAGTAATTGCCATTTCTAGCCTCCTATTCTACTTCCATTCTGAACTGCCCAGAACGATAAGTGTCTTCACGAAGTTTGCCATCGCCAAGGGTTTTCAGCAGTTTTAACGCTTGGACATACATGCGCTCGTATACTTGAACCATGTCTGGTTCGCCCTTCATAAACCTTAACGCTTCCAATAGCGCACCGTTAAGTAGAGCAGAATCAAACTCGTCCCCAAGCCATGTAGTGTTAGCAGTAACGATGGATTCAGGATAATATCCGTAATGTAGCTCCATTGTGTAGTTACTGTCTGGGGTAGGTCCGAGGATAATTGAGTCGTCGTCAAAGTACGCATAATGCTTTGGCAACCCTGTCGCTGTAGGCGTAGGGTATGCTTCCCTAATAAAGTTAACGTCTTTGTTCAACAGAAAATGATACTCCCCGCTACCATCTACAACCGCGAGGCTGTACGTGTAGAGGAAGTCTGTTGGTGCACCAAGATACTTATTGCCCGAGCTTAGCGTACCAGTCACATTCCTGCGTAATGCGGGAATCTGAACAGTGTTATATATCTTTTGCTCTGCCTGTTCTGTGAACATAGCAAGCTGGGCATCAGTGAAAGTATTTTCAGTGATGTCCTCGATATTCGCTTTTAGCTCGGTGTAATTCATGGTTTAAGCCATCGGTCCACGGGCATATAGCCCTTTTGTTGCTGCGCCAGTACCACGAACTTTAATACCGCCGCCCTTCTTCATTTTAGTTTTCTGCATCTTTTTCTTAGCAGGTTTTTGAGTTTTCTTACGCATAGTACCACTCCTATGTAATTTGTACCGTAACTTGTCCTATAAATCCAGTCCCTATAGTACCCCCACTATCTACTACACCGCGTACAGGTATAATTTGCGCACGGCTCTGGGCGTACTGAGTCGAGTCGGGCCTTGGATCACGCAATGCCTGCGGGTCATGGACTGGAGTTTCCCCCAGATTTAACTGCGGATTATCAGGACTCCAACACTCAGGACACGCTTTTATGTTCGTGTCTTTATGCTTCCGCACAAGGTTACGCAACTCACGTAGACGGTAGGTAAACCCACAAACGTCGCAAACCCCAAGGGCTTTCTGGGCTGATGCGAACCTAGTACCCATGTTAAATCCTCGCTACACGAGGAACAAAACGAGCAGGTGTCTTTTCTCGATCTTCACCAGCAGCTAGTTGGAACTGCTCTTCGTAAACTTGCTTCAACAGACCTACACGTTCCACCAGTGTGGGTTCTTTAAGCGCGATGTTATAGGCCAGACCAGCAACGAGACACGGTAAAAACCTAAAGTTCATATCCGCAGTCTGAATACCACTACCAGCGTCCTGTATACGACGCATACGCCAATAACGAAAAACATAATTATCTGAGTCAGGGACAGGCCAAACGTTGATTTTAGGGTTGTCTCGAAGTCTCTCGATCCAAACTTGGATGGGTCTACCACGTGATAACTTGTTCGGAATCGAAGCGTAAGTGCTCACACTAATACGAGTTATACTAAGATCAGATTGTGTTGATTGATTACCTTGCCCCGTACGTATTACTTGTTCGAGCAAATCAATCGTATCCGCTGGCAAATCATACTCGGACGTGCCTGCTGTTAGGTTTACAGACCCTTCATCAATAGTCCAAAGGTTTATGCCACGATTCTGCCATTCAATCGTTAACAGATTCATGGATCGACGCGCTGTACGCAAATCATAGCCCGACCGCATTTCACGGCCCGCACGCTCCCACGCTTCTTCAGCGATCTCCGTGAAGTCCATGTCAAACGAGGTTGTGCCTGATGTCGTCATGATGTCGCCCAATCACCCTTAAAAAACGCGTCAACTTCGTCTAACAGTGCAGACCTTGATTTGCGACGGTCAAGCTCAATACCATATTCACGCATCAAAGCCTCAAGCTCTTTCTTAGTCATGCCCTTGTAGTCTGGGACTTTCTTAGCTTTTGGCTTCGTTTTTGCTTTTTTAGCCGCTACAGGCTTTACACCCATAGAGTCAAGTTTTGCCTCTGCCTGACTTTTAGTCATCAGGTCAAAGACCTTTACGTCATAGGTACCGTCGGCGTTTTTTACGCCTATCTGATACACTGGCTCCCCTGTAGAGAACCTGCCATTTTGGAAGATTTGCATTATTTCTCCCCTCTCTTTCGTTTGGCTGGAGATACTCTACGCGGCTTACCAGCGGGTTGCCCCAGCCGTTTCTTTTCGGTGATCTTTTTGCGTTTCTCAGAAGCGCTCATCTCACCGCTCGTTTTAGGAGTCTTACTGGACACTTTCTTTGTAGGTCTACAATAGGGTGTCCCGCGTTTCTCCCCTTTCTTTCGTCCACAAGCCTTACCAGTACGCACGTCCTTCCAGTCCTCTTTGAACCAGCGTTTAAGTGCAGCACCTTTTGCAGTCTTGCGAACAGCCATTACTTACCTGCCTTTTTCTTTCTGCATTTAGCAATGGCACCTGATGCGTAAGCGGACGGGAACACCTTATACGACGCCTTTACCTTGTGGTAACAAGCATCTTTTACTGTCCCGCCCTTTTTGTAGCTTTTCTTACTACAACTAGAACATCCGCAGCAATCGTTGCGGTAGTATCTACGCATTAGGAACCCTTCATCTTCACCATTTTACATGGACGAACAGCGCCGCCACGGGCCATACCACAGCCGCGAACTTTGCCACCAGACTTCATTTTCTTGACCTTGCCGCCTTTGTTCATCATAGGCATTTGAGGCATTCCGGGGCCACCTTCACGCGGGTCCCGAGGCTTCTTCTTGGGCTTAGGGGGTAATGGTCTGGGTGGAGCCATCTCAGGCGCTGGCATACTGGGCGTACGACGTTTACGACCTTTCATCGTAGACTCGTCTTGCGGTGCTTCACGCATCATTGAGGCCATACCGCCCATCTGATACTTCTTCACCTTACCGCCTTTTTTCATTTTGCCTTTACCGTCGGCAGCATAATCAGGGACCATCTTTCCATCTGGACCTTTGACCATATTTAGCTTACCGCCAGCTTTATAACCTTTCTTCATCTTCATGAACTTCTCTCCTACTTTCTTAGGAACCCCTACTTCTTCAGCGAACTCGGGGTTGTTTGCTACTGCTGCCATAAATCGTTGCTGTTTCTTAGATTTAGCGGGCATCCTGTCACCTCTTAATTGAGAACCCATCTGCGAACGAGTAATTGCCATATCAACAATTCCATTTACGCAGACTCTTGTTAATGCGGCTGTTCGGATCGTTAGCTGTCTTCGAGCTAGTATTGCGCTTCTTCATACCTTTCATGCGAGCGCAAAACGACTTACGACGCTTCGCCGCCTTAGAGCCTTTTTTGAGTTTGCTGGGCTTAGTAGTAACCGCTGTCTTGAGCTTACTGCCGGGATTTGCCCGACGATAACTCGCAACACCTTTCTTATTAAGACCACCAGACTCGCTCTTACCTTCCTTGCGTGTCCACGCAGGAGTTTTTACGGAGCCGCCTTTTTTATAGTAAGCTCTCATAGTCCACTCCTCTAACTATAGAAGAAGGTCATGGCGGTGATATTCGTCGCCGTAGACACGTAAACGTCTGAAGAACAACGGATACCGTCATCAGGAATGTTAACTGAGTGTGAATCGGATGCTAGAAAATCAATATCCAGCACTGTGGCACCGCCATTACCGTTAGTAATAGTCAGACGCCCCGCTCCTGCACCAGTAAGAACCTGTAGCTGACGAACACGCGCTGGCCCTACAGCCAACGACCCCGTACCAGTCACCCGTTTCGTTAATACATCAGAGGACATGGGCTACCTCCTTATCCAGCAGATACTGTTAGAACACCTGAGTTGCTATACAGTTGACCTGCAACAGAAGGATCAGAGGTTGGTAAATCTTTGAAGATGATTACGCTGTTCGTACCGTCGTGAGCAATCGAGATGTTCTCGGTTACTGTGCCAGTACCGGCAGCTTTTGAAATGTCCTTAAAACCATTCTCGGAACGGACTGGACCTTGGAACGTAGTATTAGCCATGCGAATCTCCTGTCTCGGCTAGTGTCAGTTTCACCACGAAACTGTCAGGGATTAACTTCTTATAACACATAAAACAAAAGGGGGCAAATAAATTGCCCCCTCCGTTAATTAAGCACCCGGCGAACCGAAGATACCTAATGGGTCACTTACACCAAATGAGTAACGCTCACGGGCTTTATAGCGACTGTTGCCTGTATCGAAATCAGCATCCATAGAGGTGCTCATTGGGGTACGAACAAAGTGCTTTAGACCGTTAGGAACGTCAGTCATAAGGAACCAAGCGTCTGTGTCAGTCAGATAGTGGTTAACAGTGTAACCTTCTGGGATAGAACCATTGTTGCGAATCGCGTTCAGGTCATTATCCGCAGTTCCAACACGACCTTCGGTTTCGAGCAAACGAGTTGCAACAAACTGAAGATTGGGTGGAATTACCAACTTACGAGGCTTAGCTGCAATCAGCAGACCACGCTCATCCGTCCAACCTGCAATCTGAATAACGGCGGCTTCAAGAGAAGTCTCGTTAAGGTCAGCAGCAACGGTTGGGCGGTTTGAGTTAGACCCGCCAGACACCAATGGGTGGTCGGTCGCACAAAGTGCTTTACCGTCACCGTAAGTCGTGCCAGAAGCAAATGCGTTGTTCAACACAGATGCGCCTTTGACTTGCTTGGTGTACGCCATAGCGCGAGCGAGAGCCTTGGTGTAACGAGCAGACAGTGAGTCATACAAGTTATCTTCGATAGCTTCCTCAGTAATAGCGAAGCCCATCGCCACGGTCTCGTGCGTGTAGCGTGCAGTCCATGCTTCTTGAGCATTGTCATACTCAATCGCGGCACCTTCATCTTTAACAGGTGCTGCTGAGAAGCCGGATAGCTTGGTTTCCTCTTCAAATGAGCGATCTGAAGATTCTGTTTCATAAATTTCGGCGTGCTCTTCACCGTATTTTGCGTACTCCATTCCGAACAAAGCGTTCAGGCCGGGCAGGAGTTCTTTAAGTAACTGGGCGCGTGAAATAGCCATTGTCTACTCCTCCTTATACGCCAGTCGTGTTGCTATACTGATGGCCTGCGTTCCATTTAACGTAGGCTTCGGTATAACCACCCGAGCTGTTCTTGGTTTCCTCGACCAACCCGACAATACGGAATGGAAGAGTATTAGTGGTTGCAGACGTGTCAGAGATCGCACAACGAGAGTTACCCGAAGTGGAATCACCAGTGTTGTCTACACCCGCGACGTTTGCACCAACATCAGTCTGAGCAAGATCACCAATAGTTGTACCAGAAGATACAACAGCGGCCTTGAACAGAATATCGGTACCATCTGCAATAAATGCTTCAATGTCAGATGCGGCGGTGCTTGCAGGATACGACTGACGCCATACCTTGTAACCAAGGTTAGGGTCGGTGTATGTGCAACCGAGGAAGACACCAATAGGTGTCATGGCAGCATCGAACGTATCACGTTCAATAGTGCCTCCGGTGACAAGTTTAACAGCGTCTCCGTAAAAAATGGAGGTAGCATAGCCACTAGCAATAGGCATGTGACGAGTTACACCCACGAAAGGAGAGCCGCTCAACAGTTTCACCGGAACTAGGCCGTAAGGCCCGCTTACAGTAGGATAAGCCATTTTAAGCTCCTATTTAAGTTCCGTTACCAAATGTAACCTTCGATTTCCTGTCGTTAAACAAGGGCATACGAGGGTCGTTCTCGCGCATCAAGTTGTTGTCAACGGACTGCATCTGAGAACGTGCTTGTTGACCATAGTAGTCATTACGTTCTTCGACGAGTTCTTCTGGAGCTTTACACAACAATAGGCCACCAATCACTACGTTGTCTTTGAATCTATCGTTTTCGATAGTAACAAGCGTAATTTCTGGATGGTCTGTTGCCTTTACAGGCTCCCAACCTTCGCGCAGTTTGGAGGAAACATTCGTGGCATCAACGGTACCCAACGAACTCACTCTGATCCAACGAAATTCATAACCCGGCTCGGGATTCGGTGCGGGTAACACCTCTGGACGCTGCCAAGCCTTTTTACGGGTCGTTTTTTCACGAGATTCGTGTTCTCGATTTATACGATTTTCAGCCATTTTCTTTCCTCATATCTAATGCAACCTGTTTGGCGTACTGTTCTGGGGTAAGACCTAAACGTTTTGATAAAGTCAGTTGTGTCTGCGTTAACCTAATTTTCTTAGGTGCTGTGCTCCGCGTAGCGGGTGCAACCACATTGGACTTTCTCTTCTGTTTCCGTTCTACCTCCGGTTCATCCTCGAAGTTCTCGGGGAATAACTGTCGCATACGAGAGTCAATTCGCTCGTAGTAGTCATCACTTTGAGGGCTTACGCCCTCGTTGACAAGTTTATTGTGCAACCCCAGAGCATAACTTGTCATCTCAACATCCTGATTGAACCAAGGGTTAGCTTCTTGCCAAGCTGATGCCCTTTCGTCAATTTGAACAGGCTCTGGAGCGAGTTCTGTTGCAACCTTAGCAGGAGTTTCATCCTCCTGTAAAGCTGGTAACTTGAAATTATTTAACCTATCGGACTTAATCTTAGCGTTCGTTAGGTTTTCTTGTGCAGCAAGGACGCCATCTGAGTCACCAGCTTCATACGCGTCTTTATACTGCTTTTTAGCGGATTCTAGTTCAGACACCGCACTTTTCTTAGCTTGCTCAAGCAGCGCTGACTGATTTTTGTTTACGTTGGCTTTGAGTTTTTTATTCTCTTCCACAAGTTGTTGAGAGAGTCTTTCCAACTCTTCACGCTCTCGTTGAGCCGCTTCTTTAGCCCTACGTTCATCGTGGTAGCCCTTACTAAAGTGTTGGATACGCTTTCGGACTTTCTCCGAATAGTCTTCCAACTCTTCATCAGTAACGTCTTCGGGTGGGTCAGATGGTTTGCGATTACGATCCGCTTTGGGCGTGTCATCAACCACTTCAATCTCAAGTCCGTCGTCATCGTTATCCACTTCACTTTCAACGACAGCTTCAGCTTTCTTAGCTTTTGCTTTAGCTTTTCTACCACCTATATCAACCTCTTCCGCACTGGACGGTTCGACGTCTATGATGACGTCCTCCTTTTCTTTCTCCCCATCGGGGAACTCAAATTCTACTTTTTGAAATGGCATATTTTATCTCCTATACTGCCATGATCCCACGGGGATCAGGGATTACGGCTTCAACAGAATCGTCGTTCATCAAACGAAACTCTTTACCATTAACCTTGAAGCGTGTGCCCGTATTCATACGAAACATCACGTAATCGCCCTCTTTACACCAAGGGCCTTCAGGGAACCTGTCTTTATCACTGTATGCGTCTGCACCCATGTCAATGACTACACCCATGATCGACGTAATGTACTCGCGGTGCATTGCATCAGTCGTTTTAAGCAGGGTGCTACCTTGGTAGTATTCTTCCACGTCAGGTAGAGCAATAAGGACACGGTATCCGACAGGTTTGGGTAGCTGTGCTTCCCAGTCAGCTTCGGAGATTTCACGCTGGATTGGTTCAGCGTTTGCAGCTTCGGCGTCTAGCTTCTGCTGTAGTGCATCAGGCAATTCTAATGTCTGAGATTTAGTCATGGTCATCTTCCATATAGTTACGCGAGAGGTCTTCAATGTGTTGTTTGCCAGCTTCGAGACCCCGAATTAAGCCGACAATCTCTCTATAGTTCGCATAGTCTTTAGCAGACCCTGCGCTTAGAAAGTCCTTTGCAGACGAGACTTGCTCGTCGATACGATCATTTAGCACGTCAAAGACGGTTTTAGCCATTACTCACCTCGTTTCGGCTTGTCTGTCATCATTTTCGCAAGCTCTAAATCGAGTTTGTTGTTGTCCTTGCGACGGCTTGCCGCCACACGAACACCCTCTTTTTGAGCGTCTAATTCAAGTTCCTTCTGATCCAGTTTCAGCTTCTCTGCGTCTAGCATCGCATCAACTTGGTTCTTCTGGGCTTTAAGCTGCAATTCGGCCTGCTTGATCTGTGCTTCCTGCTGATCTTTCGCGGCCTTGCGTTGTACTTCTTGCCCTTTGAGTTGCAACTCTGCTTGCTTCTGCTGGAACACTGGGTCTTGTTGCTGTTGCTGCGCTTGCTTCTGCGCTGCTTCCTGCTGATGGCCCTGCATAACCTGTGCGCCCGCCTCTGCAACCAACCGCGACAAATCCACTTCGATCTGCTCTGGTAGCTCTTCTCCGGGTGGTGGGAGTGGTGCGCCCAACTTGTCTTCGATCTGCTGACGGTACTGGAACCCAAGGTGCTCGGCGATGTGCGCTTGTAGTGACGCCATGATCTGCTGTGCTTGTGGGTTTTGTCCGATCATCTGTGCGATCTGAGGGTCCTGCATAAACGACGTGTGAGCCGCAATATGCGCTTCGTGGTCCTGATAGATAAACGCTCGCATTGGCTTGCCAACAAGTGCGTCCATGTTCTCGCTGACAGGATCGGTAGGCTTCGCATCCTCTCTTGTGGGAACAAGTTTGTCTGCGTTCTTCACGCCCAACACTTCGATCATTTGTCTGTGTAACTGCGGCAAGTCGTATATTTGTGGAGCAGACTGTGCCATTTGGAGCACGGCTTGATACTGCACAACACGCTGCGCCATCGTAGAAGAGTTAGGATCACTGACGGGAATCACATCCACCATCGCGTAATCTAACTGACGTGCGCTGACCTCACCCCGATGCGGCTCGTAGCCGTAATCTTCGGGAGCATACTCCGCCATGATCTCCTTGAGCATCTTAAACTCTTGTTTCATGGCGTAATGGACACGGGCTTGTACCGCAGCCATAGGCTTCAACGTACGCTCTAGGAGCGCCAGCGTTGTACCTACAGGCGCGTTAGCAGACATATCTGAGATGTTCATGTCTGAAATAGCGCCTAGCCTACGTCCTTCGTTCGTTATTTGATTCAGTAAGGCGAGAAGGGTCTGGCTAGGTTCTTTGTAGGGAAGCGGCATGATGTTGTCGCGGATCGACCCGCTAGGTACATCGACGTCCTTCCACTCGCCGGGTTCAATCGGCGTATCATCACCCTTGATACGGAGTCCTCTGGACTTCAAACCGCCGGGGAGGTTCGACAAGGTTCCAGCATCAACAAGCTGTCGTATCAAGGATGTGCCTGCCCGTGCATACCCACCAATGATGTGTATGAGGCCAAGCCCGTAAAAGCCAAATCCCGGCACGTATACATAGTGTACGAAGTGCTGACGCTTCAGGTACAGGTCGTCTTCTTCGTTCCAGTTACGGCGGATAGAGAGGATTTCACCAGAGCCACGCTCAATAGTAACCACGTAGGGCTTGGCAATATCCTCTTCTGAATCGTCAACGCCTTCAATAACAAGGTCCGCGTGGACTTCGTACAGGGCGTAACGATTGTCGTCGGTGAGCGAGAACCCGCCTTCTTCTGCTTTACGTTCCTCGATGTCTGAGTGGTAAGGCTGTGGTTCACCAAGCTCTACATCTCTGTAAAAGCCCGCTGCCTGCAACTTCCGTAATTCGTTCTTTGTCTTACGCATTACGTGTGTGACACGTTCTGCTGTCTCGATGTGACTCGCGCCGTAGGGCACGATAACGTCTTCTGCTGGGATATAGATAGCTACCTGACGCCCTGCATTAGGGTCGTAGTAAACCTTCTTAAACGCGCTCCCAGCGAGTCCTAGACTGTATAGCAGGCGCTCATGCTCTGGGCGATACTCCACCATACGATCAGTCAACTCGTAGTTCATGTCCGCTTTAACACGCTCAGCAGCCTCGATCTTCTCCTTGGTATCTTCGCCAAGGATTTTGACCTTTACAGGGCCAGCGGCGGGGAAAGTCTCGGACATTGTTTCCGCTTGGAAACGTATCGCGGCTTCTGCCAATACAGTGGAATAGACGCCACACGCGCCCTCCCACGGGTCTGTGCGCTCTTCATACTTGAAGCCCAACACATCCAGACCCTTTACAAAGGTGTCAGCCCACTCTTTACGACCGTCAATATCTGACTCAATGAGGCCAGACAGATCGTCAGAAATCTCTCGTAAGTGTCCGTCGTCCAAAACTTCGGCGAGGTTCATACCAAATTCGGTAAAGTCAGAAATCTCTGGATCAGGTATGATCGTAATCTCCATAGACCCATCACTTAGCGTGACAGCCTCGGGATCAACGATCTCGATCTCTAGCTCCTCTGCACCTTCAAGTTCTGGCGCTTCTTCGTCAAGACCCTGCGGGGCAGAGTAAACACCTTTTTCTATAGCCATTTTCTAACCTCTCAATAATACCCGCCGCGTCGTTGCTTAAAGTATTGTGTTTCTTCCGGTTCATCCGTGGGCAACCTAATAAAGCCCCCTTGCCTAAATCGCATAAGCGCCATCACCGTTGAGTCCACTAAGTCATCATGACTCATAAAAGGGAATCCGGCAATCTCTTCTATCACTTCTTCTGCCCATCTGGTAGGAGGTACCCACACAAGTTCCGATGCGACAATATCTGCTACCGAGTTTAGGCGTGCTAACTTGTCACCTGACCCTCGGTGTGGGGTGTACTCAGAAACAGGTAGCCCCATACGCCGCATCTCTTGATACAGGGCCGTACCCGCAGACTTCTTCTCTACAATAAACGCGTCAGGGTCCCACTCGTCGTACTCTTCCATAGCGAGTTGTTTCAGTTCTGGGAACTCCATACGTTTTTTTATGCTATTAAGCAAAATGATATTGTACGCGTTTACCTCTTCGTTGAAAAATACGCCCCACGTAGTGAGTGCCGTATAGTCCGCACGGTTGTGTGTCTCTGCCGCCGCGTCCAGTGACATGATGATGTACTCACACGAGGGCGGACTGTCTTGTTCCCACAGGTTCCACCACTCACGTTTGATGATCGACGCCTCTTCTGCGGTGGGTTGCTGTTGATACTGGGCATTCCACTGGAACGTCGGCATAGATGCCTTGGTTCGGAGTAACGCCTCAAGGTCAAAGAACTCAGGCCACAGAGGTTTCTCCACGTAGCGGTCGGTCTTTTTGTTTTTCACTTCTAATATGGCGGGAAACTCCACCACCTCATACTGGTCAGCACGAGCATTCTTAGACATGTCGTTTGTCACTCGACCTGTCAGGTCATCCATGTGCCAACGCGTCTGGATTATGGCTACGCGACCTCCCGGCATGAGACGAGTACGAGCACCAAAGGTGAACCACTCATAGGCTTTCTCAAACACCTCAAAGTTCCCGTTAATTACATCTTGCTCAGAATGTGGATCGTCCACCAACAATAAGTCAGCGCCACGCCCAGCCAGAGCAGAACCAATACCACACGCGTAGTATTCACCGCCAACGTTGGTGTTCCATCTACCTGCTGACTTACTATCCTGTGCTAATAATGTGGTGGGAAATACACTTTTGTACTGATCCGTAGCAATTAAGTTACGTACCTTACGTCCAAAATCCACAGCGAGGTCAGTAGTGTGAGACACCATCATGACTTTTTTGTCAGGATTGCGACCCAAGAACCACGCTGGAAAGAAGATCGAAACAAGCTGAGATTTGCCGTGGCGCGGGGGGATATTGACGCAAATACGGTCTTTGTCACCACGCTCAATCGCCATGAGCATGTCCGCAAGCATCCTGTGGTGCTTACCAACTATAAAATCGGGCATCATCAGCTTACAGAATGCTATCAAGTCGTTGTAAGCAGCGGTATTGTCTTTGCGGGTGGTTAGTTCCCCCGCTAATTTCTCTAGTTCGGCTACTTCGTCAGGAGAAAAATGGTCAAGGTTGTCCAACATCTGCTGAATTTCGGCATCAGAAAAGTCTAAGGCCATTTCAGTCATCGGATTCTTCTCCGATCCCGAGTTCTGCATCGACATCTATCGTTTCCGCGTCCACAAACTCTGCATCTACCACGTCTTCCTCTGGATTTACGAGCCTTGACAGCTTAGCACGTAGGCTTTCACGCAGTTCGTCGGTGGTTTTGTGGGTAATTGTGACTTCAGTCTTGTCTGTAAACAGTCCAACGTCTGAAATCTTACCCAAAAGCTCCAACGCACGGATACGAACGCGGGGGTCGGGGTTCTCAGTCTCTTCAATGAGCTTGTTTGTAACCAAATGTCGGACTTGTACGGCGCTTTCTACGACCGAATGACCGAATTGGGTCAAAATATTGTGCGTCATCATGAGTGTAGCAGGGGGTAACGTCGATGCTCGCTTAGCGGACACCTTCTTAGAGGTCTTTTCGGGGTTATCTGCGTAGGCCAAGGCTAATTTTGCCGCGATGTCTTCGTCTTCACTGGTAGGTTCTACGTCTAAACCATGCTCTTTGAGCATAGCCGCAGTATTACACGCCGCCTCAGCGCGTGCACGCAAGTCCATGTACGGAATGTCATCCGAATATGGCACACCAATATCTGGTTCGAGCACTAAAGTCATACTGTTTCCGCAGGTTATTAACCGTTCGTATCGAGTTATACACAATAATTTGTTTTTGTGCAAGGAGGTTGGGACTCCTACCGGGGGGTGTTCCTATATATGAGGGGGGTGGG
>Ga0222719_10000629_pt1 | contig 35019 bp, 29 predicted proteins | sample C33_34DmetaG_FD_165039 | JGI IMG/M metagenome (GOLD analysis project Ga0222719, IMG submission 165039) | Estuarine water microbial communities from San Francisco Bay, California, United States - C33_34D | ecosystem: Environmental > Aquatic > Marine > Unclassified | place: USA: California... | reverse complement strand
AATTTTGAGGAATTTTTGAGGGAGATTTGATCAGATTAATTGATTAATAATCAATTAATCCATCAAATCGGCAATTATTTTTTAAATTTTAGCGTATCAAGATATACGTGAATTTAAAAAATTAAAATAACAACAAAATTACTAAAATTCGTTGATTTGCAGGGGTCTTTGATTGGCTTGTGTTATTTTTGCAATTATACTATTGGCTAAAATTTTGTAGTTTGTTGCTATTTTAATTGCATCATAGTCAAAATTAATCAATCCCTGATTAGCCAACTTTCTTAATTTTTCTTCATGAAAAATTTGTGAAATTTCTCCTAAATTATGTTTGGCTAGAATTTTATTATTCAGCCCACTTTCAGTTCGCAAAGAAGTAAGAATTAATTCTTCTAGAACTTCATTTTTGTCCAAGCTTGTTTTCTGTTGCAAACCGATCCCACATTCCTCAACTTTTTGTAACCAATTTTGCGGGTTATGAATCATCATCAAAGCTTGACGCTTTTTTTGATCTTTAAAATAAACCCTTGAATGTGCTCCAGCACCAATTCCAACATAATCATTACCCTGCCAGTAGCTTAAATTATGCTTTGACTCAAAAGCAGGTTTTGCGTAATTGGAAATTTCATAATTAATATACCCATTCTTAGCCATAAAATCATTGGTTTTTTGATAAAATTCTGCCGCCAATTCTTCATTTGGTAGGTCAAATTTGCGCTCCTTAAAATCTTTAAAAAATGGCGTGCCTTTTTCTATGGTTAATTGATAAAGAGACAAATGTCGACCATTAAAATTTATGGCTTGCTCTAATTCTCTAAGCCAATTATCGATTTTTTGATTTGGTCTAGTGTAAATTAAATCGAAAGAAAAATTATCGAAAATTCGTTGAACTTGCCTGATTGTTTTAATTGCTTCATTGGCGCTGTGATTTCTGCCTAAAAATTTTAAATCATCATCATTTAAAGCTTGAATCCCAAGCGACAATCTATTAATGCCAGCCTTTTTAAAATCTTCAAATTTTTTTGCCTCAAAGGAAGTTGGATTAGCTTCGAGCGTAATTTCACAATTTTTATCAACCTGCCATAATGAATTTATCTTGCTCAAAATTCTTTGCACCATCTCAACTGGCATTAAAGAAGGCGTACCACCGCCAAAAAAAATCGAAGAAATTTTTTGCGGCTCAATATTTCTCGCAAAAAATTCTAGTTCTTTTTCATAAGCATTGATAAATCTTATAGAATCAACATTATCGACTACGTGAGAGTTAAAGTCGCAATATGGGCATTTCGACTTACAAAATGGGTAGTGAACATAAATTGCTAATTTTTTATCTGTAAAATTTTTCATAAAAATAATTTTTTACCCTTGTAATAGCTGATTTTTTTACTAAATAACAACAAAACATGACTAAGTAAAGTCAAAATAAACCAAGTTAAATTTTTAAAATATGTCAAAAGTAATTGGAATTGATTTAGGAACCACAAACTCATGCGTTGCTATCATGGATGGCAAAAACGCCAAAGTTATTGAAAACTCAGAAGGCGCTAGAACAACTCCTTCAATTGTTGCCTTCACTAAAGATGAAAAAATTGTTGGTGCTCCAGCAAAAAGACAAGCAGTAACTAACCCAGAAAATACTATTTTTGGTATTAAAAGATTAATTGGTAGAAGATATGATGATCCTTTGACTGCCAAAGATCAAAAATTAGTACCTTACAAAATTGTTAAATCAGGCAATGGAGATGCTTGGGTCGATGTTAAAGGTGAAAAATACTCACCAAGCCAAATTTCAGCATACACTCTAACTAAAATGAAAGAAACCGCTGAAAGCTATTTAGGTGAAAAAGTTGAAAAAGCAGTTATCACCGTTCCTGCTTACTTTAATGATTCACAAAGACAAGCTACTAAAGATGCTGGCAAGATTGCTGGTTTAGAAGTTTTAAGAATTATCAACGAACCTACAGCAGCAGCTCTGGCTTACGGCTTAGAGAAAAAGGAAGGTCAAACTATCGCTGTTTATGATTTAGGTGGCGGAACTTTTGACGTATCAATCCTTGAAATTGGTGATGGCGTTTTTGAAGTTAAAGCTACTAATGGTGATACATTCTTGGGTGGTGAAGATTTCGACATGAAAATTTTAGAGCATTTAACTTCAGAGTTCAAAAAAGATTCAGGAATTGATTTGGCAAAAGATCCACTTGCCCTTCAAAGACTTAAAGAAGCAGCTGAAAAAGCTAAAATTGAACTTTCTTCTTTGCAAGAAACTGAGATTAACTTACCTTACATTACAGCTGATGCTAGCGGTCCAAAACATTTGAACGTTAAATTATCACGTTCTAAATTAGAACAATTAGTGGCTGATTTGGTTGAGCGTACGGTCAAACCTTGCGAAAATGCTTTAAAAGATGCTGGCCTAAAAGCTTCGCAAATTGACGAAGTAATTTTAGTTGGCGGTATGACTCGTATGCCAAAAGTTGTTGAAACTGTTAAAAAATTCTTCGGCAAAGAACCAAATAAAGGGGTTAATCCAGATGAAGTTGTGGCAATTGGTGCTGCCATTCAAGCTGGCGTCTTGCAAGGCGACGTTAAAGATGTACTTCTGCTTGATGTAACGCCACTATCGCTTGGCATTGAAACTGCGGGCGGGGTATTTACCAAATTAATTGATAGAAATACTACCATTCCAACTAATAAAAGCCAAGTTTTCTCAACTGCTGCCGATAATCAAACTGCAGTTACTATTAAGGTTTTTCAAGGTGAAAGAGAAATTGCTATACACAACAAACTTCTTGGCGAATTTAATCTTGAAGGTATTGCTCCAGCGCCACGCGGTATGCCACAAATTGAAGTAACCTTTGATATTGATGCCAATGGCGTGGTAAATGTATCTGCTAAAGATAAGAATACTGGCAAAGAACAGCAGATCAAAATTCAATCTTCTGGCGGTTTATCTGAAGCTGAAATTGAAAAAATGGTAAAAGATGCTGAGGCTAATGCTTCTGCGGATAAAGAGAAGAAAGAGTTAATCGAAGCCAAAAACCAAGCAGAAGCTATGATTTATGAGACTGAAAAATCTCTTAAAGAGCATGGTGATAAGGTTGACTCTGCAACTAAATCAGAAATTGAAGCAGAGCTTCAAAAACTTAAAGATTTATCAGCAAAAGATAATGCTAAAGCCGAAGAATTAAAATCAGCTTCTGAAAATTTGATGCAAAAATCAATGAAACTTGGTGAAGCAATTTATAAAGCTGGTCAAGGGCAACAAGAATCCGATTCTACCAACAATAGTTCCGATGATTCAAGCTCTTCATCCTCTGATTCATCAGATGAAAAAGTAGTAGATGGCGAATTTGAAGAAGTAAAAGATGAAGATAAAAAAGAAAAATCAAATTAATTTATTGTACTATGATATATGCCATTTCAAGCAAAATTGAAATGGCATATTTAAGCGCTATAACTATAGAACTATAATATTATACCAAAGCCATCTTTTTTAAGAATCTATTAATTTCATTTTGTCCTGGATAAGAAAAATATCTAGCCTGAAATTCCTGCTGTTTTATAGATTTAATCCCATAATTATTAGAGATATTATTAATACTCCTAATAATCATCAATACTCCGTCAACATAAATTTTAGAGATATGCCACGTCAGAGATTTAGAATAATCAACTCTAATATATGATTTTTCAATAATATCGCCTGTATCAATCCCTTGATTTAAAATATAATGCAAGGTTGAACCAATAGTCGTTTCACCTTTTAGAATTGCCCAAAAACTTGCCATAATTCCACGATATTTTGGGAGCAGTCCGGAATGCAGATTAATAACTCCAAATTTAGGCAAATCAATTACTGGCTGTTGAAATATTTGGCCAAATCTAACTGAAATTATAAGATCTAGATTATTATTTTTTAGCTGTTCATAGCCATCTTTATTAATATTACCAAACCCCAATATTTCATATCTTTTTTTTGATAGCTTGTTATATGTGAAAAAATTTCTCCCACTTTCTTGGATATTTTCAAACTCATTAAAAGCACCATCCGATTCGCATTTTATTAAATTTAGCAATTCATCACAATTTGGAGTTCGACCAACTTTTTTTGAAAAATATATCTTAAAGTCAAAATTTTGAAATTCTTGTAAAATTTCTTTCAAGACAAAATCACAATATATGTCATAATTTAGGCATAGTAAAATCTTCATATAAAGTAATTTAACAAAAGTTTATAAAAATTTTATAAATTTGTGATTTTTATCAATTTCCCAAACAAAATTCTTTACTGCATCAGACTGACTTTTTCCCTTTTTAATCATTACACTATAATCCATAGATGGAAAAAACCGACTCAAATCTTTATATGTCAAATCTTGATCATTCTCATCAATAAATAACGTTGAAACAAATCCCAAACCTATACCAGCTTTAACAAAGCTCCTAATTATCTCCCAATTCCCATTTTCAAACTCAATATTGTTTTTAAACTTAAATTCTTTAAAAACTTGTTCAAAAATAGGAAGGGCTACTAACTTCTTATCAATTCTAACTACATCATATTTAGCAATGTCTTCTAATTCAATTTGATGTTTCTTTGATAAGGGATGGTTATTGCGCATCAAAAGCACTGGATTATATTTTGCAAAACAATATGAGTAATATTTATCAGAGCTTTCGACATTTGAATAAATCGCAATATCAATTTCATTGGACATCAATCTTTCAATTGCTTCAACTTGAGAAATATTTTTAATGCCAACCTTAATATTTGGATATTTTTGGATATATGACTTTATAAACTTTGGTAACAAATTAGAAATTGCCACATGATGCGTGGCAATATTAATTTTTGACTCTTTATGCTTAACTCCCCTAGCCATAAAATCTTCATAAAAATTTTCTATACCATGAATCAGAGGAAAAGCCATCTCATAGAGAGTTTTGCCATCACTTGTAAGTTTTAAGGGCTTAGTTCTTTCAAAAACTTTTACTGCCAAATCTCTCTCCAAAGACTGAATTTGCAAAGTTATTGTCGACTGATTAAGGCCCATTTTTTTTGCGGCCTTACTAAAGCTTCCAAGTTGCGCAGTATAGTAAAAGCCTTTTAATTGATGTAACCTGTTTCTTTTATAATAAAATTGCTTAAAACTCATTCATATTTCTCAAATAAATTTTGGTATAAAACTTGTGCCAACTATTTAGCGATCGGGTTAATAATATGGCCAATAAAAAAATAATCTTAACCTCTATTTATATTATTAATTATATTAATAGTTTATTAAGTAAATTGATTATAATTAATTTGTTTTTTTTACTTTTTTGGTGATATATTCGGCGTTGTTTTAATTTTTTTTTAAAAAACTATGAGAATCATCAATCAAAAAAGCACCTTTGCAAATCAAGAGGCAATCAAAAATCTTAAAAAGGAAAATCAAATCTTAATCCAAAAAAATCATAATAAAAGTGAATTTATTGCTAATATTGCCCATGAGATAAGAGGTCCTTTAGGTGCAGTCGTCAGTTACTCAAATCTAATTAAAGACGACTATAAAAATCTGAGTGAAAAAGATTTTGTTGAATATACATCAACTATTGCAAATGTTACTCAAGAAGCAATTGATTTGATGACTGACTTACTCGATATCTCTCAAGTAAATTCTGGAAAATTTAACATTCATCCCAAATATATAAACATACGAGATGCTATTGATAGCGCTCTTAGAATTAACAAATTTTTGGCAATCAAAAATAATATTACCCTTAAAATGGATATCGAACAGAATTTACCATTATTGTATCTAGATTCAAAAAGAATGAAGCAAATATTAACCAACTTAATATCTAACTCCATCAAATATAGCAATAATAATAAAACAATCACTATTAAAGTATGCTCAATTGCCGAAGGAGTTGAAATTAATATTATTGACCAAGGATTGGGAATGGATGAAAGAGAATTATCAACTGCTTTAAAAAGATATGGTACTGTTGAAAATGAAAATAGCAGCAAAGTTGACTCATTTGGTATTGGTTTAGATTTAATACAAAATTTAGTAGAAGCTCAAAATGGTGAATTTTTAATTAAATCAAAAAAGAATGTTGGAACATCTGTCATAATGGTTTTTAGAGCTACTAGACACTAAACACTGTTGTTAAAGGTTTTTAAATCTTTTACTTTATTTTGGCTTTATTTATTGAAAGCTCTAGGTAATACCAAAGTTCATCTTTAAACGAATTAAAAAGACCACTGCAAATCAACGAATTTTAGTAATTTTGTTGTTATTTTAATTTTTTAAATTCACGTATATCTTGATACGCTAAAATTTAAAAAATATAAAATGCCTAAAAATTCCTCAAAATTGGTTGATTTGCAGGGGTCTTTTAAATTCGAAAGATTTTTGAGATTAAAATTAAGAAAAATGAAAGCTGTATACCCATACAGTTTGAGGAAGATTTGATCAGATTAATTGATTAAAAATCAATTAATCCATCAAATCGGCATTGATCAATTTTAATAATTTGTAATAGTTATTAAAATCATCAAATCCTACATTAATTTTAAGCCAAAAAGATAAAGAATTTAATCGTTTATTTTTAACTGCTTTAAAGATGAACTTTGGTATTAGCCAAGATTCTTATCTTTGCTCACAAAATTATCTTGCCTACGTGGAAATTTTGGTGAATTATCAGGAATGTTCTCTATATTTTTTATTAAAGCATTTCCAAGATCTTTAAATATTACCTTAATATTATCTTTTTCAACGGCTAGCGATACCCTAATCAGCATTTCATCTGGCTTCATAAAAAAACATTCACCCGGAACCGTTGCTACCGCCAACTCATCCAATATAAACTTAGCTATATCATAACCACTTTCCAAAGAAGAGTAATCTTTTAATTTTGCACCCCTTAAACCCGAAAAATCAATCAACAAAACATTGCCGGACTCAATCTCATTATCATAAACCTGAACATAAACTTGATTATTACCATATTTTTTAGATAATATATTATTGAGATTTTCAACCTCATTTTTAAACATCTCAATCTTTTCAAGACAAACTTTTCTACCATTCTCCAAACTCTTAAATTGATCCTCATTTTTTAAAATAAAAGCTGCTAGATCCTGTATTATAGTATTAGGCACATTGTCGATATTTTTTTCAGCAGAACCAAATAATTTCGGCACTAATTTTCCTAACCCATAGCTAATACCCAAATAAGCTATGCCATATGATTTTCCAAAACCTGACAATAAAATAACCTTATCTGATATTTCTTCAATTCGTGACATTAAAAATGATTTCTTTCTTTCTGAAGTTAAGTCAATATCAGCCATTATGATATCTTGTATCACTAATTTAATTTGATCTTTATACTTATTCTTATTAATAACTTTGGCCATTTTTCTAGCAGTATCTTCTTGCAAATTACTTCCGGTTGGATTGCATGGATAAGTCATGGAAATAATGCTAATGTCAGGATTTTCGTCTAATGCTTGTTCTAATTCGTTTACATCTACCTGAAACTTAGATTCTTTTCTAGTGTAAAGTAAGTGAGTTTTAATCCCCAGATCGCGGGCTTGGATAATATGATAGCCAAAATTTGGAACAATAAATAATATACCTTCTTCTCTCTTTTTAAGCTGAAGGGATTCATAAATTTTAGGAGTTATGCTAAAAATACTATCACCTACAACAATCTCTTGCTTTTGTAATTTTATTTCATTTTTAGCAAAAAATTCTTGAATCGCACTCAAAAATTTATTTGAATAGCCAGCATAGCTTCCCTTGTAACAACTAGCACTCTGTCCAAAAACGTCCAAAAGTTCAACAAAAAGACTAGGCTTATCTTTAAAAAATTCTCTAATTTGTGGACTTGAATTAACAGCAGAATTTGCAACATCTAATCTATATATTCCAGGCTTATCAAATTTTTTTAGCAGTCTAAATTCTCTATCTTTTTTATCTTCATCTTTATATTGAATTGCTTGCGCTGGATGAAGATTATAAGCCGATCTAATACCAAGCCTCATAGGACCAACAAACTGCCATGATTTAAAAGATCCAAGATGTTGATGTTTCGTAAAGTGAAAAGGCCAACCTAAATTATTGCTATTATTTTTTTCCTCTAAAACTTGCCATAAAGATTTCGCTAAGCCACTAAAATTAATTTCATTTTTACCCCCTATTACCGCAGCAGCTTTATTATCAAGTTTAATTACTGTCGGCAATCTTGTAGCAAGAAGATTTTTCATTCTAAGAATAGATTGAATATTTAATATTTCTTAGTCTTAAAATTATTTCATCAAAATATTTTTCATTTGCATTTTTAAGATAAAAATTAACTTTTTCTGTTGAAAAAAAATCAATAATTTGAGATAAATTATTACGAATTATTGACAAAGATTTTTTTATTTCTTTTGAATTTATTCTAGCAGATTCAAGTTCAGATTGTAATTTTTTGATATTTACTATATTAACATTATAGTTGTGATTAGCTTTTTTAAAATAGATTAAATTTTCCATCAAAAACAGCTCTAAATTTTTAGATAAATTTTGGATAGTTGCATGCGTATTTTTACTCTCTTCTTCCAATGCAAAAACGCCAATCAATTTTACATTTTTTACTAAATCATAAGTTTTATTTATGTAAAATAAGATCTGGTTATCTTGAGACTGATATTCTTTCATATAATACCAATTTTATAAAAATACGATTTGTGGCAATAAGCAAAACTTAATCCTGATCTTCAAATAAAATGCGACTAGCAGCACCATCAAGATCTTCATATTGCTTATTACGAACGGTCCATACAAAAATTGCAAGACCTAAAACACTGAGGGCTAAAGTGATAGGGATAAGAAAGATGAGAACAGACATTTAAAATTTATTAGATTTTATTAATGCTGATTTCCAAAAAATAAGAGTTAAATCCAAAATTAATCTATTAATATTATTAATCTACCATGACTTTCAATCTCGGCAAAACCACCTTCCAAATGAAAAGAGTTAGTTTGATTTTGCCCATCTTTAAAAATTTTAACTTCACCAGCTTTAAGCTTTGCAATGAATGATTCATGGTCACGCATCACACCAATTTCACCATTTACTGATGGCACAACTGCCATATAGCACTTGCCTTCAAAAAGGATACCGGTTGGAGATATAATTTCAACTTCTAAATTAGTCGCCATTATTTTTGTTCTTTAAGCATTTTTTCACCTTTGGCAATAGCTTCTGCTATATTACCCACCATGTAAAATGCAGACTCTGGTAAATGATCGTATTTACCTTGGCAAATTTCTTTAAAACCTTTAATTGTATCCTGTAAATCTACAAGCACCCCCGGAGAACCAGTAAAAACTTCAGCAACATGGAAAGGTTGCGATAAAAATCTTTGAATTTTTCTAGCTCTTGCTACAGTAAGCTTGTCTTCCTCAGAAAGTTCATCCATACCCAAAATTGCGATGATATCTTGCAATGACTTATAAGCTTGTAAGATTTTTTGTACTTCTCTTGCAACATCATAATGCTCTTGCCCTACAATTCTTGGATCTAAGATTCTAGAAGTTGAGTCCAAAGGATCAACAGCCGGATAAATACCAATTTCAGCAATTTGGCGCGACAAAACTGTTGTTGCATCTAAATGCGAGAATGAAGTAGCTGGAGCCGGATCTGTTAAGTCATCAGCAGGAACATAAATCGCCTGCACCGAGGTAATTGAGCCACTTTTTGTAGAAGTGATTCTTTCTTGCATAGATCCCATTTCTGTAGCAAGAGTTGGCTGGTAACCAACCGCTGATGGAATTCGACCCAAAAGCGCAGAAACTTCAGAACCTGCTTGGGTAAAACGAAAGATATTATCAACAAAGAATAAAACATCACGACCTTCTTTATCACGAAAATATTCAGCTTGAGTCAATCCTGTTAGCGCTACTCTTGCACGAGCTCCTGGTGGCTCATTCATCTGACCATAAACTAAAGAAACTTTAGAATTTTCAATATTTTTTATATCAATAACCCCAGAATCAATCATTTCATGATAAAGATCGTTACCTTCTCTTGTTCTTTCACCTACACCTGCAAAAACCGAATAACCGCTATGCGCTTTAGCCACGTTATTGATAAGCTCCATGATTAAAACTGTTTTACCAACACCAGCACCACCAAATAAACCGATTTTTCCACCCTTGGAATAGGGAGCCAAAAGATCAATCACTTTAATTCCTGTAACCAAGATTTCAGTTTCAGTAGCTTGTTCAGAAAGAGCTGGGGGATTATTATGAATTGGCAATATATCTTTAGCATTAATTTCACCTTTTTCATCTATTGGCTCGCCAATTACATTCATAATGCGACCCAATGTCTTATCACCAACTGGCACTGAAATAGGCCTACCTAAATCAATTACTTCTGCGCCCCTAGTAAGACCATCTGTTGAATCCATGGCAATAGCTCTAACGGTTTTTTCACCGATATGCAATGACACTTCGAGTACTAATTTTTTGCCATTATTTTTACATTCAAGCGCATTATAAATAGCTGGCAAGTTGCCATCTTCAAATTCAACATCAACAACTGCTGAAATAACCTGTGTAATTTTTCCTTTATTTTGCATTATTAAAAAATCTTAAACTTATACTAATTTACAGTAAAACATATTTATCAGTCAACGTAATACCAAATCCAATCTTTATATAAACTAGGTTATCTAAAAATCGGATTTGGTAATACCATTTAAACTTTATAATTGACCATTTGGATAACCTCCAATTTAAGGAATTTTGGCTCTATTTTGATATATGTGAATTTAAAAAATCAAAATAACCTACACAAATGACGCAGAAATTACAAAATAATTTCGAGTAATTTGCGCTACAAATGACTTAAGAAAGCAAAGCTTTCGAGTAATTTATAACTTATTACAAAAATTAAAAATTTGTAAGTAAATTACCAAAATTTTAGGTTATGCAAAGGTCTTAATATGGCTTAATTATCTAGAAGTAACTACTAATAAATCAATAAAAGATTCAAAAAATTAGCAAAAAACTAAGAAATTTTCAAATCTTACCATTAAAAACTTCTGCAAATTGTCAAATTTTGAAGAAATTTTTCCTATAAACACCAATTTGCGCTTAAAAAATAAGATCAAAATTCAAAGATTTTAAGATTTGATTAAATTTTATGAATTTTAATCAAATATTATTTTTTATGTAGCGCATAATATCCATAGCAATTGGCGCAGCAACTCCAGAACCACTGCCACCATGCTCAACCACTACTGAAACTGCATATTTTGGATCGTGATATGGAGCGAAACCAACAAAAATTGCATGATTTGCATATTTGCTATCTTCATTTTCTTGATCACCCTTTTTTCTTGAAATTACTTGCGAAGTTCCAGTTTTTCCGGCAACCTTAAAATTGTCATCATTTAATCTTTGATAAAATGCCGTACCACCCTTTTCATTAACAACTTTAAACATACCCTCTTTAACCAACTCAATATGATGATCATTTTCTACAATTTTATTTTTTGAAGACAGAATATTTTTTTTAACAAAATGTGGCTTCACAAAATAGCCGCCGTTTGCTATAGAGCTAGTAGCAGTAACCATCTGCATTGGCGTTGCCAGTAAGAAACCTTGGCCAATCGCAGCATTTAAAGTATCGCCTCCAACCCAACTACTTCCAACCACTCTTTGCTTCCATGCAAAATCTGGAATATTTCCTGAATTCTCCCCCTGCAATATTAATCCTAAATTTTGCCCATAACCAAATTTCCTTGCCGTAGTAGCAAATTTTTTATATCCCAGTTTATTAGCAATTTCAAAAAAATATATATTGCATGAATGCTTGATAGCACCTACTAGATCTAATGTACCATGACCAGTTTTTTTCCAACAATAAAACTTTCTGCCTCCCAACTTATAATATCCTCGGCATTTATGTTTAGTTTTAGGATCAAATCCAGACTCAAGCGCAGCCAAAGCAACCATTAATTTAAAAGTTGATCCAGGAGGATATATCGCAGCAATTGGTCGATTATTTAATGGCCTCTCAACATCTGAATTAAGCTGCTGCCAATAATCTATAGAAGCTCCTTCAACAAAATTATTAATATCAAAAGAAGGGCTAGAATTATAAGATAATATTTGGCCATCTCTGACATCCATCACCACTGCAGAAGCAACTAACCCAGAAAGTCGATCATGTACAAAATTTTGTAAACCAAAATCGATTGTAGTATTTATATTTTCTCCAGCCTTTGGATTCTTTTGGGATAAAGTTCTAATTGGTATATCCTTAGAATTAACTTCAACATATTTAATGCCATACTGACCACGCAAATAATCATCGTAGGATTTTTCTAGACCAGACTTACCCACTCTAAAATCTGGATGCATGTACAAAGCCTCTTCTTTATCATTAATTTCACTTTCAGCTGGCAGTGAAACATATCCCAAAAAATGTGCCGTTGCCTCAGGATATTTATAGGTTCTGATAACACCACTTTCAATCGATATTCCTGGTAAATTATGATGATTACTTTCAACTCTTGCCAAATCATCCCAACGCAAATTATCAATTAATGATACAACGCTTTTATGGCTAGATCTTTGCAACCTATTGAGAAATATTTTTTTATTCTCATCTTTAAGATCCAAAATAACTGATAGTTTTTCAACAATTGATTTGAATTCTCTTTTTTCATCTAAATATAAAAGTAGACGGTAGCTATCTTTGTTTTCGGTAAGTGCCACGCCATTTTTGTCAAAAATATTGCCTCGCGGAGCTGGAATCATAACAGTTTTAATCCTATTGCTGTCAGATTGAATAGCGTAATCCTTATGTTTAAAAAGTTGTAAATATGATAAACGAGATAGTAATATTCCAGAAAGACTGGCATGAGCTGAAGCCAGAATAAGAGCGCGACGATTAAATATTTTATTTTTTCTGATATCACGCAACATTGCAGTTAGCTTTTAATTAAAATTTCTTAAAACCTTAAACGAAACATAATCAAAAAATCTATGCATAATAAAGTAGAAAATAACTGAAATAAACCAGTTTGTTATTGGCCATAAAATACTAAAAAAATCACCATAAAAAGATGATAGAATAAACCACTTTATCAACAAAAATAGGATAGAAAAAATTGCAAACTGATACCAAATATGAACAAAATTATCCCTAATAATTAAGCGCTCATTTAAAATGAGAAAAAATTTCACTAGAAAAATATTCAAAAATGATGTTACACCCAAAATATTATTGGTAATAGAATCATTCCATAAACCTATAAGAAATAAAAACCAAATTGGAAATATCTGACGGTATATTGAAAAGTAGAATACCGCCATCAGATCAATCATTGGCACAATCTGCAAGAAATCTGCAAACCTAAAATAAAGTAAGTTGGTTATGACAAAAAAAATTGTCATCAAATAGATCAATAACCTTCCAAACAAAGACTCTTCTTTCATTATTTTAAATATTTATTCGACCCTAATTTCGCTTTTTAATATTATTAACCCAAGCGTTAAATAGGAAACATATTTTTAGAATAATTTTAAAAAGATGTTTAAGACTTGTTTCAACTATTTAATGATCGGGTTAATACATAAATTATTTAGAGCACAAATTGGATTTTGATTTTGCCATATATAAGATACAACTGCTAAAAAATCAGCACCATTATTTACTAAATGATGGTAATTATCATTATTTATTCCACCAATGGCAACAACTGGCAATGATGATTGTAAGTTAAATTCTTTGATTATAGATAGCTTAGGAAAAGCTATAGCCCGTTTTGTCTGAGTCGGAAAAAAAGCTCCAAATGAAACATAGCTAGCTCCAAATCTTTCAGCATCTAAGGCTAGCGATAAAGAATCATAACAACTAACTCCCAATATAAAATCTTTGGGCAATTTAAAAAATTTTCGCAAGTTAATTTTGGTTGTTGCTAAATTAAGATCCAATTCAAATAAATCTTGCTGACCAATGTGAACTCCATCAAAACCACTTTCAAGGGCCAATTGCAAATTATCATTCAAGATAAACAAGCAATTGTGCTCTTGGCAAATAGTATTAATTTCTAAAGCAATTTTTTTAAGTTCTAAAAAATGATAATCTTTAAGACGTAACTGAAATACTCTTACTAGCCCTGTTTTTAAAAGATTAGTTAGTTCTTTTTTAAAGCTAACAATTTCAATCTTAGGAGGCGATATAAGATATATTTTTGACACCACTAACAATATTTAACATTAGCATCAAATTTTGTAGTTTCAAATTTTGTAATTTCTTTTTGGCCAGCAATATCTTGCCTATATTCAAGACCAGTTTTTGCTATAAAAGAATCGATAATTTGATTTAACTTGTCAGAAGAGCTTACTATATCTTCTCCAACTAAAGATAATGCCACTACTCTTGAAGAAGAAACGGTTTCATAATCAAACTCACTATCTGATTTTTTTGCCGCCGAAAAGTAAACATCAATTCCTAAATCTTTAATCTTTTTAACATCTAAGTTGAATTTTACCTGCGCACCTTTATTAGGATACTCTTTGGTGACTAAATATTTTACAACACTTGCCTTGCTGAGAAATTTAAAGTCTTTCGCAAATAAGCGCTTTTGATAAATAGCTTCAAGCAAATTTGCAAAGGAGTCATCAATGAGCGATAAAACATTAACCCCCTCAGGATCGCCAAATCTAGCATTAAATTCCATGAATTTAATACCATATTCTGTTAAGAAAAAGCCACCATTTAGTACGCCATTAAAATGAATTTTTTGCGCTTTAAAATAATCAATAACTGACCTTAAAATTTGACAACAATCATCAAAATCTTTGTTAGTCATAAATGGCAAGGTTTTTGATTTTGCCGTGAAGCAACCCATTCCACCAGTTCCAGGACCTTTATCATCATTGTAGCGATAAGGATAGTCATATGTTGCTGGCGCAAAAATAATCTCATCACCATCAGTAATTGCCATTATGGTAAATTCAAAACCTAGTAACTTTTCGGTTAATAATATTTTAGCATCATCTTTTAAAAGAGACTGAATATACTCTTTTACCTCTTGTATATTTTTAAGATGCTCTCCCATAACCTTAACACCCTTGCCACCAGTTAAACCTTGTGGCTTAACCACCAAATCACAACCCTTAAAAAATCCAATTGCATCATCAATTTGTGAACTTTTTTCAATCACTTGATATTTTGGACAAAATTGCGGAGTAATTTTTTTAACAACATCAATTGAGTAAATCTTATCCCACTCAATTCTTGCACCTTCTTTAGTTGGGCCAATAGCTTTAACATTTTTAGCTAATAATTTATCCACAACGCCACTAGCTAAAGGATTATCTGAATTTACAAAAACATAATCAATATTATTTTTTATGGCAAAGTCAGCTATAAAATCACCATCATTAATATCGCCAATTATAAATTGACCATTATTTTTTTTAATGGCCTCAACTATGGTAGGATTTGGATGAGCCATAACAGCATAAACCACAGAATCATACGCTAACTTATCAGCAAATATAGCTTCTCTTGCGCCGTTACCTATAACTAAAAAGCTTTTCATAATTAGCTATTTTTTTCTTCTAAAAAATGCAGGTACATTAATAATATCATCATCAATAGATTCCTTATCGATAAAATTATTATCATTACTCATAATTCTTGAATCAAAGAATATCTTTTCTTCATTTTCTTCAGATGGGTTTGATCTAGAATCCTGACTACTGTTAAAAACCGAATCGCTTGCAATGATTTCTTGGCCCCCAGAGCCCTTTGGTTTATCCTGATTAAATTCTCTATCTTGACTCACCCGATCATTCTTTTGTGAATCATTATTTTTTGATTTTAAATTATTCATAAAACGAAATAATTTAAACCCTCCTCCTGAGTCACCAACTTCTGATTTTACATCCTTTTTAATATTGACTTCTTTAACTCTTTTATTTTCATTAGTAAAGTCATCTAAATTCCTATCCTTTTCTTCAAAAATCGATTTACTAAAAATATTATCTTCTACAATTAATCTTGAATCTTTAGCAATAAAATCTTCTAGATCTATTTGAGTATTTTCACTATACTCTTTATTTTGCATATTATTGGCAAATTTAAATTCTTCATCTTGCAAGCTATCTTCTATATCTAGATCTGAAATACCGTTTGCCAAGTCAAGGTCCATATCAATTTTAGATGAGATGTTCTCTTGATGGATTTCTTTTTCATCAATATTATTTTTAGTTAGATGACCTTGATATTGTGCACTTTTTTGAGAATTTGGCACCTTGTAATCCTTAAAAAAGCTATCACTTTCAATGCCAGTTGCCACAACTGAAACCCTAATAGATCCCTTCATATTTTCATCAAAAGCTGTTCCAAAAATTATATTTGCTTTTGGATCAACTTCTTTTTTAATTGCAGTTACTGCCGAATCAGCTTCAAATAAAGTCATATCAGGACCTCCTGTCATATTTACTAACACTCCTTTAGCACCCTTTATTGAAACATCGTCTAATAGTGGATTTGAAATCGCCTCCTCACAAGCTATAATCGCTCTATTTTCGCCAGAAGCTTCCCCTGTTCCCATCATAGCCTTGCCCATTTTGGTCATAACAGTTCTAATATCAGCAAAATCTAGATTAACAATACCAGGAATTGTTATTAAATCTGTAACACCCCTAACTCCAGCATGAAGAACAGCGTCTGCCATTTTAAAAGCAGCTTCAAAAGTTGTTTGTTCATTAGAAACTCTAAAAAGATTTTGATTTGGAATGACAATTAAAGTATCAACATGCTTTTTTAACTCTTCAACACCCTCCTCAGCAACTTCCATTCGATGGCTTCCTTCAAAATAAAAAGGTTTGGTAACAACGCCAACTGTTAAAATATTTTGTTCACGGGCTAATTTTGCAATTACTGGAGCAGCTCCGGTTCCAGTACCACCACCCATTCCAGCTGAAATAAAAACCATATTAGCTCCACTAAGATATTTTTTTATATCTTCAATATTTTCTTCAGCAGCATCTCGCCCCTTTTCAGGAAACGATCCCGCCCCAAGACCTTTGGTTGTTGATACACCTAACTGAATTTTGTTAGTTGCTAAAGAATTTTCTAATGATTGTGAGTCAGTATTAGCGGCAACAAATTCAACACCTTGCAAATCAGAGCTAATCATATTATTTATAGCATTACCTCCAGCCCCGCCAACACCAAAAATAACAATTTTTGGTTTTGTTAGAAAGTTTTTATTGTCTTGTGAAGAATTTTCACTCATAAAAAGTTACTTTTTTAGTTTTAGATAATTTTATTAAGACTTGTTTAAATTTCTAATCAAGCAAGATTTTATAATTTCATCATCATATTCAACTTTAATCTTACCAGCTTTTTGATCAACCAAAAACTCTATAAAGTTAAAAATATTTCTCGCATACAGCTTACTACAATCGCTAGCAACTCTTGATGGATAATTTTCATAACCAACAATTTTTACTCCATTTACCTCAACTATTTTGCCTAATTTAGTAAGCTCACAGTTTCCACCATTAACAGCTGCTAAATCAATTATTATTGAACCTGAAGACATTGAATTAACCATTTTTTTAGTAATCAATGTTGGCGCCTTTTTACCTGGAATAAGAGCGGTTGTAATAACAATATCTTGCTTTTTAATAGTCTCTTCAAGCAATGCCTGCTGCTTCTTTTTGTAATCATCACTCATTTCTTGAGCATAAACGCCATCAACTTTCTCTTCAGATTTAACTTCGATAAATTTTGCCCCAAGACTTTCAACTTGCTCTTTTGCAGAAGTTCTTACGTCAAATGCACAAACTACCCCTCCTAATCTTTTGGCAGTTGCAATTGCTTGCAAACCTGCAACTCCAGCACCTAAAATCATAAATTTTGCAGCAGAAATTGTTCCGGCAGCAGTCATTAACATGGGTACAGCTTTTTGCATTTCATAAACACCATCGATCACTGCTCGATAGCCAGCCAAGTTGCTTTGTGAAGATAACACATCCATTGACTGAGCGCGAGTTATTCTTGGCAAAAGCTCCATCGCAAAAGCATCAACTTTACTTGCACCAATTTTTTTAGCTAAATCTTTTCTAATAAATGGATTAAATAACGCTGGAAAGACTAGACCATCTTTAGCTTTAGATAAATCAATTTCAATATTTTGCACAGCTACTAAAATATCAATTTCGCCAATAACTTTTGTAGTGTCACCGACTATTTTTGCCCCACTTTCTTCAAATTCTTTATCGCTGATACCAATATTCAGTCCTGCAGACTTTTCAACCATAACTTCAATACCTATCTTTTGGTATTTTTTTACTATGTCTGGAGTGATAGCAACTCTTTTTTCATTTTTATCAACCTCTTTTAAGGCAAGTAGTTTCATGATTAATAGACTTTAAATGTTTTAATATTTAAAAATTTAAGTTTTTATATTAAAGGTTTTAACCTATTTAAGGCTACTACAAAAACTGATAAATCAGGATTTGGTTGTAATTCTAGATCGCTAATAAAGTTATCATAACGATCAACTGCAAATTTAGCGCTACTAATCCAACTATCAACTGAATCGATCTTACATGAGTCTTTATTTTCACAGCCACATTCTACAACATTCTTAGCAATCATCATTTGATAAAAATATAATTCATCAAGCACTGATTTTGAAGATAGTTTTTGCCAGTAATTTTCTGGTACCAATTTAGCAACCTTACTACGCAATCTTTTAAGATAAAATCTTGTGCCTATTTCAAAATAAATTTTTGAAATTGATTTGAGGCTAAAATTAGATTTGGATGAAATTTCACCTATATCAAAAGCCGAAGCTATAGGATCCATGGCAGCTATCTTTTTAGCCAATTCATGCGGAACTTTATTCTGCGTTAGATTCTTAACCTTATCATCAAAATCTTGTTTAGAATCATGAGCTAGAACCTCAGTTAAAAATCCGAATAATTCATCAGCTGTCTTTTTATATTTAGCAACTTCCTGATTAATTTTATTTTTATTTTGACGCTTCAAAAGCCACTTAATTGATCTTTCCAAAAGCTTAGTTGAAGCTAAGAACATTTCAGTTAGCACTTCAAAATTAACCTTACCACTTAACTTCTCAATATTATTCCAAATATCATGCAATTCGAAAGCTTCCAAAGCAATTATAAAACTTCTGACAATTTCATCAATTCCAAAACCAGTCTCTTGACTAATTTGATCAATAAAAATAATACCAGATCTATCAATAACCATATTTGTTATTTGAGTCGAAATTATTTCATTTTTTAGTTGATGATTAGAAATTTCTTTAACAAATTTCTGATGCATGGCTTTTGGGAAGTAGTCAAATAGGTATTTTGTAAAATAATCATCTTTAATTAAATTAGATGACAATAACTTGTTATAAATATCCATTTTTGCATATGACAACATAACGCACAATTCTGGCCTTGTCATACCAATCCTTTCTATTTGACGACGATTTATCTCCTTAATCGATGGCAAAAATTCAATTTCACGATTTAATAAACCGTTTTTTTCTAACCTATCTAAGAATTTTGCTTGATCTCCTAATGAAATATAGCCAAGGGAGCTTGAAATAGAAATAGCCTGAGTTTGCATTTTATTGTCATTTAACACCAAATGCGAGACCTCGTCAGTCATTTCTCCAAGAATTTTATTTCTTGCATCTAGATTTATTGAACCATTAGCCATAGCTTGACTAAAGGCAATTTTAATATTTACTTCGTGATCCGAACAATCAACTCCAGCAGAGTTATCCATGGCATCGGTATTGATTCGACCACCATTAAGAGCATACTCAATTCTACCAAGTTGAGTGAAGCCAAGATTTCCACCCTCTCCTACAGTTTTACAACGAAGTTCATTACCATTAATTCTGAGTTGATCATTAGCTCTATCACCAGCATCTAAATGGGATTCAGAGCTTGCTTTGACATAAGTTCCTATGCCACCATTCCATAATAAATCAACCGGAGCTTTGAGGATTGCTTTTATTAAATCATTAGGAGCCATTTCGCCCTCATTAATATCAAGAATTTTAGCCATTTGCGATGACACTTTAATTGATTTTGCTGATCTTTCAAAAATTCCACCACCTTGCGATATTAAAGATTTGTCATAATCCATCCAAGTAGATCTTTCAAGATTAAAAATTCTTTTACGCTCTTTAAATGAAGTTGTAGAATCTGGATTCGGATCCAAAAATATATGCATGTGGTTAAATGCCGCTACTAGCTTAATATGCTTTGAAAGCAACATACCATTGCCAAAAACATCACCCATTAAATCACCAATTCCAACGCAAGTAAAATCTTCACTTTGAGAATCTCGACCCATTTCTTGAAAATGTCTCATCACCGAAACCCACGCACCTTTGGCAGTTATTCCCATTTTTTTATGATCATAACCGTTTGAACCTCCAGAAGCAAATGCATCGCCAAGCCAAAAATTATATTCAGCTGAAATTGAATTTGCTATATCTGAAAAAGTTGCCGTTCCTTTATCAGCAGCAACTACAAAATATGGATCCTTACCGTCATAAATGATAGTATTTTGCGGGTGAATAACCTTACCATTCACAACATTATCAGTTATATCCAAGGCACCTCTCAAGAATGTTTTATAACATTTTATACCATTTTCCTGAATTTCTTTGCGATCGAGACCTACAATGTTCTTCTTCACAACAAAACCACCTTTAGATCCAACCGGAACTATCACTGCATTTTTAGTCATCTGCGCCTTCATCAAACCTAAAACTTCTGTACGGTAATCTTGAGCTCTATCAGACCACCTCAACCCTCCTCGAGCTACCATTCCACCCCTTAAGTGTATTGCCTCAAATTCACTAGAATAAACAAATATTTCAGCATAAGGTCTTGGCAATGGTAAGTTTGGAACCTTGTTAGAATCAAATTTAAATGATACATAACCCTTAAAACCACTTTCCTTTGAAGGCTGATAATAATTGGTACGAAGGGTTGCTTGAATACAGCCAAAGAAGCTTGAAATTATAGTATCTTCATTTGCATCAGAAACTTTAGTTAGCTGTATCTTAATTTTTTCTAAAAGCTCTGCTATTTTTAAAACCCTATCATCATGCTTTAAGTTTAAATAAGGATTAAATTTAATTTCAAAAAGCCTAACGATATTACTAGTAATTTCATGATATTTTACCAAGACATCAGCAATGTAAGTTGTTTTATGCTTGATATTGGTTTGCGAAATATATCTAGTATATGCTCTAAGCATATAAATTTGCTTCCAATGCAAGTTGGCAACTGTAAGCAATCTATTTAACTCGCCATGTTCAGTAACATTTTTGCAAATTAGGCTCATTGTCTTTTCAAAATTGAGTCTAAATTTAGGAGAAAACTTTTGCCCTTTGCTACTTAATCTTAAGTGGAAATAGTTAATCCATACCATTTTCCTTTCCCGAACCCTTCCATCTTGATTAATTTCGATAGGATAAGTATGCTCTTTGATGATTTCAAAACCAAAACTATCCAGAACTGGCATAATTTTTGATAGTGAAATTTCTTCTTTTGGATTATAGATTTTAAACTCCACTACCTCTTCTGGCAAAGCTGGAATATCTTTAAAGAACTTAAATAACAAAGTATCTTTTTCTAAACATTGTTCGATTAACTGAATATCAACAGCAGCTCGACGTGGACTAAATCTATTTTTGTAGCTAACTGAGAAAGCATTTTTATATCTAGCAAAAATATCAAGATAGCCACCATCACTAAAAGCTGATTTTACAGTATCAAGCAGATCATCCGACCATACTCTTGTCATTCGATCGATTTCTTCCTCAACTTTCAATTCATTAACATTTGGTATATCGTTATTCGTTCTAATTATAATATGAATTCTTACTAAATTTGTATCATTAATTTGTACAAAGAAATCTGCAACTTCTCCATTATAAGTTTTGGCAAGATATGCTCTGATTTTGGCTCTTAAATCAGAATTACTTCGATCTTTTGGTGTAAAAATAAGACAACTTACAAAGCGAGCAAATTTATCTTCTCGCGCAAAAAATTTAACTTTTGATCGACCACAAATTGAGACAATTCCAATTGCATTTTTTAAAAGATCTTTATGACTTATTTGAAATAATTCATCTCTTGGATAAAATTCTAAAACTGTAACCAAATCTTTGTAATTGTGACTTCCTTTAATATATCCGGACTCTTGGATCACTTTTTCTACCTTGCGCCTAACCAGAGGAATATTTGTTACTGACTGATTGTATGCCGAGGAGGTAAACAAACCTATAATTCGATACTCTCCAATAACATTGCCATTGCCATCAAATTTCTGAACTCTTACTCTTTCAGCGTTAGCAATGCGATGAACTTTTGAACGATAGCGAGATTTTAATATCTCTAAAACATAAGGACTTTTTACTGAATCTTCAATTTCTCTAGGTGTAGAGTTAATCACCCCAGGTCTCATCTCATCATATTGAGAACAAAAAACTCCCGACTCAGCATTTTTAATACCCTTCAAGGAATATGATCCATCTTTTTCCTTATTTATATCAAATTCTTTGACACCAAGCAGTACAAAATTTCCCTTAACTAACCAATCAATAAAATCTTTTATCTCTGCTAGCTTTTCCTTTTTTACAATTGATTGTGCGCCTTGTAAAGTATTGATTGACTCAACAACTGCTTTCGACATTTTTACCCAATCAGCGACAACCAAATTAATAGTTTCAATCAACTGCTTCAGGCCATTGGTTAAAAAATCAATCTCTTGTTGACTAGAAATTTTATTTAGATGAAGTTGAATTACCGACTCATTTCTATCTTTACCTTCATATGAAATTTCTTGCAGAGATCCATCATTTTTGCGCACCGCATTGTAAGTAGGATGCAAAACATTTTTAATTTCGATAGAATGCTTATCAAGATAAGCAACAATAGAATCAACCAAGAACGGAATATCTTTGTTAACAAAATCAATATATGTAAAATGAGACTCAAAACCATTTTCCTTTATTGAAGGATTGTAGATGCGATGTTTGGAACCATTATAACCTTTTTGCGATATAAACTCAAAACAGGATAATACTGAATTAAAGCAATCTTCATCACTATAGCTAGTAAAGTCTAGAGGGTTAACTTCTCGAAAAAAATTACTTGCAAAGACTTCAAAATTAGCTTTGTCAAAGCCAGCTTTGAATTTATAGCTATTGCTAATATTTTTAATTCTATCGATTATTGTTAACATAAATTAACTAATGTGAGATTAAAATTGCTACAAGTTGCATTCCTTCTAGCTTTGGTCCATATTCTGTTTTAGCAAATTCTGCGGTTTCGGCAAGAATATTATTCATCATTTCTTCAGCAATTTCACGATGAGTAATTTCCCTACCCTTCATACGAATCGAGATTTTAACTTTACATCCTTTTTCAATAAATTCTTTAGCATGCTTAATTTTTACATCGTAATCACCTTTGCCTATATTAATCGTCATCTTTAATTCCTTAGTCTCAACTACTTTTTGCTTCTTTTTGGCTTCAGATGATTTTTTTTGTAATTCATATTTCATCTTACCAAAATTAGCAATTTTACAAACTGGAGGATTTGAATTTGGCGAAACCTCAACCAAGTCAAGACCAACTTCTTCAGCTTTTAATATTGCCTCAGAAACTGTAAGAACACCCAAAACGTTGCCATCTTGGTCAACAATTCTAGCCTCTTTGGCATCTATTTCATGATTTACTCTGTATGGATTTTGATTATCTTTACTAGAAAATGGTTTGTTTGTTTTCACAAATTAAATTTAAATTTAAGTTTAAGTTTAGCCTTAGATATGCTTCATCAAATACCAAGACTTTAGATTATTGTTAACATAATAGTCACAAATAATAAATAAATAAAGCATTATTAATATTATACCAAAATTCATCTTTAATCACACATTTGGATTTTGTCTATTTAGTCTAAAATTTAAGAGAAAAACCTTGTATATATCCTGATACACGTAATTTTTCTCTTAAGCTTGATCCTTAAAAATCCTTTATCCAAATGTACCATTAAAATTTATCTTGGCATTACTCTATTCTTTATTTTTTAAAGTCAAAGGGTACAGTATAGAATAATATTTATTAGCAAACCATTAAAGTAAATTAGGTCAATAAATTAGTTTGCCAATTGTACAAAATTAAATTGTTTGTTTACTAAAATTGCAAGTAGTTGCTGGTAATATTTATCATTATGTCTGACCATCGATCGCGGCTTGTGAAAATTCTAAAATTATTTCTTGCCATATTTCATACTTCTCCAATGGCAAACCTCTTAACGGATTACACATTTCAAGTGCCATCTTTGCATTTTCCACAGAAGCAGCAAAATCTTCTTGGTTTTGCTCCTTATATTTAATCATCTCTTCTAATTCATTGATATCAGACTTAATATAGCCATTTTGATCTATATTAATTTTAACTAAAATCTTTTCTTTGCTTTTAACTTCACTTTTGGCAATAGCTCTTTGAAAACAGCTCTTAATCTGTGAGTATAAATTAAATTTTTCTCGGTTTGAAAGATTAAGTCCAGAAATAGATTTTTGCGCCAATTGAAATTCCTTTTCTTCTATCTTTTTTTTAAGATTCTCTTTTTTTATAAGCTCAGCCTTTTGCTCTTGCTGTTTTGGAGTTTCTTGCACTGGCTGGCTTTGATTATTATCTGCTACGATACTATCAATTTTTGACAAAGTTTTTTGGATATTTTTATCCTTTTTTGAATTATCGACCTTATTTTGTAAATCAGACTTTTCTTTTTTTGCAATCTTCTTTTTTGACTGTCTTACAGCCGCAGGCAGAGGAGCTTTTAACAAGGACTTTTTGATTTCTTCGACTTTAGTTTTTTTGTTATTATCTTTTGGTTTGGACTTAACCTCTTCAGGCTTTTGCTCTTTAGGTTTTTCTTCTTTATTTATTTGATTTTCTTCAGGTTTTTTTATTAAAGAATCGTGGGATTGATCTTCTTGAGCAAAGCTTAGTAACCCCAAATCCTTAACTTCAATTTTGACATGCAGTTTTTCGTTTTGATCATATTGTCTTTTGCTTAAGTTAAAGACAAAAATCAAATATAAAGCCAAAATCAAATGCAATAAAACTGAATATATTATGCTTTTTGACACTGCCGATATATAATAATTTTACTATTTATTCAAATTATAAACCATATCATACCAAATCCCATCTATAATTCCATATAACTACTTCGTCTTTTTAGTTAAAAATATTTTGTATCTATATGGAATTATAGATGGGATTTGGTATCACTTAATTTCTGTAACCAGGACAATTTGATTAAAGCCTGCCAAGTTAACATCTTTGATAATTTGCATGACATTGCCGTAGCCATTTTTTTTGTCAGCTTTAATATATATTTTGGCCTTGTAATTTTTAGAAGTTTTTTGCTGTAAACTATAAATCAAAGAACCTTTTTTAATTCTTTCTTCGCCAATATATAATTCACCACCACTTCTTATTGATATTGTTATAGAGTTATCTTTGTTATCATCAGAATCTTTTGCAACACCCTCTGGCAAGTCAACATTTAAACCGCCAGTTACAATTGGTGCTGTTACCATGAAAATTATAAGTAGCACCAATAACACATCAACAAACGGTGTTATATTTATATCACTAATCGCATTATTTCGATACCTAGTTCTGTTATTACCATAATTAATAATCATTATTCCAGCAATTATTTGGTTTTTAAAATAAATAAATCGTCATCTATATCAGTTACTAGATCAAGATTTTTTAAACTAACATTCACTACATCATCCAAATCATTTCTAACCTCCATTTGTAAGAAACTCACCGGATTTAGATTAAAAACTATACTAAACTTTCCCGATTCTCTATTATTTTTCTTTGCTAAAGTTACTTTTATCAAATTCCGCTCCTTTTCAACTTCAAGCAAATCAATATCTCTGGCTGAAAACGAAATGTTTTTTCTAGTTAAAAAAGATGCAGGAGTTGTATTAGTTCTAAGATTAGATATTTCTTCTAACTCAACATCGTAATAAGATAAAACTGGACCATTTACAACAATTACAATGGCCGGATCGGTATCGTATCGTACCCTCATTTTTCCGGGTCTTGATAGATAAAATTTTCCGGTATTAACTGCACCTTGTGAAGTAATTTGCCTAAAATCCGCTGTTAAATTTTTGATATTGTTGAGATAGCTCTCAACCGTCGCTAACTCATTTGAATATTTAGCTAACAAATCATCTTTTGTATCACTTGCTTCAGCACTAAATGCTAAAAAAAAAGCTACATGACTCATCAGAGCCATGTAGCAAATTTTACTCAAAATTTTAACAATAAATCTAGTCACTATTTATCTTTATCGTAATAAACCTTTTTATCAAGGCCATTTTCTGATGCATCAACCATTAGAGTAATAGCACTGTCGCCAGTAATATTGATAGTAGTTCTAACCATATCAAGAAGCCTATCAACCCCTAAAATTATACCAATACCTTCAACTGGCAAACCAACTGAAGATAAAACCATACCCATAAAAATAATTGAACCACTCGGAATTCCAGCAGCACCAATCGAACCCAAAGTACAGGTTAAAATTAACATCATATAGTTATGGAATGTCAAATCAATGCCATAAGCCTGCGCAAAGAATAATGCACAAATACCAAGATAAATTGCCGTTCCATCCATATTTATACAAACTCCTAAAGGCATTAAGAAATTTGAATTAGTTTTTGAAACGCCCATTCTATTTTGTAATTGCTCCATTGCAGTTGACAAGGTAGCCTTACTACTACTAGTTGCAAAAGCAATTGACTGCGTAAATAGAATTTTTTTGTAAAAAGGCATAGGTGAGACACGAGCAAATATTGCCAACATAAAACCAAAAACCACATATTGGAACACGCAAGCAACTAATACAGTAATTATTAACTTGCCCAAAGCCATTAAAATATCTGTACCCTGTGTACCAACAACCCATGCGATAAAACCAAAGACACCTAATGGAGCTAACCTTATTATCATCTCAATCATTTTGAAAGAAACTTGAGCCGCAGAATGAATAACTTCTTTAACTGGACGAGCTTTTTCACCAACAATATTGATAGTAATACCAGTAAAAATTGAGAAAATAATTATTTGAAGAAACTTACCTTCGGCCATTGATTTAATAGGATTAGTAGGTATCAATGCCACCAAAAAATCAATCATCGAAGGTGGAGCAACCTGAGCAACAGCAGCCACTTTGTCCGCATTCTCATTTGGTATAATATTTAAATCAACTCCAGCACCTGGTTCAAAAATTAAGCCAGCAGCTAAACCAATAAAAACAGCAAACATAGCTGTTAAAAGATAAGTACTAAAACCCTTAATACCAACTCTAGTAAAATTCCCTTCATCTTCCATTGAAGTAATACCAGAAAGAATTGCAAAGAAAATAAGTGGCACAATAATCATTTTAATCAGATTTATGAAAATTGTTCCAAATATTTTTAAACTTTCAGATTCTTCCCCCAAATACAAACCTGCGGCAACGCCTAAAAAAAGACCTATTAAAACTTGTTTCCACAATCTTAAATTGATAAAATATCTTATTAAATTTTTTATTGAATTGGCAAAATCTCCTAAAATTTTCATAATTTAAATTATTTGGTTTAGTTGATATATGTTGTGACTTTATTTGCAAATTAGCTTGGTAAAATTTACTGCAGAATGCTTTTTTGTTGTAAAAAGTGTAATATCAGATGGATATTTAACCAAAGTCTTAACTTTTCTACAAATTATAGTTCAATGCAAAAAAGCAGTATCAAAGTCACAAAAAGGCCTGCGCCTTCTATTTAGGGTTTATGAGGTCAGAAAACCAGTCATAAAATAATTTTTTAGCTTACAACTCAAATTGCGTAATTTCTTAAAAAATTATAACATTAACACTCAAAAGTAAAAATTATGAAGAAATAATAATTTATATCTCAAAGCTCTTTCTAGAGGCTTTTAAACTGATTTCTAAATCAAAATCTAAATCTACTAATAAGTTTTAAGTCAGACTCAATGTAAAGATTAAATTGTTAATGTCAAAAATTTTTTGCATCTAACCCATGCATCCTTGTTTGACAAGGATGCAATTTTTTGTTATTTTACAATCAAGTTTGGTAAAAATATCCGCTAAAAATTGCTTTACACTTTATAATTACTTTGCTTAGCAACTTATCTTTGCAATTAAACATATCACGCTTGAACAAATTTTGTTGTTTTTTTTAACTAAAAGGCCAAATAATACAGTCAGAATATGCAGTTAAACTAGCTTTATTCTACATTTCTTAATAAATTTTGACTTTTAAAAAAAATATCAGTTATTATTTCTCTGAAAATTTGGATTTTAGTTAAAAATTAATAAAAATCATTTAATTTATGAATAAGAGCTCAGTTGTTACATTAATAGCAATTTTATTAATGCCTTTTTCAGCATTAGCTGCCACTAAATATATATCAATAGGCACAGGAGCTATTACTGGAGTTTACTATCCTTCTGGTGGTGCAATTTGTCGCCTACTAAACAGAGGTCGCAAAGAACATGGTATTAGGTGCTCAGTTGAATCAACTGGTGGATCGGTTTCAAATTTAAATGCAATTCGAAGTGGAGCAATTGATTTTGGCATAGTTCAATCAGATTGGCAATATCAAGCATATAATGGGGCTAATTTTTTTGCAGATCAAAAACCTTTTGAAGAACTAAGATCAGTTTTTTCATTATATACCGAGACTTTTACAATCGCAGTAAAAGAAGATTCACAAATCAACAATCTAGACGACATATTAAACAAAAAAGTAAATTTTGGACCTCTTGGCTCTGGAATGTATGCTACCATGAAGGTTTTAATGGATGTTAAAGGATGGGATCAAGATAGCTTTGAGTCGGTTTCTTACTTGCAGCCATCAGAGCAACCTAAAGCTTTGTGCGAAGGTGAAATCGATGTTATGGTTTATGCGGCAGGTAATCCTAATGGCGTTTTACAAGAAGCAACTCAAGCTTGTAAAGTAAAAATAATCGACATCGACCAAGAAACAATTGACAAGTTAATCAAAGTCAATCCTTTCTATGTAAAATCAGTTATACCAGGAGGAATGTACGCTGGCAACAGTCAAGATATTAATACTTTTGGAGTTATGGCTAGCCTAGTAACTTCTGTTAAAACTGATGATGAAATTGTATATAACCTCATTAAAGCAACTTTTGATAATTTCGATAATTTTAAAACATTGCACCCTGTTTTTGCTTCTCTTGATAAACCAAAAATGGTTAGAGCCGGTAATTCAGCCCCAATTCACCCAGGAGCATTAAGATATTTCAAAGAAGTTGAGCTAATTAAATAGCTCAACTTTCCTTAGCAATTTGCTTTTATTAACTACTCAGCTTTTTGGCATTAGCACCTCCCCTTCTTTTGCAAAGCTTTTATACTAAATCTCATCTATAATTCTATATAGCCTTGTATCTCGGTATACGTGGATAAAGTTTAAATGGTATTATTTCTTGTTTTAAAGGTGAGATTTGTTATTAAATGCATATTGTTGCTAAAAAACACTTAACCAAAGAACCAACCAGTTATAATATAATTTAGCAGCAAGATACAAATTGAAGAAGCAACCACCGCATTAGTGGTGGCTATACCTACGCCTTCAGCGCCTCGATCAGAATTATAACCAAAATAACAACCCATTATTGCAATTACAAATCCAAAAAACGCCGCTTTTACTAAGCCCGAAACAACATCAATCGCCTCTAAGAACTTGATAGTGTTGTTAATATATGGCCCTGCAGAAAATCCTAAAGAATGGACACTTACCAAATAGCCACCCATTACGCCGATAATATCAGCAATTAGCACCAACAAAGGCAGCGAAAAAATAGCTGCAATAACTCTTGGCGCTACCAGATACTTATAAGGATTGGTTGATAAAGTTTTTAGGGCATCAATCTGCTCAGTAACGCGCATTGTGCCAATTTCAGCCGCCATTGAAGCACCAACTCGACCGGCCACCATTAAACCAGCCAAAACTGGTCCCAATTCGCGGGTTATAGAGAGCACAACCACAGTCGCGATCGTACTTTCAGCATTAAATCTTGAAAATCCCGAATAGCTTTGCAAAGCCAAAACCGCACCAGAAAAAATCGCCGTCAAACCAACAACCGGCAAAGATAAATAACCTATTCTCAAAAACTGACGCAAGATTAACTTAGGATAAAATGGTGGCAAAAAGCAATGCTTAATTGATCTAATTACAAACAAGCTAATTCTGCCCAATTTTGCTAGATTAATTAGGGTAAATCGGCCAATTTGTGCTAAAAAATTAAAAATATTCAAAGTTATATTTGATATCATAAATTCACTATAATTAACTTATTGATGTATAATACTAGACTTCATCTTTAATGTTACATTTGGACTTTGTCTTTTTGGTCTAAAATTTAAGAGAAAAACCTTGTAAATATCTGTGATACACTCAATTTTTCTCTTAAATTTAATCCTCAAAAATTCTTTATCCAAATGTACCATTAAAGATGAAGTTTGGTATAAAAGTAATTAGATCATTTAAAAATGAAATCAATTAAACAGCAAGTCAAAGAAATTTGTCAAAATAGCAAAATTGCCAGTCATAAAATTGCTAATCTTAAAACTACAATTAAAAACCAACTTCTTTCTAAAGTTGCCGATCTTTTAGAGCAAAATATTCAAAAAATTATCTCAGCCAACCAAAAAGACTTAATCCAAGCACAAAAAAATAACTTATCTTTAGCCAAGATTGATCGCCTTAAACTTGATGAACCTAGGATTAAATCAATTATTAGCGCCATTCAAGATATTATCAAACTTGATGATCCGATCGGCAAAATTCTTTATGATGTTAAAAAAGATAATGGTTTGCATATTCAAAGAATTTCAACGCCGATTGGTGTTTTGCTCACTATTTATGAATCAAGGCCAAATGTCACTTCTGACGTTGCTGCTCTAGCTCTTAAATCTGGTAATGCAGTAATTCTGCGCTGCGGATCTGATTCAATAAATTCTTCAACAATTATTGCCAATATTTATCGTCAAGCTTTGAAAGAATTTAATATTGATGAAAATTGCATAACTTTGATTAGCAATACTGATCGTGAATATGTTTCGCAACTACTAAAAATGTCAGAATATATTGATGTCGTAATTCCGCGCGGTGGGAAATCACTAATCAAAGCAATTTCAAGTAAAAGCAAAATCCCGCTTTTTAAACATCTTGATGGCAATTGTCATAGTTATATTCATGAATCTTGTAACCTTGAAAAGGCACAAAAAATTGTTTTTAACGCTAAAATGCGTCGCACTGGAATTTGTGGCGCCACTGAATCAATTGTAATTGATCAAAAAATTGCTGATAAAATTTTACCATTAATTTGTGATGATTTAATTAAAGAAAATTGCGAAATTCGTGGCGACAAGTTGGCGCAAAAAATTGATAAAAGAATCAAAAAAGCTAATGATAAAGACTTTGCCACTGAGTTTTTAGATAAAATTGTATCGGTAAAAATTGTTAGAAATATTGATGAAGCGATAAGTCACATCAACAAATATTCTTCAAATCATACCGAAAGCATAATTTGTGAAGATAAATTAGTGTCTCAAAAGTTTTTACAAGAAATTGACTCAGCAATTGTGATGCATAATGCATCCACTCAATTTGCTGATGGTGGCGAGTTTGGCCTTGGCGCTGAAGTTGGCATCTCGACTGGCAAACTACATGCTAGAGGTCCGGTTGGCCTTGAGCAATTAACAATTTACAAATATCACGTGAGTGCCTATTGTGCGATTCGAAAATAACTATAATTCACGACCGCGTTGTTTTCTTCTTAAATCACGATCTTTATTATGAGTTGAAATTCTTGTTCTTGGCTTTGTAGAAACCAAATCTACCTCTTTCTTGTCATCTTTAATTTTTGATTTAGGCTTTTGATCAATTGAATTATCACGTCCTTAGTTTTGTCCTTGATCATTTTTAGACTTGGCGTTTAAATAGTCTGCAATTTGAGTATTACCATGTCTTGATGCGACTGCAGCTAAAGTTTGGCAATTATTATCTTTAAAACTATCATTTTCTACAATACAAAATTGAGCATTAGGATCTACGCCACCTTTTTTAATAACATCTACAAATTTATCAATAGCATCACCTCCTCTTCTGGCTAAAATGAATGATTCATATGTTGCTTTAATTTTAGGATGAAGTTCATCCAAAGCTTCATTGATTTCATTATTGGTTTCATCAACAAGTTGACCATTATACCACATATAACTGAAATTGAATTTAGAACCATTGCTCACAAGATTAAAATTAGTACATTCAAGATTTTTTTTAGTACAAAAACTCACCTGCAACAAATGCTCCAAATAATGCAACCTTCGACAAACTTAAGCTATTATTAAACATGGATAATTAAAAAATTAATTGAAAATATTTTACTTATAGCGAACTATACACCAAAAATAATATTACTGCAATATTTTTTTGTTGCGCTTGACAATTAAAGAAAGACACTAACTCCAATTAAATTTTCTAAATAGAAATGACTAAACCAAATATCGGCATTATTACAGATTGGCATGAAAGTGGTGGCTATTCTAAATTTGAGCATTTCGCTTTAAGAACTCATTATGTTAGAGCGGTTCAATTAACAGGTGGCGTGGCTTGGATAATTCCATATTGCGCCATTGATGAAATTGATCAATATATCTCAAGAATTGATGGCTTGTTAGTTCCAGGTGGTTTTTACAAAACGCCAGATGATTGGTATGTTGAAAACACGCAAACCAGCCCTTATCAACCCTCTCCTAGATTTATTTTTGAAGAAAATTTTATTAAAAAAGCTTTAGAAAAAGATATTTCACTTCTTGGAATTTGTGCCGGCATGCAAGTTTTGGGCGGCGTTTTGGGCTGTAAGTTAACCGGCAATATTCATAAATATTTGCCAAAGGCCTTGCCACATTTTGGTTACCAAGAAAATCATGAGATTATAATTGAGAAAAATAGCTTGTTACACAAAATAACTAACAGTAATAAGATCAGCGTCAATTCTAATCACAATGAAGCTATTGTTAAAATTAGTGACAAGGTCATAATTTCTGCCAAAGCCACAGATGGTTGTATTGAAGCAATTGAGGTTAAAGATAAGAAATTTGCAATTGGTGTGCAATGGCACCCAGATTTTAGTTGTTATCAAAAAGAACAAATCAAAGATTTTAATCCAGATTTTGAATTACTCAAAGAATTTATTAAATCATGCAAATAACTTTTAAAATCCCAGATTATTGGCCAAAATTAAAGATTGGAGATAATGTTAATTTAATTTCGCCATCTTTCGCCTTAAAACTTGGTCAATTGCCAAAAATTAAAGATTTTTTGACTGATTGGGGCTTGAAACCGCAAATTTTTTCATATTCTTCGCTAAACAAAGAAGCATTTCTGGCGCATGCAGATGATCAAAGACTTGCCGAGCTAGAAAATGCTTTTAATGCTAGTGATTGCGATTTTATTTTATCAACTCGCGGTGGCTATGGCTCTGCAAGAATTTTAGATCAATTTCTAGCAAATAAAACCAAACCAAAATTTAAGCTTTTGACTGGTTTTAGCGATATCACTTCTTTGCATTTAGCTTTTAATAATTGCCTTGGCTTTTCTAGTTTGCACTCACCAGTTTTAACAGATATTGCTACAAATCGTATTAACAAAAAATCTATCGAGTTTTTTAGACAAATCATATTTGGTGAGGTTAGTGAATTGAGCTATGATATTAATCAATTAAATCCAGAACTTAAGATTGAAAAACTACCAAAATTACTTGGTGGCAATTTAACTTTAATTCAAACTTCAATTGGAACCAAATGGCAAATCAATAATAGTAGCCAATATTGCATGTTAATTGAAGAAATTGACGAGGAAGCTTATAAAATTGATCGCTCACTTAACCATTTAAAAAATGCTGGAATTTTTAACAATTGCCGAGCAATTTTCTTTGGCGATATGATTGAAAAAGCTGACAGCAATAATCAATATCACTTAAAACGCATCATTACAGAATTTATAAGCGATATAAATATTCCAACTTTTGAAATTAAAAATATTGGTCACGATCAGAATAATCTTGCAATTCCACTTGGTTTAGAACCTGAGTTAAAGGATTTAAGTTAAACTACGCTGTTTAATGGTTTTTAAAATATCTTACCTTAATTTACTTATTTTTTACTAAAATTTTTGTAAATATATCCTAATAACTTTGGGGTGAAAAATAATAACATTTAAATTTTATAACAAACACACTTTAAAAATAACTCTTTATTAAGACCCCTGCAAATCAACTAATTTTGAGGAATTTTTGAGGGAGATTTGATCAGATTAATTGATTAATAATCAATTAATCCATCAAATCGGCAATTATTTTTTAAATTTTAGTGTATCAAGATATACGTGAATTTAAAAAATTAAAATAACCTAACACAAATGACACAGAAATTACAAAGTAATTTCGAGTAATACCATTTCCCATCTTTAATTGGATTTTTAACTAAATATTTTTGAGATTAAAATCAAAGAAAATGAAAGCTGTATATCCATACAACTTGAGGCTTTCTTTGATTTTAAGCCAAAAAGATAAAGTTAAAATCCAACTAATCTCTGCCAATTTTAAAGATGGGAAATGGTATAATTTGCAACTTGCTACAAAAATTAAAAAAATATTTGTAAGTAAAATTACTAAAATTCGTTGATTTGCAGGGGTCTTTTAAGGTTAATAAAATTTTTATTGGTCACTCCTTAAAAAAGTTAACCAAGAAAAAACTTAAATTATTTTTGAGGAATGTTAAGTCATTACCTCGTATTAAAATAAAGGAGTGGCTTT
>Ga0222719_10000627_pt1 | contig 35091 bp, 32 predicted proteins | sample C33_34DmetaG_FD_165039 | JGI IMG/M metagenome (GOLD analysis project Ga0222719, IMG submission 165039) | Estuarine water microbial communities from San Francisco Bay, California, United States - C33_34D | ecosystem: Environmental > Aquatic > Marine > Unclassified | place: USA: California... | reverse complement strand
CAAGCATCGCGGCTTCTGCCTCAATTCCGCCTACTCCCCAGCCCAAAACTCCTAAGGCATTAACCATTGTTGTATGACTATCAGTTCCAACTAGGGTATCAGGATATAAGTATTCGCTTCCGTTTATAGATTTGTTCCAAACAACTTTAGCCAAGTACTCTAAGTTAACCTGATGACAAATTCCAGTTCCAGGTGGAATGACCCGAAAATTTTCAAAAGCTTGTTGCCCCCATTTTAAAAATTCATAACGTTCTTTGTTTCTTCCAAATTCCATATCCACATTTTTTTGAAAGGCATTTGGGGAAGCAAAATAATCAACCATCACAGAGTGATCTATAACAAGGTCTACTTGAGATAGGGGATTAACTTTAGCTGGATCTTTACCTTTTAGTGCTACCGCATTTCTCATAGCTGCAAGATCAGCAACAGCGGGAACGCCTGTAAAGTCTTGCATGAGCACACGAGCAGGAAGAAAGAATATTTCATGCTTTTCTTCAGGATGTTGTAAAACTTTTTCAATTAAATTTTTATTTACATCTTTGCCATCTTCAAGACGCAATAAGTTTTCTAATAGAATTTTTTTGGATTTGGGTAATTTTTGGATAGCTGGAAATTTTTCATAAAGTTTAGATATGTTATAAAACGCATACTTCTTCCCACCTACGTTTAATGAGTCAAGAGTTTGGAAACTATCTAGTGAATTCATGAGTAAGTATTTATCATCTTATTATTAGTTTTTTTATGCATAATTTTAATCAATTACCTTTTAAATTTTTCTTTTAATAAGTCATATAATTTTTGAGCATCATAGCTTAATTCTCTCCCAGATCTCTTGATTAGACCCATTGTTCTTGTGACAGTTGGGTCAATTAGGGGCCTATAAGATAAGAGTTTATGATCTTTAGAAACAGCTAGTTTGGGGGCCAAAGTAATTCCTAAGCCCTGTTCAACCATATTTAAAGCTGATGGAATGTGTCTTACTTCATAAGTCCATTCCAAGTCTTCTTTTTGTAGAGCTAATGCATTTTCAAAATATATTCTGCTGCCAGAACCTTTCCAAACTGAGATAAAATCTCTATTTTTAATATCTGATAATTTAATTTTTCTTTTCTTCTCCAATAAATCACCTTTAGGAAAAACGACAACATAATCTTCAACAAATAAGTTTTCAAAACTAATTCCAGGTTCTTGAATACCTGTAAAATTAATTCCAAAATCACATTCCCCACCTAACACACTATCAACTACATAGTTTGATGATCGTTCAATGATTTGAACTTTGCATCGGGGCTCCATCTCTCTAAATATTTTGAGTGCCGGATTTACAATATTACTAAGGGCAGAATTCACTGCACCAATTTTGATAATTGATGGAAAGCTGTATTTTTCATTAAGTGTCTTTGTAGCAGTTTTGATAGCCTCAATTATGCTTCTCGCTCTTTCATAAAAATTTCTTCCTGAATAAGATAACTGAACTTTTCTTGTTGTGCGGTCAAATAATTTTGTTCCTAGCTCTTGTTCTAATTTTTGAATTCTTCTGGATAAGGCTGGTTGTGATAAATTTAAATTTGTGGCGGCTTTGGCAAAAGAATTAGTTTCTGTTAATTCAATAAATGCTTCTATATCACCAATTTCAATATTAATGCGCATCTAGCATTAATACCAAAATTGAATATAATTAAAATATTATTTTGAGGCCAGAGTGCCTTTTATTGCTTTCTTCCAACTAAAATATAGTTGTTCAACATCTCGTTTGTTCATTTTATTTACAAACTTCTTTTCACTTCTCCATTTACTATTTATGTCAGAAAATCTTTTTAATAAACCACTTTGATATCCGGCTAAGTATGCTGCTCCTAGACATGTAGTCTCATTAATTTTGGGTCTTAAACACTGACACATAAGTAAATTTGATAAAAATTGGACAAACTGGTTATTACTAACCATTCCCCCATCTACTTTTATTTTTTTTATTCTAATACCACTATCTTTTTCCATTGCTAAAATTAAATCTTTTGTTTGGTAAACAACGCTATCTATCGTAGCTTTAACTAATTCAGGAATGCCCGTATTACGAGTAAGCCCAAAAAGAGCACCTCTTGCTTCCCCGTCCCAATAAGGTGCGCCCAATCCTACAAATGCCGGTACTAGATAAATTTTTTGGCTAGGATCATTTTTTGAATAAAGATCTTCAGTATCTTTTGCATTTTTGATTATCTTAAGCGAGTCTCTTAGCCATTGAACAGCTGCTCCTGCAATAAAAATTGAGCCCTCCAAGGCATAAGTATTTTTTCCTTTTATGCGGTAAGCGATTGTAGAGAGTAATTTATTTCTAGAATATTTTAATTTTGAACCTACATTCATAATCATAAAACAACCGGTTCCATAAGTTGATTTTATTGAACCAGGTTCTAAACAGGCTTGTCCAATTGTTGCTGCTTGTTGGTCTCCGGCTATTCCTTGAATTGGAATTTTACTGCCAAATTTTGTTGTTTGACCAAAATCATCAGCACTATCTTTGACAATTGGAAGAATTTTTTCAGGTACTTTGAAGATTTGAAGCATTTCTTTTGACCATTGATTTTTTTTAATATCAAAAAGCATTGTTCTCGAAGCATTAGTTGCTTCTGTGAAATGACTTTGACCATCTGTCAGTTTCCACAATAACCAAGTATCTATAGTACCGAATAATAACTTATCTTTTTTTAGTAATTCTTTTGTCTTTTTCGAATTATTTAAAAGCCAATGTATTTTCGTAGCTGAAAAATATGAGTCAACAATTAGACCTGTAGTTTTTTGTATTTTTTTTGCAAAACCTTTTTGTACAAGACTTTTACAAAATTTAACTGTTCTTCTATCTTGCCACACAATCGCATTGTAAACAGGTTTGCCATTAGTTTTGTCCCAAAGGACTGTCGTCTCTCTTTGATTAGTAATTCCAATAGATCTTATTTGTGTGGATTTTATTTTAGCCTTTCGAATAGCCTCTTTTGCTGTAAACAAAACTGATTGATAAATTTCTTCTGGGTCGTGTTCAACCTCCCCATCTCTAGGAAAAATTTGTTTAAATTCTTTTTGACTTGAAGATATAAATTTAAAATTTTTATCAAAAATAATTACTCGGGTGGAAGTCGTACCTTGATCAATTGAGAGAATATAATCTTTCATAATGTCTTATTATAATGATTATAAATATTTTTTTAAAACATCATTTAAGATATTTACTTTATCTTTAGGGAAACTGATGCCTAATTTTGTTCTGCGAAAAAGAATGTCTTCAACACTAGATGCCATTTCTTCATTCACTAAATAGGCTATTTCAAACTCATACAGATCTTCAGTGAGCTTGATGCCACCTTCTTTACAATCATTATAATAAGAATAAAGCGTAGAGACTTGGTTCCCATAAGATTGATTAAATCTCTCTTTCATTTTAAATGGGATCAGATTGTCAAATAAATCGGTATTTGAAATTTGTCCTCCTGGCAATATTTCTTGATCGGTCCATTTTTTGTTTTGAATAGGAATTACAGCGGCCAATTTTTCTAAAGCGTGCTCCGCGAGTTTCCTATAAGTTGTTAACTTTCCTCCAAATATTGAAAGAATAGGGGCCCCTTTGATGTCTAAATCAAATTCATAGTCTCTTGTTACTTTCGAGGCGCTTTGATTAAAGTCTTCTAATAAAGGTCTAATTCCGGCATAGGTCCAAACAATATCAGACACTGATATTTGTTTTTTTAAAAAACAGTTTACAGCATTCAATAAATAAGATTGCTCATCAGGAGTAATTGTGGGATTAAGATAACTTTTCACCTCTTTGTCGGTGGTTCCAATTAGTGTAAATTCATTTTGATAAGGGATCATGAAAACTATACGTTTATCATCTTGTTGTAGTATGTAAGCCTGTTCTCCTTCATAAATTTTTTTAACAATAAGATGACTTCCTTGAACTAAACGTAGAGATTTGCTTGTCTTTACTTTACAGATATCTTTTAAAATATTTAAAACAAATGGGCCAGATGCATTAATAATTGCTTTTGTCTTAATAATTTTTTTATCACTTAATTCAACCTTCCAATAATCATCATATCTAGTTGCATTTGTTACTGCGTTGTTGAGAATTATTTCTGCGCCCCTATTAATGGCATCTTGGGCGTTGAGAAGAACTAGTCGTGCGTCATCTATAGATAAATCTGAGTACTCATAGCCTTTTTGAAAATTTTCTTTTAAAGGATTATCTATGTAGTCATTTTGCAAATTTACATATTTTGATTTAGGTAGTGTGATGAAGCCGCCTAGCCAATCATAAAGTAAAAGCCCTACTCTTATAAGCCATACAGGCCTCAAGTGAGAAACGTGAGGCATTACAAATCTGATTGGTTTTGATATGTGAGGAGCAATAGACTTAATCACCTCTCTTTCTTTTAGAGACTCCCTAACTAACCTAAACTCATAATTTTCTAAATATCTTATCCCACCATGAATTAATTTAGTTGACCATGAAGAAGTTTGAGACGCCAAGTCTCCTTTTTCAACTAATGTGACTTTGAGACCTCTACCTACTGCGTCTCTTGCAATACCAACGCCATTAATGCCACCACCAATGATTAATAAGTCTTGCATTTCATTAATTTATATAAGATTTCTTGCTATATTTATCAATACAACCTAAATATTGCATGATATCCAAATAAGAAAATCTATCTCTTAAATAATAGGCATTTTCAATAGCGGTTTGGTAAAAATCATCAGGAATATTTAAGTCACTATTTGTACAAGCTGCACCACAGTTAATAAAAGATTGTCTAATTTTATCGGTTGCAACTGCAAAGGTTATCAAGGATTTTTTATAATAATTCCAATTCTCGAGTAACTTTTTGTTAATATCAAAGAGGGACTTTTGCGTAAAAAGTTTATTTTGAAATTGTTTATGCAGATTGGACCCAACATCTTTGCCAAAGATATTTTCAAAAATTTTTATGTCATGATTGATTTCAAAAAATTGAAGAGGTTCTGGTTTATTTAAAATATCATTTTGCATCTTTGATAAGAGAAGAGTAGCCACTCCTACTTGTTCACCATGTAATGAGCCTGGATGTTTGTCTCCCATAAACATATCTATGTAATGACTAATTAAATGTTCTCCCATACTGCCTGCATGAGTGGAGCCAATAATAATAGCCGCAATTCCATTCAAGAGAGTCATTCTTGAAAGGGCAGCTAATATTTCTTCATCTCCAGCTATAATTTTTTGAGAATGTTCTATTAGAATTTCTTCATCTTCATATTGCAAAGCAAATGGAGTTTCGTCATAAAATGTATCTAATAAAAAATGAGAGGTAAGCCAATCAACTTGACAAGTTGTTCGACATAAAACATCACCAAGTGCACTTCTAAGCAAACGTTGAGGTGCTATTTTTAAATTATCTAAATCAATAATAATGGCTTCCGGTATCTTTGACTTTACTGAAACCTTAATTCCATTTTCAGTTAAGGAGACAGTTGACGTGGTAGCCGCAGCAGAAAGAGATGACAAATAAACAAAAAGTCCCTGATTATTTTGATTTGATATAAACTTACATATATCGACAATCGAGCCTGATCCGATACATATTATATTATCATACTCCTTCAATGAGCCAGCTATAGAAGTAGAATACTCTACACTTGATTGATAATTTTCTAGAATTTTAATCTCAAACTGTATTAGTTCTTGGTCAAATTTTTCTGTTACTTTATTGCCGAGTGATGCAAAAGAGTTAGGGCCACTAATTATTAAATTTTTTTTATTTTTAAATTTTTCAAAATGTTTGAATTGATATTTTGACAATGAGGAAGTAATGACAATTTCTTCAATTGGAAGTTTGATATTTTTTCTTGAAAAAGGACTTTGGTATTCACCTGTGAGTAATTTTTCAATTATCCCTATTTTATTGATCATTTCATTACTTTTTTATCATACTTGTAACAAATTTGATGTTTTTTTTAACATAATTTTTGATAACATAATCTATAGGATAATAAAGGAGGATATTTATGTCTCATTCTAAGATGAAAGGTGCCATTGACAGTTTCCTTAAAGGACAAATGTCTAGGCGTGATCTCTTAGTCAAAGCTGGTAGATATGGTATTGGTTTTGCTGCATTAACAAAGTTAATGGGAATGCAAGTTACAAATGCCTTGGCTGCTCAAGATTTTGACTGGAAGAAACACAGTGGCACAACAATTAAACTTTTGATGAACAAACACCCTTATATGGATTCTATGATAGCCGAGCTTGATAACTTCAAGGCGCTAACTGGAATGAATGTCGAATATGACATTTTTGCCGAGGATGTTTACTTTGATAAAGTAACAGCAGCGTTATCATCAGGATCATCAGAATATGATGCATTCATGACTGGTGCCTATATGACTTGGACTTATGGTCCAGCAGGATGGTGTGCTGACTTAAACGAGTTTATTGGAGACTCAAACAAAACTAACCCGAGTTATAACTGGAACGACGTAGTAGGCAACTTAAGAGATGCTTGCTCATGGAGTGGTGTAGCAGGAGATACTCCTGGTGCAGCTGGCTCTAAACAGTGGTGTATGCCATGGGGTTTTGAGTTAAACAGTGTTACTTATAACCAGAGATACTTCGATAAGGCAGGCATGAAGCCTCCTGGAGATCTTGTTGAAATGACTGACCAAGCAGAATGGTTCACAAAAAATGCTGGATCAAATGATTGGTCTTATGGTATCGGAACCAGAGGTAGTAGAAGTTGGGCAACAATCCACCCAGGGTTTATGTCTGCTTATGCAAACTATGGTCTAAGTGATTTTGAGAATAATGGTGGAAAACTAAAAGCTGCTATGAACTCTCAGGCCTCAAAAGACTTCCATAAGCAGTGGGTAAAGATGATCTCATCTTCAGGACCTGCTAACTGGTCTGGCTACACTTGGTATGAAGTTGGAAATGATATTGGAGCTGGTGCTTCAGCTATGATTTTCGATGCTGATATCCTAGGTTACTTCTTTAATGGTAACCCTGATAATAAAGAAGCTGGAAACTTTGGTTTCCATGGATTTACTCCTAACCCAAGTGCAAGCGCCCCGACACCTAACGTATGGATCTGGTCTTTAGCTATGAGCAACTTCTCTAAAAAGAAAGATGCTGCATGGTATTGGATGCAATGGTGTAACGGCCCTGAAAACGCAATGGCTGGTGGTGTAAAACACAACCAAGTGAACCCTGTTAGAGAGTCTGTATGGGCTTCAGGTGATTTTGACGATAAAATTCGTGGAACTTCACCTGGATATATGGAGCAATACAATAGCTCTATTGATGGATCAAAAATCCACTTTACAGCTCAGCCTTTATTCTTTGAAACAACAACAGAATGGGCAGCAGCACTTCAGGAAATGCAAACAGGATCAAATGTCGATGAGACATTAGATAAGTTAGCATCAAAGATAGACCGCATGATGAAAGATGTGGGACTAGCTTAAAAATAACCTCCTTGATTTCTACACCGTTTTATTTTCTATAAAGCGGTGTAGAATTACCATAATGAAAATTAACCGGAAACTTTTTCCTTACGTTCTTACTTTACCAGCTTTATTGGTTTGTGTCGGAATACTCATTCCTTTTTTTACCGCAGTTTATTATTCCCTACAAAGATACAATCTAAAAATGCCTCATATGAAAGGGTTTATTTGGTTCGATAATTATGTAAATATTTTTACGGACCCTTCTTTTTGGAATACTATAAGAGTTTCTTTAACTTACACCTTTTTTACAATCATAATTGAGCTTTTACTTGGATTGGGTATAGCCTTACTATTAGCAAAACGTAATTGGTTGAATAATGCTTTAGGTGTCTTATTGGTGCTTCCACTTATGATAGCGCCTGCTCTTGCATCATTAATTTGGAGATTATTAATTAATCCAAACTTCGGTATTGTAAATTACCTTTTGTCTTTTATTGGCATAGATAGTTTTACTTGGGCTAGCCATCCAGATACTGTTTTATTTACCTTGATCATGGTAGACGTATGGGTTTTCACTCCATTTATAATGATCCTTCTTTTAGCTGGATTGAGATCTTTACCTAGACAACCATTCGAGGCCGCAGAGCTAGACGGGGTCCCAGAGTATTACAAGTTTTTTAGAATTACCCTTCCAATGCTATTCCCATTTATTTTAACCGCATCCTTATTTAGATTATTAGAAAGCATCCAACAATTTGACATTATCTACGCTCTTTCTCAAGGTGGGCCAGGGGAAAGCAGTATGGTATTTCAAGTTTCAGCATATTTGCAGACATTTCAATATACAAATATTGGTAAAGCGGCTGCCATGATGGTTGTTTTATGGGCTATATGCTATTTCTTATGTCATGTTTTTGTTAAGCAGTGGCATAAACTAAAAATCAAGACTAAAGGTGAGTTGCTCCAGTGAAATTTAATATTTGGTCTTTATTAAAAATACTTGCATACATCGCAATCATTATGTTTTTCCTCTTTCCAATTGCTTGGATATTTAACATGTCGTTTATGACAAATGATGAAATTTTAAGAAAAGTTCCAGTATTATTTTATGAACCAACTTTAAAGAACTATATTGGATTATGGAAAGGCGAAATCGCCATTGAAGGTTTTGCTACAATGTACGTTTTCTTTAAACAAAATTTAATTAACAGCGCAATACTTTCTGTTGGCTCTGTTTCGGTAACTCTATTACTGGGAGTTCCTGCAGCCTACGCTTTTGCTAGATATAAATTTAAAGGAGGAGAAGACATTGCCTTCACTCTTTTAAGTTTTAGATTTGCTCCTGCTCTTTTGATTATTCTTCCTTTGAATTTATATTTTTCAAAAATTGGTCTTTATGATAGTTATTTTGCTTTAATTTGGGTATATCAATTAATAACGCTTCCTTTGTTACTATGGATCGTCAGAGGTTATTTTGAGGATATCAGTCCAGATATCGAATATGCATATCGTTTAGATGGGCACTCTTGGTTTCAGTCCTTCTGGAGAATTTCAATTCCGCTTGCTAAGCCTGGCATTGCCGCTGCGTCACTACTTTGTTTTATTTACGCTTGGAATAATTTTGTTTTCGCACTTATTTTAGGCTCAAGTCAAATCCAACCAGTTACTGTTGGAGCGTTGGCTTTCATTACTGCTAGCGCAATACCATACGGTTTAATCGCTTGTGGTATAGTTGTTTCTGTTTTGCCTACTTTAATTTTAGCATTATTCATTCAAAAATATCTTGTTCAAGGATTAAGCCTTGGTGCAATTAAAGGATAAAAATGTCTTACTTAAATTTAGAAAATTTATCTAAAAACTTTAAAGACGACAAAGTTATATCAAATTTAAATGCAAAAATTGATAAAGGTGAATTTTTTGTAATTTTTGGACCATCTGGGTCTGGCAAGACTGTATTGTTAAGACTTTTATCTGGAATTATGTTGTTGGATGATGGAGAGATTAAAATGGATGGTCAAGTTATTAATGAACTTCAACCAGAAGAGAGAGATATATCAATGGCCTTTCAAAACTTTGCTCTCTATCCGCATATGAAAGCATACGACAATATTGCGAGCCCTTTAAGAGCGAATAATAAAAATATTTCTGATAAGGAAATTGACCAAAAAGTCAAAGAAGTTGCTAGTCTTTTAAAAATAGAACATGTTTTAAACCAATTTCCAAAAGAATTATCAAATGGTCAAAAGCAAAGAACGTCATTAGCCAGAAGTTTAATAAGCAAGCCTTCAGTTGTTTTGTTAGATGATCCTTTAAGAAATGTTGATGCAAAGATTAGATTTGAAATGAGACTCGAACTACCTAAAGTTTTAAAAGAGTTTAATACAACAGTTATTTATGTGACCCAAGATTTTAGAGAGGCAATGGCATTAGGAGATAGAATAGCAGTTCTTTATGATGGTAGGTTTAATGATATAGACTTTCCTAAAAACATTTATCAAAACCCTTCTTCATTGACCACGGCAAAACTTTTTGGAGATCCTACAATAAATAATTTCGATGCAAATATAAAAAAACAAAATGATTTTATTGAAGTGAATGTTCAAGGTGAACAATTTAAATTAAAACGTAAAACTGATATTCAAGATGGAGACTGTATTATTGGTATTCGACCAGAAGATATAATTCTATCTAATAAACCTTCAGAAAATTCAATTGAAGTAGAATTTAGAACTAAGACTCCATTAAATCTGAGAATAGTATTTTTAGTTAGATTAAAAAATGGTTTAGAGCTTTTATGTTCTACTACTGAAGAGGAATCACAACTTATTGATGAAAATAAGAAAATGTACATTTCGTTTTTAGAAGAAAAGTCACATTTTTTTGATAAAGAAACAAAAAGGAATTTAGAGTAGTTGGCTAAAGTAGTTTTAGAAAATTTGAATAAAATCTTTACTTCCAAGATTGGCAAAGGTGTCAAAGCAGTAAATAATTTTAATTTATTATTAGAAGATGGGGAAATTCTCGCTTTACTAGGCTCTTCGGGATGTGGAAAAACTACAACTTTAAGAATGATTGCTGGATTTGAGACAGCTTCTTCTGGTCAAATAAAGATTGGTGAACGAATAGTGAATGATTTGAAACCAGCTGAAAGAAACGTAGCGATGGCATTTGAAGGATACGCTTTATACCCTCCTTTAACCGTTAAGGATAACATTGCCTTTAGCTTAATGAGGGAAAAGATTTCCAAAGAAAAAGTTGACTTAAAAGTAATGGAAGTCGCAGAATTGCTTGAAATTACTGACATTCTTGATCGTTATCCGCCATCAATTTCAGGTGGACAACAACAAAGAGTGAGTCTAGCCAGAGCGCTTGTAAGAGACTCTGATGCCTTATTGCTTGACGAGCCAATGTCTCAACTTGAGCCTCAACTTAGAGCTGTTTTGAGAGCTAGAGTTAAAGACTATATTCAGCACAATAAGAAAACAGTAATTTTTGTTACACATGACCAAACAGAAGCCGTTGCCTTAGCAGATAAAATTGCTGTTATGGAGAATGGTGATTTAAAACAATTAGCATCCCCCTATGAAATAAGTGCAAAACCATCAAATGTATTTGTAGCCTCCTTCATTGGAGAGCCGCCAATGAATATACTTAAAGCAAAAATTAATTTCTCTGATGACAAGTTAAAATTTGAAATTTTAAATCATAAAAATGAAAAAACATTTTCAATAAACTTTAATAATGAAAGTATTCAAAAAGAAAATTTAAATAAATTAATACATGAACAACAAATAACTTTGGGTATCAGGCCTCATAAAATTTTCTTTAATGAAAAAGATTCTAACTTTGATGGAAAGGCAAGTAGTTCATCATATCACTGGTTGGGGGATCAAGTCCATATTGGAATTGAAATAAATGGATCTTCAATTATTGGAGTTGCCGATAGAGACTTTAAACCAAGCTCTGATGTAAAATTAAATTTTCCAGCTGAGTCAATAAATATTTTTGATTTAGATACTGAAGAAGTAATTCTTAACGGATTATAATGTCCCGAGATCTAATTGTAGGACTTGATGCCGGAACTTCACTAATCAAGTTTGTTGCCTTTACTCTTGATGGAAAATTTATTGAATCTGCCTCAGTAGAAAACAAAGTTTATTATCGGGAAGGTAGTAAGTCAGAGCAAAATTTAAATGAAACATGGGGAAAAGTAATAGAGTCTCTAAATCTTTTGCACCAAAAAATCCCTAACCTTAAAAATAGAATAGTGGGTTTGTCAATAACAGGTCAAGGAGACGGTTCTTGGCCAATTGATAGTCAAGCCAATCCAGTTGGAGATGCTGCCTTGTGGTTGGACGGTAGATCTGGTGATATTATTGATCAATGGCGTAATTCTGAGGTTGGCCCAAGTGTTACTAAAATTACTCATACCGGCCTAAATCCCTCTATGCAGTCAGGTCAAATGTTTCATATTGCTAAATTTGAAAAAGACAGATTTGAGCAAATTGATAAAGTTTTGAGATGCAAAGATTGGATTTTTCATAAAATGACAGGTGAAATTTTGACGGAAATTAGCGAGGCTATCATGACTTGGGGTTCGCCTTTAACAAGAAAATATGATGAAGAAATCCTTCGTTTATTAGATCTATATTCAATGAAGAATAAACAACCAGAGATTATAGATAGCACAGAACATTATGGAAAGCTCACCTCGCAAGCTGCTACATTATTAAATTTAAATGAAGGTACTCCAATTATTCTAGCCCCTCTTGACGTTGTTTGTTCAGGAATAGGCAGCGGGTTTGTTGATCATTCAAAAAAAATAGGATGCACAGTCCTTGGTACCTCAGGCATTCATATATTTGTAGATTTTTTAAATAGCAATGTAGAGCCTTTAAAACAATTAGGATATACGATGCCTTTATCGGGTTCAAAAGCTAATGCTAAAATGGTTTCAAATATGGTAGCCTCACTTAATACAGATTGGTTTGTTGATATTTATTCTTCTATTTATGAAAAATTAGGAGAGAAAAAATTTCCTAAAAAAGAAATTTTAAAATTTTTTGAAAGTGGAGCCTCTGTTAGTCCTCCAGCATCTATTTTTTATTACCCATTTATTTCTCCTAATGGAGAAAGAGGACCTTTTGTTAACGCTAAGGCAAGAGCTCAATTCTTAGGTCTCAATACCACTACAAAAGTTGATGATATGGTAAGAGCAATTTATGAATCTTTAGGTTATGCATGTAAGGATTGTTATAAAGAGTTTGGAGCTGAACTTGATTTACTTAGATTGACAGGAGGAGCTAGCAATAGTCCTCTTGTTAGAGAGATAGTTGGCTCAATAACTAAAAATAATACCCAAGTAATAGATAATAGCGAACAAGGAGCCGCTGGTGCTTGCATGGTGGGTTTATTATCCCTAAAAATCGCTAATGAATATCATGAATTGAATAAGAATTGGGTCGATCCCTATTTACAAGAAGAAGAAAATTTTGATTCAAAGCTTTCAATAATTTATGAAAAGGCCTTTGAAGTTTATAAGTCAGGCTACCAGTCTATGAATCAATTTTGGGATAAAAATCATCAATTACAGGAAGGAAAAAATGAAAATTAGTATTTATGGCGATCTTTTTATGAAGGCAGATGTCTTCGAAGAGGTAATTAGAAGAGATCTGAGTTTGGATAATATAGAGTTTAAAAAGACAGAAACTACTTGGCCCGATGACCCGTTTCACAATGAATTTGGCGAAGGTGATTTCTCAAAAATCAAAGAATATCAAGGAAGTAAAGAAGGTGTAATAGAGGCAATAGGCGATAGTGAAATTCTTATAAATCATATGGCGCCCATTTCAGAGGAAATTTTAAAAGAAACTCCTAATTTAAAATTTATTGGAGTCTCAAGAGGGGGTCCTGTCAATATCGATATTGAGGCGTGTAAAAAGTTTGGGGTAACAGTTGCCAATGCCCCAGGAAGAAATGCATCTGCAGTAGCAGAATTTACTGTAGCATCTATTTTAGCTGAAACCAGACTCGTAACCAAAGGCCACCAAAGCATGGTTGATGGTCAATGGAGGGGTGATTTATACAGATACGATATAACTGGCAAAGAGCTTTGTGAAATGACTGTGGGACTAGTTGGTTATAGTCATATTGGAAAAAGGGTACGAAATTTATTATTACCTTTTGGTTGTAAAATTATTTTCGCTGATCCTTTTGTCGACCCAGATGATGTTGATAAGAATAATGGTATTCAAAAAGTTTCAAAAGAAGAATTGTTAAGTATGTCAGACGTTGTATCAATTCACGCAAGAGTGACAAAAGATACGGAAAAATTTTTCTCAGAGAATGAATTTAAGAGTATGAAAAAAGGATCTTATTTTATCAATACGGCAAGGGGCCCACTTGTTAATTATGATGATTTATTAAAGTATCTTCAAAATAATCATTTAGCAGGGGCAGCTTTGGATACTTTTGATATTGAGCCACTACCAGCTGAACATCCTCTCAGAAAATTAAACAACGTTACTTTAACTCCTCATATAGCTGGTGCATCAATTAGAACTATCTATTATGCAGCTGAAGTGATAACGCAAGATTTAAAAAATTTCATTGATGGTAAATCATTAAATAATCAAATTTGTTAAGGAGCAAAATGAATAAAAAAGAGCTAACTATTAGAAAAGATATTATCAATGCCGCTTTAATCCTAGAAAGAAAAAAGCTTAATCAAGGCAAGGCTGGAAACATTAGTGTTCGATGGGATGGCGGACTATTAATTACACCTTCAGGGATTGCCTATGATAAGTTAAAACCAGAAGATATTGTATTTGTTGACAAAAATAAGAAATATCATGGCAAATGGAAACCCTCATCAGAAACTCCCTTTCATTTTGATATCTTAAAAAACAAAAAGGATATGGATGTTGTGATACACACTCATGCTCCATACGGAACGGGTTTTTCTATTTTAGGAAAACCGATTCCTTGTTTTCATTATATGATTGCATTTTTTGGCGGAGATACTGTTCCTTGTGCAAAATTTGCTCTTCCTGGAAGCCAAGAACTTTCAGATAATGCAGTTAAAGCTCTCAAAAAAAATAAAGCATGCCTTCTGGCTAACCATGGAGTCATCGTAACAGGCTCAGATCTTGAGGAGGCATTGTTTTTAGCAGAAGAATTAGAGGTTTTATGTCAACAAATTACCATTGCAAAAATGAATGGTGCTCCAAAACTAGTTGGAAGCAAAGATATGAAAAAAATAATCGAGGCAGTGAAAACTTATGGAAAACAATAATTTTAATCATCAAGAAATTTTAGATTTTAAAAATATTTCTTACCAGCTTGGATCAAATCTATCGCTAGTTCAAGCAGCAGGGGGTAATACTTCCATGAAATCAAATGATAGTATGCTAATCAAGGCTTCTGGAACTTGGTTGTCAAATTCACTAAAAGAAGATGTATTTGTTGAGGTTGATTTAAATTCAATTAAAAAAAAAATAAACAATGAACAAGATGATAGTTTTTCTGAAGATATTATTTCTAAAAACGATCTTAGACCTTCAACCGAAACCTCTTTTCATGCTTTAATTGATTTTAAATATGTATTACATGTTCATTCTACTTCAACAATAGCAAATGCAATTTCTTTCAATTCAGCTACAAATTTAAAAAAACATTTAGGTGATAATTTCGCATTCATTCCATATATCAGACCAGGTTTCCCATTAACTATGTCGATGAAAAATATCATTAAACCAGGTATTCAAATTATCATTTTAGAAAATCATGGATTGATTGTAGCGGGTAACAACCTTGAGCAGACATATGATTTACTGCTTAATACTCATAAAAAATTAGATGTTATTATGAACAATAATATTAGTTCTGGAGAAAAATTCTCTTCTGAGGATATTGATGAATATCAACTTAAAAATGACAAAAAATATTATTTTTTTAAGACAACCGATGAAAAATTTTTTTCAGCTTTCTCTAAATCTTTTTATCCTGATCATGTGATATTCTTGGGCCCCGGTGTGCCAACTTTTGAAAATGCTGAAGAAGCGGTAAATTTCTTAAATAAACTCAAAGATAAAAATCTTAATTTGCCTCCATATATCATACTAAAAGGAGTTGGATTATATGAACAGAACTCTGCTATTCCAGCTGCAAAGGAAATGATTGATTGTTTTCTGGAAGTTTTATTAAGAACTAATTTTGATGAGGAGCTCAAACCTTTAAGTGAGTCTCAAGAAAATGAATTGTTAAATTGGGATGCAGAAATTTATCGACAATCAATTAATTAATGAGTTTGTTTTTAGGTATCGATTTTGGAACATCAGGTGTTAGAACATCTGTTATAAATTCTAATCAAGAAGAAATCATAAATTTTTCAGTCTCTATTGAAAAACCAACAGTTAAAGACTCACTAGTTTGTCAAGATCCATCTTTATGGTGGAATTCTCTAATAAAAAATCTTCAATTTTTAAGTACCAAGATTGATTTATCAAAAATTGAAAGACTTTCTATTGATGGAACTTCAGGAACAGTTTTGATATGTGATGGTACAGGTCGTCCTCTTGATTATGCTCTGATGTATAATGATGCATCAAGTGTTGAAGAAGCAAAATTGATTGAAAAGATTTCATCTGGACACCCTATAGTTTCAAGTCCTACCAATGCGCTAGTTAGAACTTTGTCTCTTATAAAAAAGAATTCAGCCCAATCATACAAGATTTTACATCAGGCTGATTGGATAGCTTCAAAAATTATAGAAGAGTTTAAGTTTTCAGATGAAAATAATGCTCTTAAACTCGGATACGATTGTCAAGAGCGTGCTTGGCCTAATTGGTTCAATGAATTGCCTTTAGATGAAGATAGTTTGCCTGAAATATTAATTCCAGGACAGGTTATGGGCAATCTTAAAAATCAAGAACTTTTAAATTTAGGATTTAATTCTAAATTAGAGGTAGTTGCTGGAACAACTGATAGTATCGCAGCTTTTTTAGCAACTGGTGCGAGTCAGATTGGAGAAGCTGTTACCTCTATTGGAACAACGCTTGTTGTGAAGGCAATATCCGCAAAACCAATTTTTAATAGAGAATTTGGTATTTATAGTCACCGTTTAGGTGATCGATGGTTGGCAGGAGGAGCCTCTAATGTTGGAGGAAAGATTATTGAAGAACTATTTGGAAATAAAATTGAAGATCTTTCTAAAAGTCTAAATCCAGATAAACTTTTAAATTTAAATTATTATCCACTTGCTCAGACCGGGGAAAGGTTTCCCATAAATGATCCAAATAAAAAACCAATTCTAGAGCCACGACCTGATAAAGAAACTGATTTTTTTCAAGCGGTACTAGAAGGGATCACTCAAGTTGAAAAATTAAGTTATGAAAAAATTGTAGAAATTGGAGGCAGCTATCCTCTGAAAATATTTACCATTGGGGGTGGGGGTAAAAACCAAAATTGGAATACTATGAGAAAAAAAATATTAAAAGTAGAATTAGGAAAACCATTATCTAATGACGCATCTTATGGCGTTGCTCTTTTAGCTTCTGGTATTGTAAGTTCAAATGTTTAAGAAAATAAATTCTATTTTGGATCTCATCGATAAATATGAAATCTTTTTTTTTGATCAGTGGGGAGTCGTTCATGATGGAGAAAAAATTTTTTCAGATGCAGAAAAAGTTTTTGAAATACTCCAAAAAAATAAAAAAAAGATTTTTATTATTAGTAATTCTGGAAAACGATCATCTGATAATATTGAAAGGATGAAAAAATTAGGAGCTAATCACATATTGAAATCTCCGATGATAACTTCTGGGGATGTTTGTCATAATCTTTTGATTAATAAAAGAAAGCCATTACAAAATATTGGTAATAATTATTTCGTTGTCGCTACTGATTACCCGTTATTAGATAACACTAATTACAAAAAAACGACAGATTTAGATAAGTCTGATTTTCTTTTATTGTCTAGCACAACAGGATTTAAGGATTTTGAAAATTTGAAACAAATATTTGATAAAGCAATTCAATTAAATTTACCATTAGTGTGCTCTAATCCTGATATCTTGGGTATCGCTGGAGAAAAAGTCCACCCATCAACTGGTGATTTGGCTATTCAATATAAAAAACTAGGAGGAATAACTCATATAATTGGCAAACCTGGTTTTGAAATATTTGAATTTGCTTTTAATCAAGCGTCTACCTCAAAGGAAAAGGTTTTGATGGTGGGTGACTCTCTATTTAATGATATTTTTGGTGCAAATCAATTTGATATTGACTCATTACTTATAACATCAGGTATTCACCGCAAAGATTTTTCTTCAGATAGAGACTTTCAAGGAATAATTGATAACATTCACTCAGATTATCAAAATACGGGTAGCCCAACATATATTATGGAGAAATTAAAATGATATTTGATTTAAAAGAATTTCAAAATAAGAAAGTAATTGTTACAGGTTCTAGTACTGGAATTGGATTTGAGTCTGCTATGGAGTTTTTGGAATTAGGCGCAAATGTTATCTTTCACGGAAATAATTCTATTAGCGATTTAGAACAAAGAGTTAAAGAACGATCTTCGAGTCAAAATTTTAAAATTATAAAAGCAGATTTCACTAATTTAGATCAAGTAAATGATTTTATGGATGAAGCTACTAATTATTTAGAAGGATTAGATATTCTTATAAATAATGCTGGTACTATGGTAGGAAGGTATAATCTTGATACAATCACCGAAAATCAATTTCTAGAAATTTTTGATTTAAATGCTAAGTCTGCTTTTTTCACAACACAATATGCAAGTAATATATTTAAAGAACAAAAAAGCGGATGTATTGTTAATGTGTCTACCATTAGTGCACGAACTGGAGGCAGCGCAGGTTCCAGTGTATACGCAGCTTCTAAGGCATTTGTTTCAGGAATTACTCGATCTTTAGTCTCGGAGCTATCACCCTACAATGTTAGGATTAATGCTATTTCACCAGGAACTATAACTACAAAATTTCATGAACAGTATTCATCACCAGAAAAGCTTGAAAATACTAGATTGAAGATACCAATGAAAAGATTAGGAACCGCAACTGACTGCGTAGGTTCTGTCATGTTTTTATCTTCAGAAAAGCTGAGTGGTTACATAACTGGGCAAATTCTAGAAATTAATGGAGGACAATTTATTTCCTAAATGGCAAAAATTTTATCAATAGGCGCAGGTGTAATGGGAACGGCTATTACCGTACCAGCGGCTATCAATGGTCATCAAATAACTTTAATAGGCACTCATTTGGATACAGAAATTGTCCAATCTATCAAAGATAAGAATATTCACCCAGTTTTAAATGTTGAACTAAAAAACACCAAAGCAAAACAAATAGACGAATTATCTCAAAATGATTTTGAGGATGCAGATGCAATAATCATCGGAGTAAGTTCTGCGGGCGTTGATTGGTATATTGATTTATTAAAGAAATACAAAGCTCAAGAAAAAAAATTTATAATAATTACTAAAGGACTCTTTATAAATGATCAAAATTCTATTGATATTTTGCCAAATAAAATTTTAAACAGCATTCCTTATACTATTGATATTACCGCAGTAGCTGGACCATGTAAGGCCATTGAACTAGCTCAACAATATATAACAAACATTTGTTTCATTAATCAAAATATTGAAACCGCAAATAGTTTAGCATCATTATTTAAAAATAAGTTCTATGTTATTGAAACACTGACAGACTTTGTTGGTGGAGAATTTTGTGCAGCATTGAAAAACGTTTTTGCAATAATGGTAGGCTGTTCACAAACCTGTTATAATGAAAATAAAAAAATTTATAATCCAGAATCAGGTATTTTTACTCATTGTGTTAATGAATTAGCTCAAATAGTAAAACTTCATCAAGGAGATATTGGTTCCGCTTATGGTTTGCCAGGTGTTGGCGATCTTCATGTTACCTCTGGGACAGGGAGAAATGGTACTTTAGGTAAACATTTTGGTGAAGGAAAATTATACTCTGAAATTATGAAAAATGAGTTATTAGGACAAACTGTAGAAGGGGCTCAGTTAATTTTAGATTTACAAGAATCATTAAATGAAAAATTTGATAATGGTTTCTTTAATAAAAGTCAGTTGCCAATTTTTTATGAATTAATTCAGGCCATCTCTAAGGACAAAAAGCTCCATATACCTTGGGAAAAACTTTAGTTATAATTATTTATGATCAAAAAAATTGTTATTGGATGTGATCACCTAGGTCGCGAATTAAAAGACACTTTAAAAGAACATTTAATCTCAAAAGGAATAGAGGTTACTGATATTGGTGTCAATTCAGATGACTCTGTTGATTATCCAGATGTAGGTAAAGAGCTTTCAAAAAGAGTACAAAATAAAGAGTTTGAGAGAGGAATTTTGGTTTGTGGGACGGGAGCAGGTATGGCTATTGTGGCTAATAAGTTTTCAGGTGTTCGTGCAGTTTGCGTAAATGATGCTTATACCGCTGAAAGGTCAATCGCAAGTAACAATGCTCAAGTAATCACTTTTGGTGCCTTGATTACCGGTTCGCCAAACGCAAAAATGTATACTGACATTTGGTTAAACAATGATTTTCAAGTAGAACGATCTGGAAAAAAAGTTGATAAAATTAACGAACTAGATCAGTAGTTAATTTTTAACTTTAAAGAATTCGTAATTTATTTTTTTCTTTTGAACCACTGAAAGAAAGCCTTTATCAATTTTTGAACCTGCAAAAAAGCACTTATTAAAATCACTTAGGTCTGCTTGTTTGTGCATAGATTTTTTTCCAATTTTACTAGTGTCCACAAGATAATACTTTTGATCAGCATTTAACATGAACATCGATTTAAAACGATAAACATCCTCATCGTGAGTATATAGCTGAGTCCCATCTAAAGAAGTTGAAGACATAAATAATATAGTAGACGGAACTTGAGATAGTGTGTTTTCTGTTAATAAACCAACAAAACTTCCTGTAGATTTTTGAAATCTCCCACCAACAGAAATTAATTTAATTTTAGAATTATTACTCAATCCCATAATTAATTTAAAGCTATTAGTTATGACAGTTGTTCCCTCTAAATAATGTTGAAAATTTAAAAATTGTATTGTTGTAGTGCTGTCATCTAAAGCAACAATAGAGTTAGGCTTTATCAATTTCCCTGCTTCTTCTACTAATTTATTCTTAGCATTTAAGCTAAGATTGGCTCTTACATCATGAAAATATTCCAAAGAAAACGAGTCACTAGATTTTAGAATTCCTTTTTCTTTTCTTACTACCCCACTTAAGATGAAATCATCAACGTCTCGATAAATTGTCATTGGACTGACATTAAGTTTTTTAGCTATAGATTTTATATCAACTTGTCCGTTAGCGATAATTTCATTGATAATTAAAGAAAGTCTTTGTTCTTTTGTTTCCACTATAAAAATATACCAAAATCAGCAATATTAATAAATAAGTTACTCTTTCACAGATCCAAGAGTTAGACCTCGAACAATATATTTTTGAATAAAAAGTAGAAGGACAAACAAAGGCACTAATGAAATAGATATTATGACTGACATTGCATCCCAGCTAGGTAGGGTCTTATAGAGTGATGCGTATACAGGCAGAGTTTTGATCTTCATTTGGCTCAACATCACGGCACAAATAAATTCTGTCCAGCTAAAAATAAAAGATAATATAAAAGTGACGCTTAACCCACCCAAACTGAGTGGAAGAATAAGTTTATGTAAAATAACAAACTTACTTGCGCCATCAAGGAATGCATTTTCATCAATTTCTCTCGGAATATCATCATAAAAACTTTTCATTAATAAAACTGCCAGTGGTAAATTAATGCAACTATGTACTAATATAAGCCCCATATAGGTATCTAATAAATTTAATCTACTTAAGACAAAATAAATTGGAATAGAAATAGAAACTAAAGGCATCATTCGAGTACTGATGATAGAAATAATGAACAAATTTTTAAATTTAAAATTATTTCTTGAAAGATGATAGCTAGAGTAAATTGTAATAAGCAAGGTCCAGCTAGCGGACCCAATTGCAATAATAAAACTGTCTATGATACTTGGAAAAAAATTTATCTGAGAAAAAACATTTTGAAAATTATTTAGGTCTAGTGAAAAAAAAAATATTTTAGGAGGAATGGCAAATATATCTCTTGTAGGTTTGATGGCAGATGAAACTAAGAAAAAAATAGGAAAAAAAAAGATTAGGCCAACTAGATAGGCTGAAAATTTTTTAAACAATTGGTTTTATTGTTTTACTGATCCTAATGTTAAGCCTCTTACCAAATGTCTTTGAACTAGTAAGATAAATATAAAGGCTGGAATTATTGCAGCAGTCCCTAATGCGGCCATATTATCCCAAGCAGTGCCTGTTGAAGTTACAAATGAAGTAGAAACCACAGGAATTGTCTTTAGCCCAGTTTGGGTTAACATAAGTACGAATATAAATTCCGTCCAACTAAAAATAAAACAAAGCACAGCTGTGGCCGCTATACCGCCGATGGCGAGAGGCACAATCAATCTCCAGAAGACAAAAAAACGAGAAGCGCCATCTAACAGTGCCGCTTCATCTATATCTTTGGGTATATCATCAAAAAAACTTTTCATTAATAAAACTGCTAGAGGTAAGTTCATTAAAGCATGAATGATGATGATACCTAAATGAGTATCCATTAGGCCAATATTTTTATAAATAAAAAACATTGGTATAGCGACCGCAACAGGCGGCATCATTCTAGTTGAAAGTATCCATCCCATAAAATGTTGTTGACCTCTCATTGGTAGTCGAGAAAGCGCATATGCTGCTAAAATAGAAATCATCATAGCAAGTCCAGTAGATCCAAGGGCGATAATGATGCTATCAACCAGATTAGGCATCATATAAAAATCTCCACCACCAGGCCTGACGGCTCCCATATCTTCTACGTACAAGAATCGCGATAAACCAAAAACCTCTTCATATGCCTGAAAGGATAACTCAAAATCAAATAACTTAGGGGGAAGCGCAAATATATCTTTATCCTTTTTTAGGGATACTGTTATCCAAAAGTATATCGGAAAAAAGAAAACTGCCGCTATAAACCAGCCGATTACTTGTTTAAGTATTTTATTCATGTCTTACCACTTAACTTTAGCAAAATGAATAAAAGCATTTCCAACAATTAAAATGACCAACAGAGAAAATAAACTTATTGTGGCGCCATAGCCCCATTGGACAAATGTAAAACGTTGCCAAGAATAAAGGCTTAACGTGTATGTCGCTGTACCAGGGCCACCTGAAGTTAAAACAAATACATAGTCCACCATTCTCCATAAATCAATTCCCCTGATAAGAACGGCAACTGCAATAACTTTATGGAGCATAGGTAAAGTTAATCTTCTAAAAATTTGAAAAGGCTTAGCACCATCAATCATTGCAGATTCAAAAGGTTCACTAGGTAAAGAACGCAAACCCGCAACTAGAATTAAAACCATAAAAGGAGTCCATTGCCATATGTCTACTATCATTACACCCCACAGCGCGAGAGAGGGGTCAGATAAAATAGTATCTTCTTGGCCAATTAGTCCAATAGACTTTAAAGCCCAAGGAATTAGACCGTAGTTGGCATCTTCCATAATTAAAAAAATCATTCCAGCAATAGCAGGTGGAATAACTAACGTAAGTGTTAATACAGATCTAATAATACCAAAACCAGGATCGTCTGAGTCTATAAGTAGGGCAATTCCCATCCCAAGAACTAGCTGAATAATAAGACAAACAAAAGTGTAATATAATGAAACTTTTAAGGACCCCCAAAAAACACCATCAGTAAAAAGCCTAATCCAATTATCCCATCCAACAAAAATTAAAGCTCTTTTTAAAGGAACAAACTCATGAAAACTTAGATAAATATTGTAAAAAAAAGGAATAATAGCAAAAACTACGAGCATTGTAATTAGAGGAAGCAACCATGGTAGTGAACTATCGGAAGTCATAATACCTGGTAGTGAGAATGATTTTTGGTTTGCCATAATTGGAAAATTATACACATAATTTGCTTTTATTGGGATTATTTTATCATTTCACAAATTTTTTGTGATTCTTAACATAAACCAAGAGATAATTATAAACTAAGTTGTCAATTGATTTATTTTTATCAAGGTCTTGAATTGTAATAATTAATTTGGATATAATAAAACTCGTATACGGAGGAATAATCATATGCGCGATATGTATAGAAAAATGCATTTAGCAAACATCGTTGGCAAGTATGTAAACGGCAATATGAAGAGAAGAGATTTTCTTAAAAATGCTGGTATGCTTGGTCTTGGCGCTGGTTGCTTAGGCTCAATGGGATCCATGAGTAGGAAATTTATTCCACAAGCTCATGCAGGCTCACACATTGAATGGAAAGGTGACATGATGGACTGGTTAAGAGATGTCTCATCACCATTCAGAGGTCAAACAGTTTCTTTGGCTACTGAATCAACACCTCCTTCCAACGCTATTAACTCTACATTGAAACCTTTCTTTGAAGAGGTAACAGGTATTAAGGTTAATATCGAAGTTTTACCACTAGAGCAGGTTTTACAAAAACTTACTCTCGACGTTGCATCTGGATTAGGTACTTATGATACTTATTATTTAGATCAAAGTTGGATGGCTGCTTTTAGAGGCGATGCAGAAGATCCTCGTGAACTTTATGCTGCAAAGCCAGACTTAGCAATGCCAGGTTATAACTTTGATGACTTCTTAGGCCCACTTGTTGACGGTATCTCTATGTATGATGGAAGTATGGTTGGTGTCCCTTATGACATTCCTGTTTTCATTATGATGTACAGAGATGATGTCTATAAAGAACTTGGACTAAGTGTTCCAAAAACATTTGATCAATACATGGCAAACGCTCAAGCGATTCAGGCTGCTAAATTAGGTCACTTGAATCCTGACGGAAGACCAATTTATGGTACAAACGGTCAGATGAAATCAGGTCACTACAGTTTAGAGTGTGACTGGACAATGTTTGCTTGGGCATTTGGTGGTTCAATTACTAATCCTGATGGTAGCTTTGCAGGTAATGATGCAAATGGTCTAGCAGGTATGGACTATTGGACAAAACTAAAAGAAAACATGCCTTCTGGTGTTACCAGCTGGACATGGGACGGTCAAGGTCAGGATATCCTACAAGGTGGTTCTGCACAGACTATCTCATGGGGTGAATTCTTCCCATGGTGGGACTCTGATGAGTCTTCTGTTCAAGGAAAAATGATGGCAGCAGCATGTCCTGCTCCAGCTAGCCCATTAAGGGCTCCTGGTGATTGTGGATATGGCGAGATTCCTGGTGTTGCTCACCAAGGTGGATCTTCACTTGCTGTATCTAAGTACTCTAAGAATAAAGATGCTGCATGGTTATTTGCGCAATGGGCAACTAGCTACGAGACTCAGGTCTACATCACAGCACTTGGTGGAGGAACAGGACCAACTAGAGCTTCTGTTTACGACGATGAGCGCGTAAAAGCAAATAACAGAAGTGGTAATGGTACAACTCGTCACTTAGATGTTGTTAGAGATGCAATCTTTAATGATATGGGATCAGAGCCTGATCTTCCTGAGTGGGCAGATATGTCAAGTAACATGATTCCTATTGAGTTAGGGAGATACTGGGCTGGTGAATATGGTTCAGCAAAAGAATGTTTAGACACTATTGCTAAAAACTTCAACAAAACTGTTGGAGCTTAATTAAATAAACCTTAGGGCGATCTTTATGATCGCCCTAGTTAAAACAAGGAACGTACTAATTTAAAAAATGTCAAAACCTCTAGCAGTAATAACCGGCGCAAGTAGCGGCATAGGCGAAGCAACTGCAAAAATATTTTCTGAAGCAGGATATCCAACACTTCTTCTTGCTAGACGTGTTGAAATCATGGAGTCATTTAATCTAAAAAATTCTATATGTAAAAAAGTTGATGTCAGAGATCGGGATGCGCTTGTTGCAGCTGTTCGAGAGGCTGAGGCTATTTATGGCCCAACAGATATGATGTTTAATAATGCTGGTGTTGCAAGATTAGCAGATATTAGTACTCAAGATCCCAATGAGTGGGACGAAATGATTGATGTAAACACCAAAGGTGTAATGAATGGCATTTATGCTGTTATGAGTGATATGAAAGCTAGAAAGTCAGGCACGATTATCAATATGAGTTCTATTGCAGGGCGCAAAGTATATGGCGATCACACCGTTTATTGTGGAACAAAGTATTTTGTGCATGCCATATCTGAAAGTATCAGAGGTTACCTTTCTCCCCATAATGTCAGGGTTATTGTAATGTCTCCTGGAAATATCGAAGCTGAAGTATTAAATGGCATAACAGATCCTAATACTCTTGCCGCCTATAAGGCTAATATTGAGCGAATTGGCGGAAGAATATCACCCGATTATGTCGCAAAAATGATCCTTTTTGCATACGAAATGCCACAAAATGTAATTATGCAAGAAGTTGTGGTCACACCAACGAAACAAGATTATTAGAGATGACTAAACTAGTTGTTGGCGTAGATAGCTCTACCCAATCAACTAAAGCTATTGCCTGGAATGCTGCTGGGTTGCCGATCGCAGAAGGTAGGTGCGATATCCCTATGTCAAACCCCTCAATGTTTTATTTTGAACAAAATCCAGATGACTGGTGGTCGTCTTTTTGTACAGCCTCAAAAGAATTAACTAAAAAAATCAATCCAAAAGATATTGAAGGATTAGCTATTTCTAATCAAAGAGAAACAATTGGATATTTTGACAAAGAGGGCAATTCACTTTTTCCAGCTCAATTGTGGATGGACGAACGTTCTCGAGAAGAGGTTAAAGAATTTTGTGAATTAATGGGTGGAGAGCACGTCATGAGAAATATTACTGGTCGACCTGCAGATACGTGCCCATGTGTTTATAGAGTTTATTGGATGAAAAAAAATCATCCTGAGATTTATAGGAAAATTGATTTTTTTTCTGATGTACATTCTTATCTTTTAAAGAAACTCTCAGGAGAATTTGAAGGAGGTTGGATATCTATCGATCCCCATGGAATGTTTGATTTACAAAAAAAGGAACTTTCAAAAGATATCCTTAAAACCTTAGATTTGGATGAAACCCGCTTTCCAAGAATTTCTTTATCAGGTGAAAAAATAGGAGTGGTTTCTCAAGAAGCTTCTCAACTTACTGGATTTGTTGAGGGTACCCCGATCTTTGCTGCTGGTGGTGACGGTCATTTAGCTGGACTAGGTACTAATTGCACAACCTCAGACCGAGCCTATGTAAACTTAGGAACGGCCGTTGTTTCGGGAGTTTGGTCAAAAGATTACCAAGTATCAGACGCTTGGAGAACCATGATAGCAGCCCAAGGAGAGGGTTATATATTTGAAAATTGTCTAAAATCTGGAGCCCTTTTAATAAATTGGTTCACAGATCAATTTGTTGCAGGAGATAGAAAAGATAAAAATTTCTTTCAAAATCTCGAAGACCAAGCTTCTCAAATTTCTATTGGCTCGGGTGGTCTGATCACCCAACCGTATTGGTCGGCCTGTATGGACCCACATTGGGATGTATCTGCAAGGGGAACTATAACTGGTTTTTCTCCATCACATTCTCCAGCTCATGTTTATCGATCTATTTTAGAGGGAATTACTTTAAACCAAGTAAGAGCTACGTTTGAAATGGAAGAGCAGTCTAGCTTAAATATAAAAGAATATTTAGCGATTGGTGGAGGGGCCCATAGCCCATTATGGAGACAAATGCTAGCTGATGCTTCTGGTAAAAATGTTTTAACAGCAGACACTGTTGAGGCATCTTCATTGGGAGCAGCAATGATTGCGGCATATGGAGTAGGATGGTTTCCCTCTATCATAAAAGCTTCTAATGCTATGGCGGGAGAGACTAAGATTTTTAAACCAGATGCTTCGAAAAGGGAGATATATAAAGAGCTTTTAGAAATTTATAAAGATATATATCATTCGACAGCAACTATTAATCATCGACTGGTCGACTTTGCTAACAAATATTCAAAAGGAAATTAATAAATGAAAAATCATAATGGGGTTATTGATGAATTAATAAATGGGATTTGGATAAGCCCCTCAGACCAAAATAAATACGGTATACCAATTAAAAATATTCAAATTTTAGAAAGCGTGGAGGGTTTAGAGTCAAGTTTAGTAAATACACTACATGATAATCAAAAACTTTTAGTTGTAAGTGATCCTTTTACTCATAAAGCAATGGGTAAAAGAATTTTTCAAAATTTAAAAGGAAAAGTTAATGCAGATGAGTATATATGGGAAAAGCCATCCTCCAGTATTCAGGGCGTTGACCATTTAAGAGAGAAACTTCAAAACTATGACGGAATGATTGCTGTAGGTTCCGGAACAGTGAGCGATAGTATTAAATATGCAACGTTCTTAGAAAAAAAGAATTATTCAGTTTTCGCCACTACACCAATGAACGCTTACACCACTGGAACCGCATCAATTTCCTTTGATGGTGTGAAGAAGTCACTTGTTGCTCATTACGCTCAAGGTGTTTTTTTTGATCTGAATGTTTTGAGTCAGTGCCCTAAAAGATTAACGGCGGCCGCTTTTGCGGATGTTATTTGTAGGACTACAGCACAGGTAGATTGGTTAATGTCCCATCAGTTATTAAATACTGAGTACAAACCAATTCCCTACGATCTACTTGCTTTATATGAACAGCAAATGATTGACGCGGCGAAAGAAATTTCAGAAGGAAAAATTAATGCCTTAGCGCTTTTGACTAGGATCTCTGCAATTATGGGCCTTGGAACCTCCTTTACTCAAACAACACATGTAGGAAGTATGGGAGAGCATGGAATTTCACATTACATTGATATGTTTGCTGGAGACAAACATCCGGGTACTTCCCATGGTGAGCAAGTTGGAATAGCTACAATTAGTATATCAAAGTTACAAAATGCAATTCTTAAAAAAAATCAACCACCTATTATTAGCCCTACCACAATTCCAGAAGATGAAATTATCCAAAAAATTGGAGCACCGATGTTAGAAACAATAAAAAAAGCTATGGAGCCAAAAATGTTTGATCAAAAAAAAGCAGAGGAGATCAATCAGTATTTTTCAAAGCATTGGTTAGAGTTTGTTGAACCATTAAGACAAAAAATGTTGGACTTTGAAGTGATATGGAACTCCATGGGGGAGTGTGGTGCTTTAAGGACAGCTGAAGACGCTAAACTTGATAGTAATTTTTATAAAGATGCTTTAAAATATGGTAGATTCATAAGAGATCGCTATACCATTCTTGATTTAGCAGGGGATAGTAATCAATTGGATAATTTAATAAATGTCTGAAGTTCAATATAAAAATATCAAAAAAAATTTTGGATCTGTAGAAGTCTTAAAAGACATCAATCTTAAAATTGGTAACCAAAAATTTGTTGTTCTATTAGGCCCCTCTGGTTGTGGTAAAACAACCTTACTTCGTATGACCGCAGGTTTGGAGTCTATCTCTAGTGGAGATATTTCCATCGAGGGAAATGTAATAAACAATATCCATCCTCGAGATAGAGATATAGCTATGGTTTTTCAAAACTATGCGCTTTATCCTCAGATGAATGTTTTCGATAACATTGCTTTTAGTCTTCAAATTCGAAAGCTTGATCCTCAAGAAATTAAAAAGAAAGTGGAATGGGCCGCTTCTGTGTTAAATCTAACTGAATATCTAAAGAGAACTCCAAAAGAGCTTTCTGGTGGACAAAGGCAACGTGTAGCTATGGGTAGAGCATTAGTAAGAGACCCTAAGGTTTTCTTATTTGATGAACCTCTTTCCAACTTAGATGCAAAACTTCGTGCCCACATGAGATTGGAAATTCGTAAACTTCATAACCAACAAAACGCTACTACAATCTATGTAACGCATGATCAAATTGAAGCTATGACCATGGCTGATGAAATTGTCATCATGAACGGTGGTATTATTGAACAAATAGCATCCCCCAATGATATTTATGAAAAACCTAATAATTTATTTGTTGCAGATTTTATTGGCTCTCCTGCGATAAATTTAATTAATGGAGAGGTTACTGATAAGAGTTCGATTAAATTAAAAAGCCAAGAATTGCCTCATCAAAAAAATAATTTATCACCAAATCAAAAAGTAGTTTACGGCATCCGGCCTACAGATGTCAAAATAGTGGAAAACTCAAATGTCAAAGCTGAAGTTATTCTTGTGGAGACAACGGGTTCTGAGACTCACATTATAGCTATGTTAGATGATAATGAGTTTAGAGTTGTTCAAGCGGGTGGTAGGACATCCATCAAAAATGGCGATAAAGTTTCTTTAGAATTTGATGTTTCAAAAGCTCATACTTTTGATCAAATCACTACAAAAAGAATAGATTAAAGAAATATCGATTAAGGAGATTAAATGAAAAGTAAATATCGTGATAGTGAGGCTAAAAAATATATTTCAAATTACGCCAAAAGAGGAGTTAGTAAAGATCTAGCGCTACGAATTTATACCACTCAATTATTAGGTAATGATCCTACAGTAGTTCTGCATGGCGGCGGCAACACATCTGTAAAATCCTCAATCAAAACACTTCTTGGTAACCGAGAAGAAATTATTTATGTCAAAGGTAGCGGCAAAGATATGGGAAACATTGAAGAGGATGGCTTTCCTGCGCTTGAGATGAAAAATCTTTTAAGCATGCGATCTCTTAAAGAATTAGATGATTTTCAAATGGTTAATTATCAACGCAAATACATGCTTGATACTTCATTTCCTAACGCCTCTGTTGAAACTTTACTCCATGCCTTTTTACCTCATAAATTTGTTGATCATTCTCACTCTAATGCAATTCTCTCTCTCATTGACCAGCCTGATCCAATCAATATTTGTAAAAAAGTTTTTGGTGAAGAGATGGGGATTGTTCCATACATCATGCCAGGTTTTCAATTAGCAAAAAAAGCAGCTGAAGTTTTTGAACAAAACCCAAACGTTAAAGGATTGATTTTATTAAATCATGGAATATTCACTTTTGCAGATGATGCAAAAGAGAGCTATGAACTGATGATCAAATATATTTCATTAGCTGAAAAAGAATTAAAACTAAAATCTAAACCTCTTCGTATTAAAAAGTATCAAGAAAAAAAAATTACAGTTTCTTTAGTATCAAATTTAATCAGACAACAAATCAGCATAAAGTCTAATAACCAAATTGATCGTAAGGTTGTGTACTTTTATAAACCTAGTTTCTTAGATGAGTTTTTTTCTCATCCAAAATTAAAGCAATTCACAACACAAGGTCCTGTGACTCCTGATCATGTTATAAGAATTAAATCCAAACCGTTGGTTATAGATTTGAGCAGTGAAAAGCCTCTCAATTTAGAAAATAAAATTATTAAAGCGATTCAAAAATATCAGGATGATTACCAGAAATACTTTAAGCGAAACCATAAATATAATTTAAAGGCCAGTATGTTGGATCCATACCCAAGGTTGATAGTAGTTAAAGGTTTAGGAATGTTTTCAACAGGACCATCCTTTAAAGATGCAAAAATAGCTATGGATGTTGGACTCAATTCCCTATCTGTCATTCTTGAAGCTGCTAAGTTTGGAGAATTTCGATCAATTCCAGAAAAAGAAATATTTAAAATGGAATATTGGCCACTTGAACTAGCTAAAATTAAACCTTCTACTCAAAAACTGAAAGGCCACATCACAGCAATTACAGGAGGCTTAGGGGCTATTGGATATGCAACTGCTCAAAAATTTTTAAAAGAGGGTTCAGAAGTTATTGTTTTAGATATTATTGATCCTACAAAAGTTACTTTAGATCTAGCTGGTATGACTTATTTTCAATGTGATATTACAAATGAAAATAAAGTTGAAGCTGTATTTGAGCAAATTTCACAAAAATTTGGTGGGGTTGATATCTTAATTTCTAACGCTGGGTTTGCGATCCAATCCTCTTTAGATGATCTAACAAAAAAACAATTAGATAGTAGTTTTGATTTAAACTTTTTCGCTCATCATTATTTTGCAAAATATGGTACTAAAATAATGAAAATTCAAAATATGAAAGGTTCTGTTGTTTTTAATATTTCCAAACAAGCTGTCAATCCTGGTCCTAACTTTGGCGCCTATGGCCTTCCAAAAGCAACCCTGATGTTTTTAATGAAACAATATGTCGTAGAGTCTAGCAAATACGGTATTAGATTTAATGGTATTAATGCCGATCGCATCCGTAGCGGATTATTAAATCCAGACATGATAACTAAAAGAGCAAAGTCTAGAGGTTTGACTATTGAACAATATATGGCAGGCAATCTTTTAAAAGAAGAGGTTAAAGCAAGTGATGTTGCAGATGCGTTTTATCATTTGTCAATCTCGTACCGAACTACCGCAAGCGTTATTACCGTAGATGGCGGTAATATCGAGTCTTCTTTGAGATAGATAAGATCTAAACTTGTTATTGATAGACGCGTTTTAAATCTAAGCCTAGCTTTTTGAATTTTCTCTTAAAGCTGTAGAATTCTTTATTATGACGGGCTGAATTTTGCTTCAGAATAAGTTTTTGATAATAATGAACCATTTCATGACCGAGAATTTCAGTAAACTCCCTGAAGTTTTTAAATTTGTTATGCATAGTTATTTTGTGGCAGTGTTTTAGCGCATAAGGATTAAATTCAAATAATCCAAGTGCTCCATGCATCCTTCTGACCATAATTTTTGGCATTTTTTTTAATTGGTTTTTAAATATCTGTCGGTTGAGTATTTTATAAACCATTGGAATTTTATTTAAGTTTGGTTTGTAGCCACGGTCATCACCGTAGTGTTCAATGAGAGCTGCAAGACTTTTGGTTCGAGGCATATTATTTAGCTAACAAATAATCTTAATTTTTAAAAAATCAAGCAGTTTGATTAATCAGGATTTGCCAAGAGATATTCAATATATTCAATAACTTCTTTGTATTTTTCATCAGAAATATCTTTATAGCTTAGTCCAAACTTTTGTTTAATACAGATAGCAATGTGGGCATAGGCGTTTCTTCCTTTAGGGTGAAAAGGAGAAGGTTTTAGAAGAGGTTGTAGCAGATCGCCAGTAGATTGAATTTTTTTCCAAATAGTCTTTTTATTATCCTCATTCAAATTTAAAGACCGTTGGGAAAGAAAGACTCTAAAATGAGCCGCATAACAGCAAAACCAATTCCGCAAAAAATTATTATAGTTATTAACTGTTTATTAATCATGATGTATAAAAATAATTAAAATGAAATTTTTTTCCATCATTATTTTATTAATACCTAATTTATTATTTGCAGAAATTTTAGATAATTTTTCTCTTGCGTGTATCTGTGATAAATCAATTAACGCTCTTAAGTATTTTGACTGTAAACAAAAGGTATCGGGAACACAATTAGACATTTTAGAAAATGAAATTGAACTTCAGGTTTATAGCACTTTTGATCAAAAAATTTATCAAATACAAAATTCAGGTAGTGAAGAATTAAATCTTATTTATGAAACAGAGGATTATATCTCCTCTATGATCATTGACTTGGATCTAGAATTAAATTTTTCTATAAATTATAAAGCCTATGACAAAAAATGGTCTTATGATTTGAAGTGTGTTTCTCTAAAAAAAGAGTAATTTATCTCTCAAAATGCTGAATAAATCATACGTCTTTCCCTTTTTTATTTCATTAAGTGGTTATGTTTTTATGGTCTCCATGGATACCATTATCAAGGTTTTAGGATCTAACTACCCTATTTTACAGCTCTTATTTTTAAATGCTCTTTTCTCTCTTATCCCTTTAACATTTTTTATTATTAAAAATCATGGAATACATTTCTATCTAAACCAAAATTACAAATTCCAATTAATTAGAGGAATTATTCATTCTTTAGGTTTTTTGTTTGTCTTAATGGGTGTTTTAAAATTACCTTTATCTGTCGTTTATCCTGTACTTTTTAGCTCTCCCTTGATGCTCTTAGTGATGTCCCATTTTTTTCTGAATGAAAATATCAATATAATAAGAATTTCTGCCATTATTCTTGGATTTTTAGGAGTATTAATTTCAGCAGAGCCATTTGGTTCAAACGAAGTCTCCTTAACGGGTATATTTTTTATATTCATCGGTGCTTTTTGTATAGCTTTAACAAATCTCATCACTCGCAAATATTCCGCTCTTTCCTCGTCATTCTCTGCTTCTTTTTTTAGTATGGCAGTAAGCGTTATCGCTTTCTTATTTGCTATGAAGTTTTCTTTTGTATCAATGACTTTGGATGATCTTCTGCTCTCAATGTTTGGAGGCATCATTGCTGGATTGGGTATTAGTGCGATTGTTTATGGATCAAGGATGTTACCAGCATCTATTTACGGAATGACGAGTTATTTTCAATTAATTTATGGTGTGATCTTAGGTTGGCTCGTATTCCAACAACTCCCGACCACATTTAATTACATAGGAATTATTTTTGTTTTCTCTGCAGGGATTATTTTATTTACCTTTGACAAAAAATAAGTCATGAGGCTCCAAGTAATTATTCCTTTAATTATTCTTCTGATTTTTTCTTTTTTAATTTTTATTTTTCCTTTTGAGATAATTTCATCATGGCTCGGTCATCCTACATCAGTACAAGAGACTGTCTTATCGACAGCTTTTGTGTACCTAGTCTGTCTTTACTATTTTCGCTCAAAAAGTAGTAATAAATTTATTAAGCTTTTTGTATATGAAGGAATGGGTATTGGAACCTTATCTCTTTTTATTGTTTTTTTTATTTTATTAATCTCATTAGTATTAAATATAAGTGACATTCAAAAAATTTTTATTTTCCTTATGATTTTTTTCCCTTCAATTATTTATGGGTTTTTAAATGCGAAGAAAGTGACTGTAAAACAACTTAAATTTTCTCATTCTAAAATCAAAAATAATCTTAGTTTTATTTTTTTAAGTGATATTCACATTGGATCAAACAACCCTAAAATCTTGAAGAGGATCGTCCCTCTAATTAATCAACAAAATCCTAGATTTGTTTTAATTGGTGGCGATTTAATTGATAGTAGTTCTTTTAAGATAGACGATCTTGATGAATTAAAAAAAATTAATGCACCTATTTATTTTGTAACAGGCAACCATGAATATTACATTGCAGATAGTCAAAAACATTTGGATAATTTTAAAAATCAAAATATTAGAATACTGGATAATCAATGCATACTGGAAGGACAAATTAATATAATTGGAATTTCTGATAATCAAAAAAAAGATGAAAAAATAAATAAATTTGAAAAATTATTTAATCCAGATTATTACAATTTATTACTTGTTCATCAGCCTTCAATTTGGTCTTCTTTGAAAGACAAGGCAAATTTAACATTATCTGGCCATACTCATAATGGCCAAATTTTTCCCTTTAATTTTATTGTGAAATTACAATTTCCTCAAATTTATGGTGTTTATTCCTATTTAAAAAATTATTTATATGTTAGTTCGGGGGCAGCTACATGGGGTCCAAAAATAAGAATTGGATCCAAGAATGAGATATTAAACATTGAGCTATTTAACAACTCTTAATTATAGT
>Ga0222719_10000626_pt1 | contig 35130 bp, 28 predicted proteins | sample C33_34DmetaG_FD_165039 | JGI IMG/M metagenome (GOLD analysis project Ga0222719, IMG submission 165039) | Estuarine water microbial communities from San Francisco Bay, California, United States - C33_34D | ecosystem: Environmental > Aquatic > Marine > Unclassified | place: USA: California... | reverse complement strand
ACATCTTTGAGTTTAGTTATATTAAGATTTGCTTGTAGTAATCCTTTTTTATTCCAACAAAACTTGATTTGATTCGAGGTTGATAAATCTATTTCTAACTTTTCACAATCATTGTGATTAAAAGGAAGTATAAAATGTTCTTGAGAAAAGGCAATATAAAGAAAGGACAACTCTGTTGTAACAGGATGCCTTTCCAAATCTTCCCAAATTGGAATAATCGTAGATTGTTCGTTATTCCAATAATTAAGAAATTGTTCTATCTCTTTATTGGTTTCTACTATAATCATTCAGTAACTCCGTTGTTGTATTCTAATAGGATTAGTTCTGCAGTTTCTTCATCTACATATCCATCACCATCCATATCAACAATATGTCCTACATAATACATACCATCTTCTTCTGTTAAATCTGATTTAGTTAGTGTAGGATTGAATCCTAAAAGAAATAGTTCTCTGTTACTTAATTTTGACATTAGTTCTTTCATATCTTTCTTATTTAAGGATTTCGTATAAACCATATTCAATCAAGAGGTTGAGGTCATACTCACTAAGAGCCTCAAACCATTCATCAGTTACCTCATAGAGGTCAACACCAGCACCCAAGTCAAGGGCACCATTTTCGAATAGTGGATAAACAATCTTTTCTTTTGGGTCAATCACACTACCCACACTTTCTAACTCAATTAACTTTAATTCTTTCATATCTTAACTCTCATTTACATAGTAAATATACGAAAAATATTTGAATTGACCAAATTAAAATAAAGTTTTTTTAGTTTCACCCCAAGTTCCTTTACCTTCCCAATTAAAATTAAATGAAAAGTTTTTATTTTTATTTAAAATAATTTCTTTACTTTTTAATTCTTTAATTTCTTCTTTGGTTCTACTTCCATCCCCCCACTTTGGTTTTGCATGTCTCCTTGCTCTTTCTATTGTTGGAGATTTTCTTTGTGAGTAATCAATATATTTAAATGAATTTCTCGGTTGAATAAATTTTGAATCTACTTTACTATGCCAATTACCAAAATCATCTATTTTGAAATAAAAATCTGCCCAATAATTTGTATGTAAAGTGTTTCCATATTCTTTATAATCTAAATCTTTATCAAACTTTAAATTCATTTCAAACCCGCCTTTTATTTTCCATATAAGATGAAAAAAATAAAAAGGTTCTAATAATAGATTATTTTTAAATTTATTATTATCTTGTTTAAAGATTCTTAAATCAGTTCTATAATAATCTATACTATTCGTAGAATCATTATCAAATGAAATATTATACATTTCTGAAAGCAATGGTCTTGGCCAAGTAATGATATCAGTAAATTCTTTAACAAATATATCAAATAATTTTGCTCTAGTTAATATATGTGGTTTTGAATATGAAAAATCATTTTTAATCCAACTACCATTAAAACTAAAAGGAGCTAATCCAAACTTTTCAAAGTTTTGTCCTACTATTGAATCATCAGTAAGTTGAAATCCTGGTGTAAGGAAAATAGAATCTACTTTATTTCTATTTAAGAAAACAAGTGTATCTAAAAAATCCTCTGTTCTTTCGGTTGGGAAAGATGTAATCCATGTAGAAAATATATGAATCCCCAATTCATTACAATCTTTAAAGTTTTGCTCCATCTCAGATTGTGTAACTCGTTTATTTATATCTTTTAAAACTTTATCACTAGCAGATTCTGCACCAAAGGATAAAGAATGACAACCAGAATCTTTAAGAAGTTTAAGATATTCGTAATCCATTCTACCATCACATCTTGCATATCCCTGCCATTTTATTTTCATTCCTCTATCAATAACACCTTGTGCAAATTCTTTTAATTCTGTTAAATTTCCATTTACTAAAGAATCAACAAACCATATTATATTTACTCCTTTGTTATAAAGATACTGAACCTCATCTAAAACAGAAGTATGATTTCTTTGTCTATATTCCCAAAAATGAGTTTCAGAACAAAAGGTACATTTTGCAACACATCCTCTACTTAATTCTGTTAATGCACCATCTGATATTTTATATTTGGAAAAATCAAAGTTTTCATAATTTGGTAAAGGAAAGTTATTTAAATTAATTCTTTGTTTTATAGGTTGGGTAAGAATTTTCATACCTGTATGTTCTTTTCCTTTTTCTATTTCTTCAAGAACATCTAATAATATAATTTCTGATTCACCCAAAATACCATAATCAAAATAAGGTTTATCATTATCATCACAGTACATTTCACCATTTTTGATTTTATCTTTAATTTGTGATAAATCAGGTCCACCTGCAAAGAAAGTTGTATTTGGTAATTTTTTTCTCAGTTTTTTAACTACATAATCAACAGGACCAGAGTTACAAAAATATAAAGTGAACCCCATTACTTTTGGATTTATCTCTACTATCTTTTTAATCCACTTATCTAAAAAAGGATTCACCCATTTTGATAAATGTTTTTCATATTCTCCTTTTGCCCATTTATTAAGATTGTTTGGATTAAATGGGTCGTATCCTAATTCATCAATCCATTTTTTTGATTCTTGATAAGTTTCTATGTTTAAATCAAGACAGGATGATTTATATCCTGCTTCATTTACTATTGATGATAATCTTGCTATATTATAAGGAGGTAAAAATGGAGCCCATTCTGGTAATAATAAAAATAGCACATCAGATTCCCTATCTAACTTTATTATATTAACATCTGTTAATTTTTTGTTAGAGGGATTTGAAAGTTTCTGTATTTCTTCAAATACTCTAAGTGCTGATTCCATATTTTAATAAGTATCTATATGGATAAATGTGATAACTTTTCGTGTAATCTTTTCATGTGTTTACAAGGTGAATAAGAACGAAATTGTCTTGCTGGACATTCACAATCATCAATCTTGTAATCAGTAACTCTTACTTGGTAGTATTTAAGATTACCTTTCTTATCTCTACTACCCATTTCTCTATAATACCAACTATTTGTCATAACCAACAAATTTATATCCTATATCATTTACTAATCCTTTTGATACACAATAAGGATATTCATCATTTAACCAATAGTTTTGAACATTTTCTACTTCTAATAAAGTATCTTCATATAAATCTTGAGTAGTATATCCTTCACCATATCGAATACCACCACACAAACTCATAAGTTCATTTAGTTCATCCCAATTGTTTTTATTTATCTTAATTGATTTGATGATTTCTTTTTTCATCATATCAGCAACCTTGTCATTGTAATCATACATTTCTTTTGACCAAGGTTTTGTTACTTTAGGTTTTATTAATACATTCATATTCTATAAGTAATTTGGTCCATAGTAATTCCACTTATCAGTTCCATCAAAGATGTTACCTCTTGAATGTTTAGCTGGGGAACTCCAACCAGCGGGTTTCAATAAATCTCCCTTACATACAAGAGAACCTTTATTTACACCTTCCCACATAGAAACAAAAGCCCATACTGAACTTTCATCAATAAGTTTAATATATTTTTTACCTTTAGATATTGTAAGAGGAGTGTAGGGTTTATAAGAAAAGTTTTTATCCCAATGTTCTTTTCTTTTTTCATTGACTTTATCAAGCCACATTTCAAATTTACTCATAGTTTTAAGTTTTAATTATTAATCATTTACATAGTAAATATACGAAAAATTTTCCATATATCCAAGCAAAATCGCAATTATTTTTAATATATTCTTGAATCTGTGATATTATAATTGTATAAAGTTCCACAATCATCATCTTCATCAACAATATTTTCAGTAACCGTACAATAATATGGTAGTATTTCTTGCAATCCTTTTAAATCTACTTTTTTCCAATACCCAAATCTAAGTGTTATTCCTTTACCTCTAGTAAAGTAAGCATCATATCCAATTTCAAAATCAGATGAACCATACCACTTTTTAATTTCTTTAAATTTTTTATATCCTATTCTCATTTTTTATATTTTTATATTCCACTTTCAATTCGTTGAATCTTTTCATGGTGGTCAACCTCAGAATAAGGAACAACTGAAAGGTAAGGAGTAAATTTGGTCATATATAATCCACTTTTAGAACCAAGTTTCATATAAGTAAGAGTAATTACGTTATCTATGAAATCTTTCAACATATAAGTTCCATCAGAACCACCAAACCCTTGGTCCTCTGGCCAATCATTAGTCCATTCTTCTACAACTTCTAAAGCAGTTTCTAACAATTCCCATTGAGGAATTTCTTCGTTTTTAACCATTTCGTTAAAACCATCGATGTGGGATTTGGCTCGGAAAACTAAATCTTGAGGGTCAATTAAGTAATTCATATTTTTAAGTGTTATTAATTATTTACATAGTAAATATACGAAAAAAATATGAGAAATCCAAGCAAAAAGTGAATTATTTTGCTATTTTATTTTACATTATCAAGAATATTATAGTTCCACCAATCATCATTTTCCATAACTATTTTAGCCAAATTATAATTGTGTTCTATCTTATCTAAGTTTTCATTATATAGTTTTTCTATATCTTCTAATGATAACTTATTATAATATTCTATTGTATTGATATAGTTTTTATTTTTTTCAATAGAACCTCTTTCAAATTCATCACCTTTACCAAAATTAAATTCATCATTCCAAACATAAAACCCCATTTGTTTTAGTTCTTTAACATAATTTTTACCACCATAAACAATAGGCATAGTTTTAGTTAAAAATCCTATTATTGTTTTTTCTGATAATTGATTATATACATATCCATTCATACTTTCAATTATAAATGAAATATATGATTGAGTATATTCTTTTATTAAATTTTTCCAATTTGGAAAGTGTGATGTAGAATTTATAATTTCATCCGATTCATCACCAATATAGGCAGGAAATGAAATGTATCTAAAAATACCATCAAATTCTTTAATATCAGAAAAAAGAACATCCCTTTCTTCATTTTGTTTTCTAACAGATAAAATTCCTTTTATTTGTTTAGATTCATTTGTATAATATTTTTTATCAAATTGTAAAATCGATGGAGAATTCCAACTTAATTTTGATTTGGAAAATAATCCTTGCCAAAAATATAAATTTGTAATTGGGTGAGTAAAAAGAAAATCATCGGTTGTAGTTGCTGATGATATTAAAACTTCTTTGTTAGTTTCTTTTACCTTTTTATGAATATAACTAATAATTTTTTTACTTCTAAATATCTCTTGAATATAAACAATTAGAAATTTTTCATAATTTTCAAAAGTATAATCTATTCTATCAATAAGATTTTTTGAACTATCATCTCCTACGATTAAAATCTTATTGTTTTTTATAAATTGCCTTTCGTATTCTAATCTTTCATTAAGATTCATTCCAATACTTTTCTTGTAATTCGTAGATATCAATTCTTTCTCTTTTCATATGATTACCTGAAGTAAATTTTGTTCCTTTTAATGCATATCCAGATAAAAAGTTTCTTCTAAATCTATTTGAATTGTTTTCCTCTGAACCATGTACTGTATGTGAATGTAGAAGTACCATTTCACCTTTTCGTGTATTTCCTTCTATCTTTCTGAAATCATGTCCTTCTGGTAACACACAAGGTTTACCTCTTTCATTTGACCAGTTCTTAGGATTTGTTTTTACTCTTTCTTCATCTACTTCAATTGGAAGGATTGGTAATCTATGTGTACCTTCTAAGTTCCACACTGCTCCATTTTCTTTATCGTGATTATCTAAAGCAAGAGCCATGTTAACATATTCATTATGTTTACAACCAGTATAAAAAGCATTTTGATGCATATCTCTTCCTAATTGACCTGGTGGTTTAAAATATGCCCAAGTTTGAGTACCATCAACTTTACCACCCATTAGAAACTCACAAGCTTCTATAATTTTTGGATGTGAAAATAACTTACTTAATTTTTCTGATATTTTATGTGGGTATGCAAATGGGTCCCACTCACCCCATTGTGAACCATCTTCTTTAGTGGTTTCTTGTCTTTGTTTACGAAGTTTTTCTAATTCATCATTTATTTCATCTGCCTCTTCTTCGGTAAGTAATTGTATTGTGGAGAATCCTCGATATCTCCAATCGAAAGAAAGTTGTTGTTTTTCTTCTTCGGTAAGATAACTCATATAACCTTAATTTAGTTTGTATATTTATATATATCTAATTTTTATAAAACTGTAAAAGATTAGGAAGATATAATTTTAAGTTTGGTATTTTATTCTTTACAAGTGATATAGCAATTCGATTTGATTCGGATACCGATTTATCTAATATATTACCACCATTATCATATTCTGTATTCTTAGGGCCTCGAATTCTCCATCGTAGAGAAACTACTTCATAATATGGATTACTTTTATATGTTGAAAATTGATTTGAATTAACTTCATATATAGGTGAACCCTTATCATTTGTTTTTTGACAAAAATATCTAACCAAATATCCTTTTTTGTAATCAAATTCTGTTGGTTTGGGTATATGCGTTTTTACTTTTTTATTAACCCCAAGGTCATATTTACCAGCTGTAAGTTTATTATATCTATCTACTATATTATCCATTATGAGAAGTTTCTTAATTTTCCTTTTACTTTTGTTTTCCATAAACCACTACCCAATTCATGAGATACCTCAACAACTTGAAATGCACTATCTTTAAACTTAGATGGTAAATCTTTAATTCTAAATAGTTGACCTGTAACTATTCCAGTTATTCCAAAAGTTTCAAATTCAAACTCGATTGGAATTAAAATGTTTGTAGATGATTTTGCATCTTTACCTGTTTTAGAAAACTGATTAAACAAAGCTCTATCCTTCCAAGCACCTACAAATAAAATAGCATCTGCGTTAGCATTAGCTCCATCAGCTATACCAAGTGTTAACCACTTTTTCCATTGTTCTTCTTTTACATCAAAATCACCTTCTCTATCTTTAACATTTGTATATACTTCTGCAAAGTTTAAAAATATTTCAAAATTTGCCTTTCTTATTTCATCTTCATCCGGGTCATCTGGACTCTCAACTGGTTTATCTTCCAAATCTTCAGGTGGATTTTCAACAGTAAACGAATTTAAAACATCTAACACAGGGTCTTGTTCTGATGCAAATATATATGATATATCAGCATCTGTTGCCCCATCATCATTTAAACCAAGTGTTTGGCTGTTTCTTTTTCCTACAATAGAATTTTTCATTGCTGCTGGAAGAGCCATATTAAAGTTAGATGATAAGAAAGGAGTTTCTACACCAGATGACATGAATGATGGACAATCGTTAAATAAACTTCTATCTGGTGAACATAGTGTTAATTCCTTAATCTCCAATCTCTGGTCTCCTTTTTTTTCTCCATTTCTATTATTATCAGAAGGACAAGGTAGTTGTTCTATTTCAAAATACCAATAGTTATTTACAGCTGCAGATATACCATTTAAAAGTTCATAGTATATATCTTTGTTAACTACATTATTTCTACCTAAAACTTCACAAAAGAATTCAAAGTTAATAAATAAATCTTTTAAATATCCATAAGTATGTGCTTTATAATCTTGAGTAATAACACCATCACCCCATTCATATTCATTTAAAGGTTTAACTTGTGGGAAACAATAATCCTCAGCTTGTGGCCATTGGTCTAAATTTAAAATAGTTTTTGGCGAACCATCTTTATTTTTTTCTAAGTAAGATTCTGTAGCTTCTTTTGATGTTAACGCTTTTAACAAATCAAATTCTGGATGATTTCTATTTGGTATTAGTAACTTAGAACCATCAGTTGAAAACATATGTTTAAATCCCCTACAAAGTGTATTATCTGTATTAATTATATAACTAAATGTTTTTACATTTTCACAATCATCTGAATTTTTTGGTGTTAACTTAATTCTATATTGATTTAAAATTTCAAAAGCAAGTTCTAATCGTATAAAAGAATGGTTACTAAATACATTAACACCTTTTGGTATTTTTGCTGATGAATCATTTTTACTTGTTTCAATATTAGCATTTGTTAATGATTCACTCAACTCTTCTCTAATTTTATCATCCATGTTAACAAAGTTACCTTCATGTATCCATGGATTTCCTCTACTATCTACACCCTGTTTGTGTAAGTTTTTAACATATACTATTTGTTTTTCTTGAGGTAGTTTATTATACATCTGCATAAAAAGAGATAATCCAACTTCACCATCGTCAGCTGCATCTTCAATTGTTCCCTCATCAAATTTAGTACCACTTAGTGTTTTACTTTCTTCACCTTCTATTGTACCACCTTTATGTGTTTGTAAAAAAGCTGGTATTTCTCCAATTGTTGTTAATTCGATATCTAGGATATAGGATTCACCTTCGGAGTTGGCTAATGAACTGTTTGTTATAAATCCAAGATATCCACTATATTGATAATCAGAAGCTTCTTCTTTTCTTTTAACATGCAAATAGTTATTATATCTTGCCATTTCACATTTATCAAGTACTGCTTTTTGTTTTAGTGCTTTATCAGTATTCCATCCATATTCTACAAGAACAGTAAATCCTGGTTCTGCAAAATAAGTTTGAAGTGTTTCCGCTTGTTGTAAAGTGAAACATTTTATAGAAAAATTTGTTTTTCTTGTTAAACCACCTGTACCAAAGTTTAAACTCATCCCTTCTATAATAGGAGATGGTCTGTTTGGTCTCTCAGAAACAGATTGATTATAATCTTCTGTTACTTGTACTCTCCCAAAACCACCATTGGATTTACTTACTACTCGTGTTTTTCTTTGATAAGAATAAACATTATCTCCATTAAAATTTACACCAACTCTACCAGACCTTTGAGTATTTCCATAAACATCAGCAAATGAACTTGTATTTGGTACTGATTCTAAAATCAATCCACCATTATAAGCAGAAGCTATTCTTAGCCATGGTTGGTAACCACTTACTTCTCGATTATTACCAGCTCTTTCATTTAAAAGATTTGCAACTTCGCCTTCAATATTTGCTAAATTTGGAAATAACATAACTATTGATTAAAATTTTTAACAATTTCTAAATAATCTTTTGGTATTCTAAGAATAGTTCCATCAGAAAATGCAAAAGGTGCATCATGTATATTGTTTGCTGTTAATATAATCCAATGTAAAGATGAATCACCATAAAATTGTTGAGCTAATGTATCTACTCTATCACCTGTTTGAGTAACAATGTATATATCAGTATCCTTAAGTGGTATCTTTGGATATATTTTTGATTTATATACCACCTTACCCTCTTTTAATTTTTGTGTTTCGTTATTAGAATATCTACTCATAATTTATAATCCCAATGCTGCATCAAATGCCTCATCTTCCTTTTTTTGTTGTTCTTTTTTCTGTCTTTGCCATTCAGCATCTTTTTCTTCTTGGGTCATATTATCTCTTACTTGCTTTAACAATTCACCTTGTGTTCCTGCAGGGTCAGTTTTTGTGAAAGAAACAAATTGTTTATATTTTACAGGAACTGGTCTATTAATTTCTGGATGAACATAAACTACATATTCATCTGTGTATTTTTGTCCTTTCGGGCCATACTCAAGTTCGTAATATACAACTTCTAATGTCTGTTCGGTTGGGTCTTTAATCTTTTTAACCGTATCAACTTTAAAATTAGGATACTTTGGTATCCAATTTACAAACCATTCAGGTAATCCCTTAGATGATAATTTTTGTTTTATTTTTTCAGCTTCAGTTATTACTTGAGCTTTTGTTCTTTCTTTAGTTTGTTCAGTCGAAGTATCTTTTGGATTATCTGTTGATTCTTTTCCTGTACCCAACACTTTTGGAGTATTATTAACACTTGATTGATTATTTTCTTCGGTTTGTTCAACTCCAGTATTATCTACTTTAGGTGGTTGTTTTGCTGGTTCTGATGGTGCAAATTTATCAGATTCTGCAGATGAACCTCCACCTATATTAGATGCCCCTCCACCTGTTTGAGAATCTCCACTAAAGTTTCCTCCTTGAGAACCTCTTTTTTCATTCACTATTTTAATAGCATCATCACTTCTCTTATATGAATATAAAGTTTGTTCATCACCAATTTGTTCAATAAATTTAAATGTAATTGATACATCAACTAACTTAGGTAATCGAAGTCCATCTATATCAACTTCCCAATTACTATTATCAGGAATAGTATATGATAGAGATTCTATAAATGATGTTTTATTTTTATAAATATCCCCTAATCTAAATTCTATAATAGGAGGATTTGAGTATTTTATACCATCTACTGTTTTAACTTTAGGATATGTTTGTTTTGATAAAAATTCTATCTTTTGCCACATAGTAGCAAGTTCAACTGGATTATAACAAAACATTTGTAGTGTTAAAGCTACATTTCTTTCAACACCATCGTATGTATAAAAACTAAAAGGATTTCCAAAAAATTTTGAAGAACCCCATTGTGGACTTACTGTTTCAGTTATACCACTTACTGATGTTCTAAAATGAATAGATTTGCCTTCTTTTGGTTTAATCCAAAATGGAATTAAATCTAAACCTTCCAATTCTTCAGTATTACCATTTAATCCTTCAGAATTTAATCTATCACTCCCATTTGTTACTCCATAAAGAGATTCCCAATTCTTTGGAGTACCACCTTCACCTTTTGCCTTAGGATATCTTAAAGTATTATTATATGGATTTTTTGAATATCTTTTTAATCTAAATAATTTACTTGTTTTATCAACTGAATTTTGGGGTAAAAGACTTAAATCAATTCTCGTAAATTTACCAGATTGTTCATCATCTGTTGCAGTTTTTCTTACAAAATCAGAATATCTTTTATCATTATCGTATTTAACCGAATAACTACTTTCATCTAATGGTAAGTTTTTATCTTGTGATTTTTTTGTTTTTGATTCAATATCATCTGTCGATTCTTGTGTAGGTAGTTTTAAATCGGTTCCTGTACTTTCTTCAGTAACATAAGTGTTTATATTTTCTGTATATGGAGATTCTTTAGAATAATTCCTCTCACTATTTAATGCACTATTTGAACTTATACTATCACCAAGAGTTTTTTTCTTATTTAATTTTTCAGCAGTATCCTTTTTTAAATCTGTTTCTGTTTCTGAATCAAGAGTTTGTATATTTGTTTCTCTACTATCTTTTACTACAAGATTTTGATTTTGTACAGAATATGGGTTTGTATCATCTGTTGATTTATCTTCAACCTTTTCATCTATTTTTTTATTCTTCTTTAAAACATCTGCAGTTTTGCTTTTTAAAGCATCTACTTTTTCTTTTGCTTGTGTTTGTACAAGTTGTAGTTTATCTTCATTTGGTTCTGTATTTTTAGCAATACTAATCGTGGATGAGTAAGGATTTATAGATGAATACTCATAAGAACCATTTGTTGGAGAATTTTCACCCAATCCTGCAGGTGAACCAAATAATGTATCTCTTAACTTATCTTTTACAAGTGAAATACCTTCACCTATTATATTTCTACCAATAGTTCTAAAATTACCACCACCAGCTTGTTTTAAGAATTTACCAACTTCAGTACCACTTGCATCTTTTTTAATTTTTGCCAGAGTAATCATAGTATCTGGTTCTTTACCTTTTTGTAATTCACCTGTACCATCTACATAAGTTGGAATAGCATTTGCAGGAATACCTAATTTGTTATTAGCAAAATTCCTTACATCTGAAATAGAATTTAGTTTACCACCTGTAAGTTTTGATATACCTAAACCAATTAAACCACCATCTGAAGATTCTCCACCCATAGAGTTTTTCATATCTTCTACTGATTTAGTAGTTCTATTTGAGATTCTTATTGATTCATTACCATATATTAAAGGGTTGTTTACTTCAACTGCAGATTTGATTCTAATACCACTTGTTTCTTGTTCGACAAGAGTTTCTGTATCAGATTTTAAAGAGGTATAGTTAGTACCAAAAACCCAATTTGATTGTCCTTCGTATATTTCCTTTAATGTTGGCATATATTATTTCTTCGCTGTTAATAATGTTGCACCTTGATTACCACCACCATCTGAATTTGCTCTTACAAAATCATTTAAAAGCTTTCCATCTAAGTAAACATTCATATTTTTATTATCAATAGCTTCTTTTACTGCTGTTAATCCCTGTATAACCAGTTCTTGATAAACCGAGATAGAATCATCATCTTCTTTTTCTTCGGATTTACTTGAACCTCCACCATTAAAGGCACCAAATAACAATCCTAACCCAGCTCCTGCAACTCCTAAACCTAATAAAGTAGGTAGTGCTGCAATACCCATCATACCTAGTAATCCAAGTGAACCTGCTAAGGCAGTAAATGCGGCGGATAACATAAATATACCACCAACCATTGATACTAAAGAACCTAATATTGGTGCAATTTCACCAAAGGTTTTAAATCCACTTGCCAATTGATTAATTCCAAACCCAAGAGCACCAACGGCGGCTCCTATTAAGAACATTCCCGCAGCAGCATTTAATATAAGAACAGCTTGTGGACCTGTGAATAATAATCCCAATCCAAACATCGCTGCCGTTAATATTCCTAATCCTAAAACTGCCATTCCGATTTCATTTAATCCAACACTACTAAATTGTTGTAATGCTTTACCTAAGATGAAAAGAGAACCTGCTATTAAAACCATAGCGGCAGCTCCTTTAACAACATCAGTCATTTTTATTTTACTAAAAGCTCCTGTTATACTTCCTATTCCTTTTCCTGGGCCAGGTCCTGATGGAAGAGGTGGAGGTGTTGCTGGGCCTTTACCTTTAAATAACCCACTAATTTTATCTTTGGCTTTACTACCAAATCCACCTAATTTTTCACCTAAACCTTTTAACATTCCACCACCAGCACCACCTTTGAATATTTTCTGTGCACCCATTTTAATGATGTTTGCCAAACCTTTAGCTGAGTTTACTACAAAGTTCTTCATTCCTCCTACAATCCCTCCAATAGAGGTTCCCATAGATTTAAGACCAAAATTCATTTGTCCCAATACAATTACACCAGTACCAAGTGATTTAACCATACTTCCAAGAGGACCAGTTGTAATTGCAGTAAGTGATTGTTGCATGGTTTCAAATGTTGAAAGTTGCATTGTACCATCATCATTTAACTTATCCATGTTTTTGGCCATTTTAGATAACTCATCAACTGATAATCCTAATGCTTCAGCTGCTTGTCTCTTTTGGATAACATTCATTTTTTCGAATGCTGCTTGACCTCCAAGTTGTTTTATTGTTTCTTTTACAGATGCTCCTATCTTCCCTTCAAACGCTAATCCTCTTGCTCTGTTAAGGTTAATGTTTCTACCTAACATTGCTGATAATTCTAATTCTTTTGTAATTGAAGATTCAAAATCAAGTAATCCATCGGTTACTTTACCAAGTGTACTCATAGATACACCAAGTTTTGCAGCTTGAACTGCTGATTTAGCTAACTCTTCTGTTGCTTCAGCTCCATATGATGCAAATAATTCTGAATTTTGAGCAATATCTTCCATCGCTTGAGATGGTATTACTCCTTGTTGTTTTGCAAATTGTTTTGTGGATTCTGCTAAATCCATTGCTTGTTGAGCGGTCATATCACCACTTCTTGCAAGAGTACCAACGAGTCTAGCAGCAGATTCACCACTAATACCCATATTAACTGCCATCAAGTTGGTATTCAATCGAGTTCTAAAGGTACTACCCTCAACTCCACCAAATTGATTTGCTAATTCCTTAGTTACTGCAGATGCATCTTTAAATGCTATACTTAATAATGCTGTTTGACCAGTTGCTCCTGTTAATCCTCCAACAAATCCACCAAATTCTCTTGTAACTTCACCTACTTTAGAAATGACAGAACCAAGTCCTCGTATGATTAAACCAATTGCAAGGGAAGGTTTTTTAAGAGCAGTTGTAATTTGGTCTCCTACTGCTTTAAATCTTGTTTTCATTTTTTCAGCTTCAGCAGTTAGTTCTTTATATTGTTCTAATTCATCCGCAGTTAAACCACTTGTTACTTTTATTTGTTCATTTACTGATTTTGTTCCTCCTAAGAAATCTTGAAACTGTTGGTTTACTTTTTTATTATCTCCCAAAAATTTTGCATATTTTTTTCCTAACCCATCCATCATGGACTTAGCTACATCTAAATCTTCAGCATATTTATCAATTGCTTCTTGGTCATTAGGGTCAGCATTCATCAGGTTTTGTTGAGCTTCTTGCATCATACTTGCACCTGCTTGAAATTCTTTTATAAACTCTACACCAGTATCTCCGACAGTAGTTGATACATCAATACTTGAAATTGCCTTCATGTTTTTAAACATGATGCTCATAGATGAATTTAACTGAGAAGTTGACCTTGCTGATAAGGAGATTGTATCTGCGGTTTCTTTGAACTTTTCAACCCCTTCTTTTATACCTTTTACTTTTGATATGTATTCATCTGTTTTATCTATTTTCTTTTGAAGATTATCGATTTCTTGTTTAGAATAAGAATTTGCTTTTTTGGCGTTCGCATCTTTCATCTTTGCCAACTCGGATTCCATTTTGGAAAGATTCGCAGTTGCCTTAGCTTCTGCATTTATAGCTTTTATTCTATCTCCTTGAGCCATTTATTATTTTTCTAAAGATTTAAGATATTTTATAAGGTCATCTAAATCATTATTGACTTTATCAATTTTTTTAGCCAACTTAGGATTTCTTTTTGCTGATGTTCTTGCGAATTGTTTATCTAATCCTTTTTTGTAAGAATTAAACAAACCATCAATAAATTTATTAATGACTCCTTCGTTTAATTTTTGTTTTGACATGAGTATCTCCTATATAGTTTTGTACTACTATAAATATAGGGTAAAAAAAAAGTGAGGAATTATTTCCTCACTCTTACATTTGGTCCTCTAGCACCACCTTTTTTATTTGCCTTTTTATATTCATCAGCCTCTTTCTTTTTGGCATCTAGTAATTTCTTAAAATAGAAATTTCTCCAATGAATAGGCATGGTATAAACTTCTTTCCAAGTAAATCCATTACCATAGTTAACCATCTCCCAAATTTGATTATGGAGTTGGATACTATAATCATTCGGAAGGGTAAAAAAACCCTACCCCAAATGGGATATCCAGAGCCTCCGTTTCTCCAGTTATATCAGAGGTAAACTGATATTTTAAATCTAAGTCAGGTGATATCTTTCTAATATAATCTCTGATAAACTTAGATTCTCTTGCTAAAAGGTTATTCTTTACATAATTATTGATAAATCCTCTATCAGTATTACCATCTACTTCTTGAACGATATATCTTAATCTTGTTGATAATTCTTGAGAAACAACATCACTTCCCTTTTTTTGTAATCTTTGTAGTGCTTGAATTTCTGCATTAATATCTAACTCATCTTTATGAGTTAATAATTTTAATACTACTTCTTTTTTAGATATTGGTAAAGTTACTGTATATCTATTATCTGCTGAAAGTATTGAATCATCTACTTCTTTTATTTGTATTTGAGATAAATCTATTGTTTCTTTTTGTGTTTCACCAGTAAAAGGGTCTGTTACTTCTACTTGATAATCTTTCCCGTATCCCAAAACACGAGTTGCTAGTAAAATAGCGTTTTTATCACCGATGAATATATCACCAATATCTAAACCTTCTTCTACTACCACAGATTCGAATAACTTATCAAGAACCACCCCCTTCCTTATCAAATTTTGGGAAGCAAGTATATCCTCTTCACGAGCTGTCATATACTTTATCTCCACCGTACCCTTTGATAATGGGTGGTCTGTTGGATATAATTTACCTTTAGATGGTAAATCAACTATTTCAGTTGGAAAATCAAATTTTGCCATATAACTTTAGTTTTAATTGTTTTATATAAATATATACTTTTTAAAAAGTTAGAATATAGACGAAAAAAAAGTTCTCACTAAGAGAACTTTTTCCTTTATAAAAATATTGGGAGTAGTATTAAAATTCTAAAACTGCATAATCATAAGATAGTGTTAGAGTGATTTCTGCTGGGTCTGTAGCATTTGCCCAATCTAAATCATTAAACACTGCATTGTTGATAAATGCACCTTTTAGAGTCCATTGTTCAATTTTATCTCCAACAGGCCCTAACATATAACATTGAATGTCTTTTTTATAGAAATCTGCATATCCATCTCTACCAGTTAGAGATTCATGAGATAATCTAACCCATTCCATTACTGCCTGAGCACCACTTGGAACAATTGGGTCATATAAACTAATTTCTACATCTTGCCATTCACCTTTTCCTTTAAGTTTTCTTTTAACATTAATGTGGTCAAGGGTTACAGTTTCAAACTGAATTGAAGGTCTGTTTGCTGTTTTTATAAGATATGAAGGGATACCATCGATTTCCATGATGAATCTATTCTTCATCTTTGGTTCGAAGTTGGTATAAAACATATCGTTAAATTCTAATACTTCTGCCATTTTGTTTTCTCCTAATTATATTCTACTATAAATATAGTTCTTTTTTATTTTTATTTAATTTATGCCGAGAATGAAGCTCCTGTTGGGAGTATGTTGAAATCTAACACGATGAATTCAGCAGTTTTTGTTGGTTGTAGGAAAATCTGTCCAGCCAATATATTTCTGTCGATTACATCTGGTGTGTTATTACTTTCATCCATCACCACTCTAAATGCATATAAACCTTGTCTTTGTTGTATTCCTTCTAAGTAAGGATTCACAGTATTTAAGAATCTACTTCTTGTTTGAGAAGTATTTTGTTCGAATACTAAGTATCTTGAAGTAGAAGCAATATACTTCTTAACTTTAATCATTAATCTTCTTACATTGATTCTATCAAGTGCAGATGCCTTATCTTGTAAAGTTTTTTGTCCGAAAGCAACGATACCTTCACCAGGGAACGAAGCGATTGGGTTAATCTTACCTTCATATAGTGTATCTCGTTCTGAGTGAGTTAATCTGTTTAATACAGATACCGCACCTACGATACCACCTCTATTCAATCCAGCTGGTGCAAACCACTCAGCGGCAACAGCATCATTTGCTGCATATATTCCTGGCATCAATACTGATGGTGGAATAGTTGTAAGTTTATTAGTTCTACTATCTATTGTTTTAACCCATGGGTAGTATGTACCTACATAGTTAGAATCAACTGCAGAACCTTGTGAAATTGCATCTGCAATAGTATCTTCACCACTTGTTACATCACCAATGAAGAATGCATCTTCTCTAGCTTCTACCATATCAACAACTTTATCAAATACATAAGAATGTAATCTTCTTACAATACCTGGTGTTGATACTAAGTTGATATCAAAATCATCTGGATTAGATACTGAGTTAATTGCTTTTACATAAGCAACTGAACCACTTGATACTGATGTTGATAAGTTAAATCCTTGTGAATTTCCTGCTCCAAAGTCAGAATCACCATATTTTGCTGATTTTACTGTTGGAGATATACCATCAAATCCACCTTGGAAACCAACTAAGAATTGTCTTTTGTTAATAGTTGATGCATTATCTGAAGTAGATAGTGAGTATCCAAAGTTTTTAGTTGAAACAGAACCACCTACGATTGCAGTAAATGCTGCATCAAATGAGAATGCTGTGTTTGAACCTACACCTACTCCAGTTGGTAGTGGTGATAAGTAATTAGCATTATCAATCTTAACAAGAGATGTTTCTAAATCAATACCACTATAATTTGAACTAATTGATGAGTTATTATTTTCTGAACCAGTTGAGAAAATTACTGCTGGAACTTCTGTTTCAGTAGCAAGTTTAATTGGATTAGAATAAGCTCCATGAGCAAATGGTGCTGCAGTGATTGGGAATGAACCTTCTGTTGAACATTGAACTCTAATAAATTTAGAATTGTTTTGGTAATCACCATTTTCTGTTTGTTTACCATTTGAATCTATTGTTACATTTCTATCACCAATTCTCTTTTTGATATAGTTTGGTGAAGCTGGGTCTAAGTTTAGGTTGTTCCATGTTTCTAAGATTACTGGTCTCTTATTAGTATCAGAGTATCCTCTAATAACAATTGAGAATGTAGAGTAATCAGTAGCATTTGATGAACCAGCTGCTTTTACATTAAATACACCTATCTTATATTCTTTGTTGTAGTTTGTACCATCACCTAAAGAATGGAACTTAAATAAGTTATGTCTTTCACCTGAAATTAACTGTGATTGTATCCAAGGAGTTGATGCGTGTTGAATATCTTGTGTGAAAGCTTGGTCAGGTAAAGATTCTAAAATTACAGAACCACCTGCGGTTAATACTGAACCTTGGTCTGTTGCTGCTTTTTCAAAGTACTTGTAAGAATATGCTTTCTTAGAACCTCTTGCAGATTCTCCGAATACATCTGATAAATCATTACCAGCACTTGGTAATATAGATGCTGATATAGCACTAGCTTCAATTCCTGAAAGTGAGAATGCAGATGCTGATGGTTGAGTATCTATACTTGCGGTGAATCCAACTGATTCATCTCCATTATGTGTTACGAAAAGAGAACCTACCATTTTGATAGCTCCTGAACCACTTGCCTGTACTTTAACTGCGACTGGGTCTACATGAGTGTAACCACCAATATGTCCTGTACGAACAATAGTTACGGTTCCTGCTTCTCTTAAATAATTTTGTACGGTATATCCTGTATAGTAAGTTCCATCAGGTGTACCGAATATTTCTTCAAATTCTGATTGTGTATTGACAACGGTTGGTACGAATGCAGGTCCTTTATGGAAAGGTCCTATAATAGCTGCTCCGATTTCTCCAATCCCTTGTGCTATAAAAGAAAGGTCATTCTCTCTTGTAAATACACCAGGTGATACAATTTTTTCTGCCATTTTATTTTACTCCTTGTTAATTATCTTGTGTAAATGTACACATATAAATATAAAATACTTTTTCTAAAGTACTATTTTTCTGTTTCAATAACTTTTTCTTCTTGTGGTATAAATGTGTTTGTTGCTGGGTCGTAGTTTCCATCACCATACTTTTCATTTAAACCTTTGAATAGTTCTTGTTCTGATGTTTGTAGTTCACTATGTTTAGTTAACAACTTTTCTTCGATAGAATCGATTTCACTTATTCTTTTTTTTCTTTCAATCGCAAGTTGACCTAATTGAGTAAAAACATTTGAAACATCTTGTCTTAGTTGGTTAATTTTTCCAACTTCTTCTTCTGTAAACTTAATTTCTTTTGCCATTTTGATATATTTTATTTAAACTTTTGGTTTGTATATATAAATATATAGTTTTTTTCAAAACGATAATTTTTTATTATCTACTAATAGTTAATGATGTACTATAAGAACCATTCAATCCATGGTCAATAGCTCTTACTCTAGCATAGAATGTTCCACTTCCTAAAGCAGTTACAGCATTATATGTAGTTCCATTATATTCATCTTCATCTATAATAGGTGAAGAAAAATCTGAATTGTTATCTACTTGTAATCTATATGCACTTGCACCACTAACTGCATCCCATGTAATATTATGGTTTTCAGTATCAACTTCTGTATAAGATAAGTTAGCTGGTATACCTGGTGCTGATAAATCACTATGTGAGTTACCACCTTTGTTGTGAGTTACATATCCATTGATTAAGTAAGTATCTTGAGTTTCAACATCAATAGTTACAATCTCTACTGTTTCATCAACTGTTTCGATTGAAGTAATATCTGTTTCAACTAACTCACCATCAATTTTTTTAACTAATTTGTCATTTGTAGTTATATGACCTATTTTTTTAAATCTAAATAATCCATCACTTGAATCTTTTACTAACATTGGATGGTCTTGTGTAGCTTTTATTTCTCCATCATTAATATTGTAGTACGCATCTGCGAATGAGAATACAACATTAACAACTTCAACTTCTTCTGCACTTTCACCTTTTTCTTCAGATGACCAAGAATAAAAATCTCCATCCGAATCTTCTCCCAAACCACTAAATGAATATCCTTGTAATTTTAATCCTTCTACTATATCTCCTGCTTCGATAGTTGAGCCATCTTGTAAAGTTACAGGTGTATCTACTAGAATACAAAGTGAATCAGAGTTACTATCGTATGAATCTACTGAATAAACTGTTTTTGTAATACCAGTATTATATCTTGTAGCATGGTCATTAAATCCATCATTGAAAGTACCAGTAAGAGTATGAGAATAATTACTCATTAAAGAAGTTTGTGAACTAACACCTTGTGGGTTCATCGTACCAACTGTTATAGTAGCTGTTGCTGTTGGTGAAGCTCCTATTGAAAGGAAACCTGCAGTGGTTCCACTTGAATTGAATGAGGGTGATACTCCCCATGTGAAGTTTCCACTTCTACCAGATATTGCTGAAAATTTAGTTCCAGCTCCTCCAAATGTTAATGAATATGATTCGTTTGTACCTTCAACTGCATAAGTATATCCACTTATACTGGAATCTACTGAATCAATTCCAAAATCAGTAATTGAAACTTCTGTTCCTGCAGAACTATTTAATGCATCTAATGATACATTAGAATTTTGTGTTTCTCCCAATGCTCCTGCAAGGTTATTTAAACTGAGTGTATCTCCCGAACTTCTGGCCATGAATTTCTCCTATATATTATAAATATTGAGTAATTTATCTACCCACATATCTTTGTTACTATAATTATCAATCATATATTGTTTTAATAAGATAAACCACTTATTTTTTTCAAAATATGAAGATTGTTTTATACTACTATAAATATTAACAAAATCCTTTTTAGATGAAACTCTATAAGGATATTCTAAATCAGTACACCAAGTAGAGTGTAAAATAGGTAATTTACCTCTATCTACTGCCTCAAATATACCATATCCAAATGGTTCTGATGTAAACGCTGAATGTGATATTCCCCAATCCATATTATAAAATATATCTTTAAATTTAGAATCATAATGATATATTTTTGATTTTGAATAATCATATTTACCAAAACCTTTCCATACAGTTTTAAAATGAAACGAATTTGTAAAAATAAAAGATTTTAATCCATCTAAATAATGTGGATTTTTTCTTCCCTCACATCTTGAAGCAAATCCTATATTATTCGAATCATTTAAAGGTAAATTATATTTAAATTCATAAAAGTTTGGTACATTTATATTTTCTATCATTATATCATAAACCCCTACCCATATATTGTGTTTTGAATATTTGTTTATTTTTTCTTCCCAAGAAGAATCAATAAATGGATGCCAACCAAAGTAAGCATCTGTACCAACTTGTGATTTAAGAACATGGTCAACTGAGTTATGTAAAACATTTGAATGAATTTTATCTAAATTTTCATCAATAACTTTCATTGGAGTATAATGTCCATGTAATATATTGATTCTTCTTGCTCCTTTACATAATTCTTCAAATTTTTCTATATCATCTCCATGCCAATAAGCTTCGATAGGAAATTTGTAATCTTCATGTCCTTCGGGTTTGTTTCTGTGTAAAAGAAGAATTGGTTTTACATCTAATTTAGGTGCAACTAATTCCATCCATAGATTTACCCAAGTATCAGTTCCGGCGTTTACCCAAGGGCCTCCACCAGTTGTATAATAAACATCATACATATTTTATTTTTTTACGATTATAATTCCAGCAAATGTTGTTGAGAATACAACAGTAACTCTACTTGTTGAATTTGTTGTTATAGAATTAGGTAATTCTTGTTGTGAAGTTGCAGTATTCCAAGCTTGTACTATTGGATATTGTTCACCCAAGTTGTGGTCTACTGTATATGAAGATGCTCCACTTACAGTTTCTTTATGTGTTGTTAAATCTGTGATTTGAGATGAACCACTAATTACACCATTTGTTGCAGATATAGAACCTATAATATTACCAACGAATGTAGCATCTTTAGTTGTCTCATCAAAAGTAACTGCAGTTCCATCTTGACCATTTGTGGCTAATATTAAGTTTTGATTGGAAAATACTCTGAAGCTGCCTGAAGCGTTATCAAACGCACCTACATTGGTCATTCGTAATCCAGTTCCATTTTCACTTAATCTTAAAAGTGAACCGGTAATTGTTGATGCAGTTAAGGTATCGTTAATTGTAAAGTTAGTAGATGTGATATCAGTTGCAGTTAAATCACCAGTACCCAAATCTACATCTTGATTGGATAATAAAGAAACAACTTGAGATGAACCACTTACTACACCATCAGTATCTAATTTTGTTTTTACTCGTGTATCTGTATAGTAAAGATTTGAAAATTCTGCTACATCTGCAGTACTTGTTGGTAAATTAAAGTAAGTTGAACCATCATTTGAGAACTGCCATCTATCTGTACTTTCTTTAAATTGGAATCTTACATTTGTAGAAGTTCCTCTTTCTACTTCAATACCTGCATCTTGTGAAGGAGTTCCACTTTCATCAGAGTTAAGAACTATTATATTATCACCAATGTTAACAGTATTTGAATTTACAGATGTTGTTGTCCCATTTACAGTTAAGTTACCAGTAACAATCACATTATCATCAAATGTTTGGTCACCAGAGTGCGATGAACCACTTAATACATTTTCTGCATCTAATTTTGTTTTTACTTTTGTATCAGAGTATTGATTTATTGAACCATAGTTTGTTGTTTGGGTTACATCAATTTGAGATGAACCACTTACCAATCCACTTGGTACATTTGTAAAATTATTGTAATTTAGATAATATGATGCTAATTGACCATTTAATCTATTTGAATCATCTGCAGAACCACTTACAATATGTCCACCTTTTGCAACTACAACGAATCCACTTTGTGCAGCTGATAAAACTACTCTTACAGTATCTGTATCTGTTAAACTTACTGTTTGAGGAATGATTTGATTATCATTACTATCGTAAACAGATACAATTACATTTTTTGAAGAAAAGTTGTGTGCAACATCTATTGTAGATTGAGCGTCAAATGAAGAAGTTACTGTTACTTGTTCTGATACTGTTGCTTGTATATTTGTTAAAGCTGAACCATCACCTTTAAAATAGGATGCAGTTATTGCTCCATTTATATTGATTGAACCTGTAATAGGTCTACCAGTATTTGTTGTGAGAATTTCTTGTATAGATTCGTTTGATGATGATTTTTCGAAGAATATTCTACCATCATAGGTGTTTATTGCCAACTCACCTAATTCTACATTAGATACAGTTGGGACTTTACCTTGTACCGAAGTCCTTTTTAATTTTACTATCTGTGCCATATATATGACTTACCTTTACTATATAGTTATTTACCCCTAAAGAATACGAATCTTTATATAAAGATATATATGTATTTTTTAGTTATTTAAAAAAATGTGAATCTACAAGTAAAGTTCTTATTTAAGATAGTTTACTTTTCAATTCATCAATTTGTTTTTGTTGGTCTTTGATAGCCTCAATAAGTAATCCGGTAAGTTTAGCGTAATCTACACCCTTAAATCCATTATCTCTATCGTGTACCAACTGTGGTAGAACTTTTTCAACATCTTGTGCAATCACACCAACATTTGGTGTTGATTTTTGAGTTTCACTCGCATCATCGTTCCAATTCCAAGTTACACCTTTTAGAGATTGAACCTTTTCGATTGGATTTGAAATAAGTTCTATATTATCTTTTAATCTTTCATCTGAAGAAGCATATGCTACAACATCACCACCAACATTTAAATCACCACTAATACCAACACCACCAGTAACAATTACTGCTCCTGTTGTTTTAGAAGTTGAAGCGGTTGAGTTAGAGAATGTGATTACTCCACTTGCCGTATCAGTTGTATTACTTCTTAAGTATTTACTATCTGTTTGAGTTGTAATATCAAATGATGTGATATACCCAGCCCCATTTGTTAATTCGTTGTTATTAGTTGGTATATCAGATGTTAGAGCTACTGTACCAGTTGCATCTGGTAAAGTTATTGTTCTATCAGCGGTTACAGTTCCTGCTAATAATGTTACTTCGTTTTCATCTGCAACATTACCTTCAAATATAACACCATTTGATGTAGATACTGTTTCAACATTATTTGTAGTTGTTGTTCCTGTTACTGTTAAATCACCAGGAATAGTTACAGTATCATTAGAATCACCTAATGTTAAAGTTCCTAAGTTAGCGTTAAGTGCAGATTTAACATTTGCAGTTGTAGCATATTTGTTAGTACCTTCAGAAACATTTGTTGTTGTTAAGTTTGAAATATCTGTACTAGCATCTACTTGTCCTCTTGTAATTACTTGACCACTAATACTAATGTAGTCATAAGAACCAGCTAGAGTAACATCAGTTGAATTATCAGTTCCACTTGCATCTACTCCAATTGCACTTTGTAATTCAGCTTGTGTAATACCACTTCTTAAAGCAGGTGTACCACTATTATCGTATATTGCTGCTGGAGATACAACTGATTGTCCATTTATTTGTGCTGAACCACTTACTACTCCATCTCCTGTTGTTCTTAGTACAGTACCATCTACTTGAATATCATTTGCATTTACTGTTATACCATCTCCACCACCTACATTAATTGTTCTTGATGATGCGATTGTACCACCACCAGTTAAACCATTTCCTGCAGTAATACTTACTGAGGTGTGGTCAATGTGGTCATTTGAATCGTAATCTGAAAGACCAGTTAATGATATTTGACCAGAACCTGAAACTATTCCTTGTCCTTCTGCTCTTAATACACTTGCATCTACTTGAATATCATTTGCATTTACTGTTATACCATCTCCACCACCTACATTTACAGTTACAGTTCCACTCGTACCTCCACCAGTTAAACCATTTCCTGCAGTTACTCCTTCGATATCGCCTGCATCATTTGTGAACGAAATTACACCAGTTCCACTATTATAAGATAAGTCTCCATCTACTGAGATAGCTCCTCTTGCTCTTGCATTTGTAAAGTATTGGTTAGTTGAACCTTCAGATATATCATCAGAATCACCAGTTGCACCACTTAGTGCTATTTGACCAGAACCAGATACAATACCTGTTCCATCATAATTTATTTTTGATGAATCAATCGCAGCACCTCCAGCAACAATTGCGTTTGTTACTGATATTTGAGATGAACCACTAACTACACCAGCTGGTAATATTGCATCTACATTACCACTTGTAACTGTCCCAATTGTTACTAAGTTTGAATCACCAGGATAATTTGTAGCATCTGATAAGTTAAGTGCTGGAGTTGCATCTGAACTACCTAAAGCTATAGAAACTCCACCGATAGTGATAGAATTAGTTGATATAGATGAACCATCTATTTGTGATGAACCTGAAACAATTCCATTTGGTAGAATTGCAGTTACATTACCACTTGTTACGGTACCAACAGTTGTTATGTTTGCTTGTGTAAAGTGTTCGTTTGCATTATATCCTGTTGTAGATGAAAGAGTTACTTGTGATGAACCACTAATTACTCCATCACCATTTATTTCTAAAAAGTTTCCTTCTATTTGTGCAGAACCTGAAATTACACCACTTGGTAATATTGCATCTACATTACCACTTGTAACTGTCCCAATTGTTACTAAGTTGGAATCACCAGGATATTGAGTAGCATCTGAAAGATTAAGTGCAGGTGTTGCATCATTACCTCCTAATGCGATACTAACTCCACCAATATTAATTGAGTTTGTAGAAATACTATCTCCTTGTACTTGAGATGAACCTGAAACAATTCCACTTGGTAGAATTGCAGTTACATTACCAGTTGTTACGGTTCCTAATGTTGTAATATTTTCTTGTGTAAAGTGTTCATTTGCATTATATCCTGTTGTGGATGATAATGTTATTTGAGATGAACCACTCACTACACCATTTGTAGAATTTACTGTACCTGTAAAAGTACCATTTACCGATGTTGGATTCGGTAAACTAAGAGAGGCTCCACTACTAAATGTTAATGAACCTGAAATTATGGGACTGTGTATAATCATTTTCTTTTTTCCTTATTTTACTTATATAAATATAATCTTTTAAACGGAACCTCCATCTATATTGGATATTACCACCGCATCTGCCGTTCCACTTACATCTCCACCCATTGTTACTTGAGCTGAAGATGAGAAAACCCCTTCTGCATTTAATTTTGTTTGTACTTTAGCATCGAATCCACTAATACTTTCAGCGGATACTGAACCACTTACGATATGTCCACCTTTTGCAACAACAGCATAACCACTTTCGTTACCTGTAAATATTAATCTTGCTGTATTGTTATTAACAAGTTGTATTGAAAGAGGGATTACTTGAAAATTATTTGAATCGTATGCCTGAATAATTGGATTAGCTGTATCTAAATTGTGTTCTACACTCCATGTATCTGAATTAGTAAAGGTTTCTTTAATCGTTGCGGTTTGTGAAACAGAGATGTTGGTTAATTGTGAACCATCTCCTACAAAGTAAGATGCGGTTACTGAACCACTTATATTTAATGAACCAGTTAAAGTTCCTTCGTGGTCAAGAGTAACAAACTCTTTTACATTATCACCAACTGCTGAACCTGATTTTCTAAGGAATACTCTTCCATCGTTTACATTGATTGCTAATTCACCTACTGATAGGTTAGAAGTTGTGGGTTTACTACCACCACTTAAACTTCTTTTTAATTTTACTATCTGAGCCATTTATTATTCCCCAATTTTATTTTTTAGTTCTGAAACCTCTTTAGATAATTCTTTAATTCCTTCTATAAGTAATGATACTATTTTATCATATTTTACGGCCTTATACCCATCTTCTCTTGTTTGTACCAATTCAGGTAGAATTTCTTCGATTTCTTGAGCAATTACTCCATAATCCTTACCTTTATAAATATTTTGTTTTTCTTCATTCCATACAAAACTGTTACCAGAAATTAAATTTATTTTTTCTAATGGGTTAGAAATTGGTTGAATATTGTCTTTTAACCTTTCATCTGAAGATGCATATGCTACAACATCACCACTTGCTTGTACAGAACCACTAAAGAATGAATCTTTATTAATCCATAATCTACTATTACCATTATCCCATGTAATAGAAGCATTTGCACCACTAATATGGAAACCACCACCATCAGCGGCTGCAGTTGTTGTTGAACCACTTGCAACTGATAATAATTTATCTTCAATAGTTAATTCTTGTGTATTAAGAGTTGTTGTAGTTCCTTGTACTGTTAAATCACCTGTTAAAACTAAATCTGCAAATTGTACATTATCATTATTTGCTAAATCTTGGTTAATTGAATCTAAGTTTGATTTGTTTGAATGTGTATGTGTATCTGTTTCTAAAGAATCTAAACGAGAATCTAAAGATGTTGATACGTCAGTTCCTGCAAATAATAAATTTATTTGAAGTGAACTACTAACTACACTATCTCCATTTATTTCTAAGAATTTATTATAGTTAGAAATTTGAGTTGAAGATGAAACTATACCAGTTGAATTAAAATCTCTTAATACAGAACCACTAACTACACCCAAATCATGTATATAATTTAAAACTCTTGAATCTGTATAGTAAAGATTTGAACCTTCACTTAAGTTTGATGTTGTTGCTGTTCCTAAGAAAGAACCACTATGTACTCCATCACTATCTGTGTTTAGGTATCTTGTATCAAATTCAGTTGTTAATTGTGATGAACCACTAATTACACCTAATGAATCTAAATGGTCTGTTACATCAGAATCACCATATGATGATGCTGCTGAGAATCTTAATTCATTACCTACTTTACTTACAGAAATATTTGTATGATTAGAATGATTTAATATTGTATCAGTTCTTGTAGAAACTCTTGAATCTGTATAATAGAGATTTGAACCTTCACTTAAGTTTGATGTTGTTGCTGTTCCTAAGAAAGAACCACTATGTACTCCTAAACCATTAATATATGCTAAAGTATCTGTATCTGTGTAATCTACTGTATCTGAACCTGATTGTACTCCTAAGTCATTTATATATTCTAAAACTTTAGTATTTGAATATTGATTTATAGATGAATAATTTGTTGTTGAAGTTACATCAATTTGTGATGAACCACTAACTATATTTGTTCCATCTGTGATATCTGATAAACTTACTGAACCACCTAATGCAGTTGAGTTACCAGCAATATTAATTGTATTGTTTTGAATTGCAGTACCATCAACTTGTGCTGAACTTGAAAATGCTCCTTCACCTAAATCTTGTATATATCTTGAATCTAAATCAGTATAAAGTTGTGATGATTGTGAAACTAATCCATTTGGTAAAGCAGATACTACACCATCAGTAAAGTGAGATGAACCAGTTGCAATTGCAATAACAATATCACCTTGTGTACCATATACACCACCAATCTCAGTACCATCTCCTGTATGTAATAATCCTGTCGTTTCACCACTTCCATAAGTAGAAGAAGGATTAACAGATGTAATATCACCAGCACCTGCCGATATAAGTGCTTGATTTACAGCAAAGTTTGTTGGAATTACATTTTGGTCATTATCAATTGAGTTAGATACATTTAAAAAAGCGGCCGTACCTAAAACTCTATATCCTACTGAACCAGCCGAACCACTTACTAAAGCACTTACTTCAGCTGCTCCTAATTCAGAAACACCTGATAACGATAATCCACTAAATGTTGGTGAATCACTTATTTCTAATCCTAAATCAATATTAGTATCTGTACCGTTAATACTTGAAGTAAACGAACCTTGTTGATTTGATTGAAAAGTAGAACTTGAAATAATACCACTACCATCTGTTATTTGTTCTGAACCACTAACCAATCCATTTGGTAAAGAATCAATTACTTGTTGAGAACTAGAAAGTACATTTTCTGCAGTTAATTTTGTTTTTACTTTTGTATCAGAGTATTGATTTATCGAAGAATAATTTGTTGTTTGAGTTACATCAATTTGAGATGAACCACTTACTACCGAATCACTATTTGTATTTAAGTATCTTGAATCAAACTCTGTTGTAAGTTGTTCTGAACCTGAAAGTACTCCTTCTACATTTAATTTTGCTTTAACATCTGTATCTGTATAATGGTCTAAGTCTGAAATTTGTGATTCAGTTATAGTAATTTGAGATGAACCACTAATTACACCATCAGAGTTCATTTTATCTTTTACATTAGAATCAAAGTTTGTGATTGAATCTGCATTTACTTGTGAAGAACCTGAAATTACACCTTGGTCGTTTATATAATCTAAAACTCGTGTATTTGTGTAATAAAGATTTCCTGCTTCAGTTACTTGGTCTGTATCAATACCTGTAAGTTCTCCACCTTCTCCTTTAAATCCTACTGATGAACTTACTTTTGCGTTTAATACAAATTGTTGAGTACCATGTTCCCAAGTTAATGATTTGTTTGCACCATCAATTTCTAAACCTGCTCCATCTGCTGCTGATGAATCTGAAGAACCACTTGCAACTGTAATTAATTTATCTTCAATTCTTAATTCTGAAGTTTGTATTTCTGTTGCTGAACCTAAAACTGTTAGGTTTCCATTTACTTGAACATCACCTGTAAAATCTCCATCTCCAAATGTTACATTATCACTTGTATTTAAATCTTGGTTAATTGAATCAAGATTTGATTTATTTGAATGGGTGTGAGAATCTGTTTCTAAAGAATCTAAACGAGAATCTAATGAAGTTGATACTGCAGTTTCTTCAAATAAACTATTGATTTGAGATGAACCACTAACTACACCATCACCATTTATTTCTAAGAATGTATTATATCCACTAATTTGTGCGGAAGAAGAAACTACTGAATCACCATTGATTTGTAAAAACTCTCCTTCTAATTGTGTTGAACCTGATATAACTCCATCAGAGTTCATTTTATCTTTTACATTAGAATCAAAGTTTGTAATTGAATCAGCGTTTACTTGTGAAGAACCACTAAATACTCCATCTCCATTGATTTCTAAAAATACACTATCTAATTGTGCAGATGAAGATATTACCCCATCTCCATTAGTATTTAAGTATCTTGAATCAAACTCTGTTGTTAATTGTGCCGATGATGAAATTACTGAATCACCTTCGGTATTTAAATATCTTGTATCGAATTCGGTTGTTAATTGTGCGGAAGAAGATATTACTGAATCTCCATTCGTGTTTAGGTATCTTGCATCGAATTCGGTTGTTAATTGAGATGAACCTGATATTACATCATCAGCATTCATTTTATCTTTTACATTACTATCGAAGTTTGTTATTGTATTAGCATTTACTTGTGAAGAACCACTAAATACACCCATTCCATCGATTTCTAAGAATGTATTGTAATTTGAAATTTGTTGTGAAGAAGAAACAATACCACTACCATTTAAAGTAATATCATCTATTGAAGCAGAAACTGCATAAAGGGTTTTCCATTTTAAACTATTTGAACCTAAATCATATTCATTAGATTCAGAAGGAATTAAATGAGAATCGAATTGTCCTGTTACTGTTATATTATCTTGAATTTCGTTTCCTAAAATAATATTACCACCAATTGTTATATCACCAGTAGTAGTAATATTTGTAGCAGTTATATTACCATTTAAATTTATGTTACCAGTTATCGATTTCCCTAAAGGAAGTAAATTTACAACAGCATTTGATGAACCACTAGCGAACTGAATTGTACCTGTTGTATAGTTAAGGAATAATTCTCCAGCTGTTAGTGATGGGGATGCCGATGCTGCTCTTCTAATTTTTAATATTGCTATTGCCATCTAAGTTCTTTTTCCTATTTTATTACATATAAATATAAAATATATAGAATTTATGGTGCTGTAAATCACCACTCCACTTATATAAGTATTATGGAACTCAATATATAAAAAAATCCCCCAAGTTTCCAAGGGGGATTTCTTTAATTTATAAGTAAATTCTTATTAGAATGAACCTCCATCAATTTCGTTACTTGCAACGAATGATGAACCATTCCATTGAATCACATCACCTGCCGTAGAAGGTGTAACTGATTCAAGTGATTTATTTGAATCGAAATAAACGAATGAGTTAGCAGTTGCTGCGTTGATTCTCAATTCAGCAGTTCCACTAATCGTTACATCTGTTCCATCATCAGTAATCAATGAGTCAACTAATAATCCACTTGCGTTAGCTTTAAGAACTGTATTAGAAGTAGGAGCTGCATTTAATAAAGCAATTTCCTTTTCACTTCCAAGTGCTCCAGCCATCCAATAATCTTCAGATGCATCCCATAGTAAAGAACCACTTGTTGTGTTACCACCAACGGCATCAGATACTAAGATACCAGCATCACCACTAGCTCCACCATAGTTAAGTTCTAAAATTCTATCACCAATGTTTACAGTTGTAGAATCGATTGTTGTAGTTGTTCCTTCAACTGATAAATTACCAGTAATTGTAACATTACCACTAAGAGTAGGATTAGTTACAATACCAACTTGTACTTGATTATCAGTTACTGCAGTTTCAATTTCATTTGCAGTACCAACAACAGAAAGTGTATCAACACCAACTTGTACACTATCGGTAGATGAACCATCAGATATTGTTAATCCTAACGAACCTGATGTTAAACCTGAACCACCAAAATCAATCTTAGTATGGTCAATAGCTGCTGAAGCATTAATGTGAGTATTTGTAATACCACCACTCTTAACACTTACTGTTCTAGCTGCACTACCATTATAAGTTGTACCAGTATTCAACGCGATTGTTGAATCATCAACAGTTAAGTTATTAAGGTTACTTCCTAAAGCAACTCCTGAGATTGTATTGTTAGTAATTGCAGTACCATCAATTTGTCCTGAACCAGAAACTACACCATCACTATTAGTATTTAAATATCTTGTGTCAAACTCACCTGTTAATTGTGAAGAACCCGATACGATTCCACTACCATCTGTGATATTTGCTAAAGATACTGAACCACCTAATGCAGTTGAGTTTCCAACGATTGTAATTGTATTGTTAGTAATTGCTGTTCCATCAACTTGTGCTGAACCAGAGAATACTCCATCACCATTAGTGTTTAAGAAATCACCATCAATCTGTGCTGAAGATGAAATAACACCTTCTGTATTTAATTTAGATTTAACACCATCAGTAAATGTTGAACTTGCAGTATCTAATTCAATATTATCAGCGTTTGCAACGATACCATTGTTTGCAGATGCAACATTTAAAGTTCTTGTAGCTGAAATATCACCACCACCAGTTAAACCATCTCCTGCAGTAATAGTTACTGAAGTGTGGTCTATATGGTCATTTGCATCGTAATCAGATAAACCACTTAAAGCGATTTGAGCTGAAGCAGAAACTATACCATCTCCATTTGCTAATAAAATTTTAATTTCTGAATCTTTAACACCAGCTTTCCAGTAGTCATTTGTAGAATCCCACAATAATGAACCAGTTGCAGTGTTTGGTGCAGTAGCATCTTTTACATATAAACCACCATTTGCAGCTCCACTACCATTTAATTCAATGATATTATCACCCAATGTAATAGTAGTTGAATCAACTGATGTAGTTGTACCTTGTACTTCTAAGTTACCAACAACTGTAAGGTTGTTTCCAACTGTTACATCATTTGGTAATCCAATTTGAATTTGGTTGTCAGTTACTGCAGTTTCAATTTCGTTAGATGTACCTACTATGTTTAAAGTATCTACACCAATTTGAACTGTATCAGTTGAACTTCCATCACCAACTGTAAAGTTAAGTGAACCTGATGTTAATCCTGAACCACCGAAATCAATTTTTGAGTGGTCAATTGCTGCATCAGCTGCAACGATTGCATTTGTTACAGAAATCTGAGATGAACCAGATACGATACCTGAACCATCTAAATCTAATTTAGTGTAAGCAATTGCTGCAGATGCGTTAACATCAGCATTTATGATTACACCACCTGCGATGGCCGCTGTACCATTCGAAGCGATAGTAATATCACCACTTACATCACTAAATACTTGTGAAGAACCAGATACGATTCCACTACCATCAGTAATGTTTGCTAAAGATACAGAACCACCAAGTGCTGTTGAATTACCAGCTATTGTAATAGTATTGTTGGTAATTCCAGTACCATCAATTTGTGCTGAACCAGAAACTACTGCATCTCCATTTACTTTTAAGAATCCTAAAGAGTCTATTTGAGCGGAAGATGAAACAATTCCTGTTCCATTGGTACTTGCCGTTGCTTTTACTTCAACATTTCCATCTTTACCTAAAATGTAAAGTTTTTCTTCTGAAGTATTATAAAACGGAATACCATCAACTGAATGTCCATAAGAGACACCAGTTAAGTTAGGTGTTGATGAGCCTGATAATATCTTGTTCGCTGGGGTTACTGTGGAACCATCGATTCCTACAAATAACAACCCATCATTTACGGCAGATATTCCTGTTGAACCAGTTATAACGAGTAATTCACCCGCTCTCTTTGTTGCACCAGATACAGATTCAAGACCACCTCGTCTGTGTTTGATAATTTGTGCCATTTAATTTTTCCTTTGTTAAAATTGTTAATTTATGTTTATATAACCTTTATTTATTCAACAGGCATATGCCTTAGTTTTTAAAATCCTATATAGGATTACGAATATAAATATGAATAATATTTACTTTAGTTAAATATTACCACCATCTATTGTTACTTTTTGTACTCCCTCTGTAAAATGAGCAGAACCAGTATTTACATTTATACCATTAGAATTAAGAAGTATTCCATCACCTGGGTCTAACTCTAATATTACATTTCCACTTGTTGCTCCCCCAGTAATACCTTCATCTGATGTGAACACTGCAGTGATATCTCCACTTCCTCCACCACCTCCACCTGCAAGTGAAGATAAATCAATTGAAGATGAAACTCTCGTTGAACCATTTATATCTTGTCCAAATAAAGTAAGGGTTGATGTTCCACTATCAAATGATGCAGATACGAATGAGCCACTATCAAAAGAAAACTGAGAGAATGATACCGTATCGGTAAATGAGAATGGTGGATTTGCAAGAGATACATTTGCTCTATACAAAGAACCACTATCAGAGACATAGACAATCTGTCCATCTGAAAAATAATTCACCGAAGTAGAATTTAATTCAGTAGAAGTATATATCTTAAAAGCACCTTTAATTCTATCAATATCTGCTAATACGATATTGGAGGATTGTGCTGCTGATGATAACTGTACCTTCGACCCAAAACTTGGCATTATCTATTCTCCTTTTTCTTTTTAATTGTTAAACTCATTTTATAAATATCTTTCATTATACTCCCCCACTTCCACTTGATGGATTCAGACCTAAATTGAAGTTACTTGTACTTGCAATTTGGTTAGATGCACCCACTACAAACCATTTGGTAAATCCAAGGTGTGCAGTTGCTAATGTTATTTGATTAATCTCTGATGATTCTATTGTATTACTACCATCAATTGTTGTTCCATCTGCTCCTACTTCTAATACATATTCTCCTGTTGTTGAACCTCCATATGAATCGGTTGTACTTGTTGGGAAACCAGTCATTGATGAACCACTTGGAATTAAAATTGCAAAGTGGAGTGATGAATTTCTTGTTATTGTACCACTACTTCCCATACTTCTCAATACATCATGTACATTATCACCAGTACCTTCTGCTAATTTATTTGAAGTAATTGTACTTCCATATGAATATGTAAATGAACTATCTCCAAGTACATCTCCATTTATAACTTTATCTACAAATCCAATTCCACTATAAGGTGTTGCTACTGGTGGAGTTGAACTATCTTCTGATGAAATACCTAAAGCAGTATTATATGTTGCGTTATTAAATCCTACATCATAAACATATACTTTACCATTGTTTGCCGATGCATCAACTGTGATTGTTTCACCAGTTAAAGTTACTGATTCATTATAACTATCAGTTACAGTTATATTAATTGTATAAGTTCCAGCATCTAATGAACCAGTTGGTTGTATTTCAAATGGTGATGATGAACCACTAACATCAAACTTACCACCATCTGTACCAGCAAGTGTGATTGTAAATGGTGAATTGGATTCAGTATCTGTTACTACTAATGCACCTGCATCAGAACCACTTGTTGCATTATCACTTTCGTATGCCGATGTTTGTGTAAATGATGCAACTGGTGATGAGTTACCAAATATTGTTGCGGTTATAGAACCACTTC
>Ga0222719_10000625_pt1 | contig 35149 bp, 35 predicted proteins | sample C33_34DmetaG_FD_165039 | JGI IMG/M metagenome (GOLD analysis project Ga0222719, IMG submission 165039) | Estuarine water microbial communities from San Francisco Bay, California, United States - C33_34D | ecosystem: Environmental > Aquatic > Marine > Unclassified | place: USA: California... | reverse complement strand
TATGCAGCAGGGACATCAGCTGGTTTCACAGCTCCAGCTGGATGGGATTCAACAAATAATAGAATTCAGCCCTTAGCAGATGCAAGTTTCCAATCCTTACTTCAAGAGTTTGTAAGATATCAAGCTGTACAATCTTCTGCAGGTATTAGATATGCTTGGTCAACATCAGCACCTTCAGGATATGAAACTGTAAATTCTAGAGGTGCTACCATCGATACACAAAGATCTGGTACAACACAATACAATCAGTTTATTAATGGTAACGATTATAGATCCCGTAATTTCCCAACTGGTGGCTTGACCACAACAGAAACTATTACATTTTACGTTATTAAACTATGATAATTTTATAATGAGGAACATATATCATGGCAGTTCTACCTAAGAACGAAACCCCTATTGAAACTCTATTTGTAGACGATAATCAAACAATCGTAGAAGTTAGATTTCAACGTCCCGAAAATCACATTGAGGGATTCATTGTACATATGGATAATCCAGAAGATGAGGATTATGTTCAATTGATGAAATGGACTACTCTTGAAGATCTTCAACGTAAACATGAAGCAGCTAATAAAGAAAAGCGTGACTGGCAACAAAAAGTAGAAAATTATAACGTACTACAAGAAGAGATCAATGATCTTCGGCATAAGTTAGATAATAAAGAAAGCTGGATCAGTAAAAACAAAGGTAGTGCGGGTGGCCGTATCAAGACAGTCTACAAAGATCAAGATATTATGGAAGTTCTTACTAAGACTGTTTCAAAAGAAGATTTGTTTGCTATGAAGATTCAAATCTTTGAACAAGAAAAGGTTCGTGGCAGTCAAGACAAGGTTGCAAAGTCAAAGATCCGTAAAGCACAATCTACACTTGAAGTGCTAGCAGCTGCTGCCCCAATGTTGCTAGGAGAAACTCAAGAAGAGAATTCTGAGTAATATTTCCATTCATGAGGTTTATTAAGACTATGTGTGAAATGCGCAAACTTAATATCCTCATGGAATTCCCCATCTAAGAACATGAAGTCATTACCAGTTAAGTCACAGTACTTCTGGTTTTTCTTTGCGAGCCATTCCGTATAGTAGTACGGCTCTTCATCATATGTTTTATCACTAAGCATACGACAGAACCATGCCTCTGGCAATGTGTCAACTTCTAGATTCTCTCTAGCACTACTCTCAACAAAATATTGTTCACCATTCACTGGACCTGTCGTATATCCTTCTTCGATATAGTATCGTTGCCAATGTAACGGATCTTGCATAAACTTGTCATATACATATTTCATGTCTGTTGGATAATATTTCTGAAAGCCACCATTAATCTTGAATTCATGGTAATCATTATCACGCCACCAACCAGGCATAGCTAAGAACTGTCCACGTTTAATTGGATACTCAAACACTTCCCTATAGTTATTAATAAGTAGAACATCGATATCCATCACACATACAGGCTCATCGATATCCATGTTCATAATGGCCATCTTGTTCCATTGTAATTGCACACGTCTATCATATGGTGTACGGATCCAATGAAAATCATATTCAGGTAGCTTCTCTTCTAGGTACTTCTCATATTGAGGTCCATACTTATCACCGATGCGTACGCAGAAAATCTTCATAATATGGGGTCCATTCTGGCCAGAGTTCTAAAAGGTTAGTATTCCTTATTCTATCACGTTCTACCATTCTAGTCAACAGGGTATTCATCTCTAATGGTGAGTGCTCTTTATTCTCAAGCATCTCTACGTGAGGTTGAAGCATCTTAGAAACATCTAATGGTAGACTGTAGATTTTATCTATATATTGTTCTTTAATGTCGTCTGGAATAGCAGATATGTTCATACCTGTTGGATGACCATCTATCACATAGGAGACAGCAACTGGCTTGAGTAATGTGTCAGGATTGTACTGAATTATCTCATTAAGATACCCAATGTTCAATGCATTGATGGTTGATACAAACGTAACAGTACAGTTTTCAAATCTTGCTAAACTCATTGCATTCTTGAGAATAGTTTTCCAATCACTTGGATAACGTATATAATCATTTCTACTACCCCAAGCCTCGATAGAAACATTTATGATAACTTTATTAAATCGCGGAATAATATCAAAGATATCAATACCATGGTGCTTTGGGGTCATAGTACCATTAGTAATAATTCGTAGTGTTTGATTTTCTGAGTACCCACTGTAGACAGAATGTTTAAGCAAGTCGTAGTTATATGGAATAGCTAAAGGCTCACCACCTGTCAATTTTATCTCGCTAAGATTAGGAAGAATTCTTTCTTTAATTTCTTTGTTTGTTTTATCTAATACCAGCGGTGTAAACTTATGTTTACCAAATCTTTGTTTATGAGCAATTCCAAATACTTCATTGAGATCATATGATTCCTTAGCAAAGGAGCTGCTAGAACTAGCTGTACACATTGCGCATTTTAGATTACAGTAATTACCACCTCCTGCGGTATGCTCCATCGTATGAAAATACTCAGGGTCAATATCAGCTTCAGGGTCCTTCTTGACCTTCTCAACCAAATCAACTAGCTTAAACATATGGTGACCAAATTCTGGCGGTTCATCTCCTTGTGTTTTTGTATACCTCTCATTGTAGTATTGTCTATGGGAACGAATACCACCTTCTTCTTGGACCATACAGGTCTTACAAGTTTTCTCTAATGTTTTTTTATCGTCTTCTATAAACGCTTTTCGTAAAGTTTTTGCTGCATCTGAATTCATAGCCTCGATAGGTGTATGTGATGAAACAGAGCACCCGTATCCATCCATACCAACCGTTGCACAACATGGCTTATATAATCCAGTTGTATCAGTTGTAATAGCAGCAAACGGTTCAGGGCAAAACCACTTAACCTTTGTCTCTTCTTCAAGTTCCATATATTCTCTCGAAAGCATTCTGAAAGTCATCAGCAATCATGCGATTACCATCAATATTAGGATGGGAATCATCTGCAGACTCATTTAGATCAAAGTCTTGCAGTTTATGTGTATAATCCCAACCACCTAAGGCTCTACATGGATACCAATTGACCCAGTTATTTGTATCAACCAAATCAACAATGGGATTTTCTATCATAAATTGACCGATCATTTCCTGAACATCTTGATATCCAATATTCAACATGATATTAGAAGGAAGCATCGATGTACCTTGTGCAAAAACGAATGGAATGTTTTGTGACTTTAAGAAGCTCTGTAGTCCTATAATTTTTGTCCATTCGGTCATTAGGTGTTTATTGTATATTGATTCTCTCTTTTGTCTACCAATATACTTGTATTCATAGTTATCTATATCATTCATATAAGAACAAAATTCAGCTAACTGATGCATCTTATATTGCCAATCTCTGACATCATTAATTTCATTGATATGTTTTAGCTTATTTGTTTTAAAATCAAACATTCCTTCAAAAGCTGTCCTATATGGATCACAACTGATATAACCCATACCTTCACCATTCGTAGTATCAATAACAAAAGCAGGAATATCAAGTCTAGTAGCCTCTGTCCACATTATAACAACGAGATCATATTTACCTGGGTTCTCTGATATCTCTTTGATGGTTAGATCATAAATCCTTGTGTTACCTGCCCCTGACGTTGCAATATTAGTAACTTTACATTTCATATTTTCAGCTAACACAGCCGGCCATGCAACATCATATCTGTCGCCTGTTTCTCTCAGACCACCAGATGTAAAACTACAACCATTTGATAAGATATGCTTAACCATGATATGTAAATTTATCGTTATACTTTTTCTTGCTACGTTTGATTTTGTACATATTCCATTTCAAACGTATACGATTAATAAATCTTTTTATCATATTGACACATTCATATTCTTCTCATATCTGAGAACAATACTCTCCTTAAACTTTTCTTTCTGAGCTTCTTGCCATGGGGTGAAAGTAATCTCGTCTACATAGTCTAAACATTTCTGTAAGTCTAGATCATCAGTATTTACATATGAACTGCCGAAGATATTTGACCCAACAAAGTGAGTTCTATTGGTATACTTCTTAGCATAAAACAATAGATTCAACCATGCAAAGTATCTATAGTAGATTGACACATCATGATTTGTAATCTCGTAGTTGAAGATATTACTCACATGGAAAAGAACATTATCTGACTTGTTATGTTTATGCATAATCTGACGTTGAATCTTATCACTCATTAAATTACCAAGCTCATACATCTTGTGTGTATCATGAAAAATGTCCATCACAAAGTCCCAAGGTTGACAGAATTTAACAGTGTCCTCAAAATACTTTGTGATTTCTTCATCTGTTCTAGTTCCAATAATTGCATCAGAACTCTTAATAACAGAAAGATAATCTTCGCCATCCCATGCTTCTAACCCTTGATAGAACATTACGGCAGCTGTACTAATATCATACATTACCATCTGGCGTAGATTATCTAGTTCAAAGTGTCTAATCATTTTCAAAGGATGTAGAGAGGCACATATACCAACATAAGAAGTAATTACATCGTCAATCTTAAACTTAGGAGTCTTCTCAGTTTCCACTGCATAAAGGTATCCATAAGTTGGATAGAAATTTTTCTCATGATAATCATTGATCCGTAAATTTGCTTTCCATTCGTCATTATGATATAGAAAGTATTTTCCGTTTCTTTCACTTTCGTCAAAGGGACGAACCTTATAATCGTTCTTGACTAGCTGAGAGATAATCTTTGAACCGTTTGCTGGATTGAAGCAATCCACACTACCACTTCCTTTAACTAATTCTTTAGGTGTGTAATCATCATGAAAGTTTTCCCCACTCCTAATAATCTTCTGTAATGGCCCACTGTCCCTATCATCCCATCTAGGACGTCCAGCTTGTTCCCATGCTTCTAAGTCAAGAACAAAACATTGATTGTGTACTTGATAATATTGGCCTTGCTTATCAAGGATATGACCAATCAATGCATATCCTTCATCGATTGACTTTAACATTGTTATTAAGGGCTGACTGTTGATAAATGTACCAACATCACAGACAATGACAGCTTTATATCCAACTTTGTAAGCAGCATCGATAACATCATCAGGTTGATTATGGAAACCAATATAATCAACTCTACGATTATTTAAATTGATAATGGTATTCTCAGTATGTGATTGTACAGCATGCCGACATAGTAGATCATCAATCTTCTCGATGTCATCATAATTGATAAAACCTAAGGCAACAGTATTGGATTGGATCTTAGGAGAACCACCAATAGCATAGTCTTCACTCGTAAATATGGCCGTCATAATTTTGTTCAAAACTTTCTATAAACAGTTTAAAGAAATCATCTCTATATTCATGATTATGAACAATTAAGTGAAAACGATTTTCTTCACTATTATTGTAAGCATGATGGTTTACATTGTTATTAAAGCAGTATACATCTAAAGGGTTAAAAGGTACACTAATTTCTGACTTTGTATTAACTAATGCACAATCATCTGGTTGTGTAATACAACAGTTGAATGCATTCATGATAGGACCTTTCGAAGGAGGCCCATTCCTAGGGTTATAATCACTATGATCTAAAATATAGCCACCTGGTTCAAGTAGCATAAACCTTACCCGTCTAAAGGTATCAGAAGGAAATTCTTCCTTTAACCATCTGACTGTTTCTGGACAGTATTCTGCGATCTCGGTCCAAGTCCAATTGATTGATGGATCAGAGTCTCCAGTGTAACCGTATTGTTTGCCAGACATCGTCTTATACCAATCGCCATCAAGACCATGAATAGTGGCAGACATCCAACCAGTATGATTCTTTCCGCGGTGTTTGACAAAAAAGTCTTCATTGAATACATCTTGGACTTCATTTATAGATTCTTCCGGTAACTGTAGGTTTAGTTTTAAATAGAAGCCTGGAAACTCCTCTGCAATCTTATTGGCCTGTTCGACATAATTAGTCATATGTACCAATAACCATGAATCGTTTTTGTCTACTAAGATCTAATTCATTTGCATATAACACGTTAGTCAATCCTGTCGAGTCAATAAGTTGCTCTACATAATCAACACACATGATATGTCCTTTTTCACTGTATAAATTTGAGCCTTGAAAAACAAAAACAGTTTCTGGTAGAATGGTTCTGTTTTTAAATACATCTCTCATTGGCATCATATGCTCGCAAGAGGTATTAATAATTAGATTAAACTGTGACCAATCAGGCTTCTCAAAGACAATATCTCTTGTCTTGTATTCAATTGAATATGCCTGTCGTAATCTTTTATTTGCAGCATTATGAATAAGTTTAGCATCTGGATCCATATCCATACAAACCATATTTTCATAACCATACTCAATTAACATTTGAGATAAGAATGGATTATTCCATGAAGCAATTTGCGCCACCCAATCATTTTCTGTTGGTGCTTTAATTTCTTCGCGCTCTTGTAACTGAGTAAGCGCATCAATAATCCATCTTTTGGAACGTAATTGATCTGGACCAATACTTGTCATCCAGTCCTTACTACGCCATGGCATTTCATTTTGAATACGATTAAAAGCTGATTGCCAATCTTTAGCTACTTCAGGTGTATAATTAAACATTGGGTTGACCTCCTAAAACGTGCTCTTCTTTAACCCAGATAGGCATACCTGGATAAGTGACAATATCAGCCTCTCCAATTTCTTCTTCGGTCACTTCATTAAAGTTGACCATTTTACCTTTATCATAAAAGTTGAATAAATGAGATTTGCCGTTATGAAAACCACAGAACTGATCTTGAAGAAAGTTATCAATTGCATTGTATGTAAACATTACCTTATCTAGATTTGACTCTACAAATTCATAAACAGGTTTCATTTGATCATCTCTCCACTTAACCACACTGGTATTAATCATAGGGGATCTGTGGATAGCAAAGTTCTTACGGAATCTTTCTCCTGCAAACCAATGATTCTTAATAGCCCAAGGCTTGGAGGAATCTAGATCAAAAAGCCAATCAATATTATTCTGAATCTTAACATCTAGATCCATATAAACAATATCCCCTTCGAGACCAAAATTAGTGCCAAATAGTTGAATCTTCTTAAAATGAGACAAACCACCAGAATCTCTCATATCATCAAATGAGTAATGTCTTGGATCTCTAATGTCTTGGAAGAAACGTGAGACTTCATCCCAACCATTGTCTGGGATATCTTCATCTGTGAATTCGTGAAACTGATAATCGACAGTTAGATGTTGATCCAACTGTTCTTTAAGGTTAGTGACGTATTCATCTGAATAAACATCCCCCCACCGCATACATACTACGTGCTTCATAGTACTCTTACTCCATACTTACGTTCAAATTTACGTACATCTTGTTCATCATTGACCATTGGTTGGCCCTTTATATTTAGCGAAGTATTCAGCAAAATTGGACATCCAGTCCTATCATACCACTCTTCTAAAATTGGTCGAAGCACAGATTCACATTCTGGCTCTACAACTTGTACCCTTGCTGTCCCATCAACATGTGTCACGCTAGCATAATCATGCTTCGCTTTTGCAACAAACTGCATGTATTGGTTCATTGGTCCTTTGAAGTATTCTTGGGCGTACTCAGAAAGGATAGCTGGTGCAAAGGGTCTGAATCTTTGTCGTCTTTTGATATCATTAATCGTATCTTTAATATCAAGGCGAGGGTCAGCCAGAAGGGAGCGGTTACCAAGAGCACGAGGCCCAAACTCAGCCTTACCATTAGCGACTCCGACAACGGATCTTTCCAAAAGTTCATTTACAACTTCCTTAGGGTTCGTATTTGTTTTTATATCATAGCCCATATACGGTGACCAGTCAACAGTTTTGTTTATCAATGCTGCTGCACAACCAAAAGCAGAACCCGCATCTCCTGGATTAGGAAAGATGTGTACATTGTCAAACATCTTATAAATCATACTATTGGCTACACAATTCAAAGCTACACCACCTCCATATACTAAATGATTGGAGAATGTTCTAGCTAACTGCATTATCTTACGAATCTGCTTTTCAGTGAAGTATTGAACGCTTGCAGCAAGATCTTCACGTCTAGCATTAGCAGGGAAGATATCAGGGGGAAGGACGTATTGACAATTGATATCAAGCAATGGGGACATATCATAAATTGGTTCTCCGTAGGCAGCTAAGCCCATAGTAATATATTCATCTTCCATTGGCTTTAGACCAATGTATTGTGTTATCGCTGAGTAGATAAGACCAAGTGACCTTGGATAATCCCAACTATGCACCTTAACACCTTTATACCATATAGATGTAGTATCCCATTCACCAACTGCATCGATGACAACACATACAGGCTCTTCTTGAAAGGGCCTTGTGAAGTATCCAGCAGCTGCATGAGACCAATGATGCTCTTGATGTAATACCTCATCAACATCATTAACAAATGGAATGTTGAACTGTTTAAGTCTATCATCTTTCTTAAAGTGATCTTCATAATAAACAGATTGGTCTGCCGAAAGTTTTTTTAAGTAATCCGGAAGAATTGGATCGTTCTTTACCTTCGTATATCGTTCCGCAGATGATGCAAAGATGCATTTTGTATCTTCAAACACAGCAACAGCGGCATCGTGGAAGCCATATGACAAGCCTTTAATCTTCATGAACTACAAACTCCTTCAACCACTCTATTGCTTGCTGTTGTTTCGAAGCATATATTACAACTTGAGGTGTTTTGTTTATGTAAGCTATATCATTAAAATCAAAACGAAAGGTCAAGTCTGGAACCATGGGTTGAAAGTATTTACAAAGTCGCTTATATCTTTTATATGTCTTACTGTAATTATCAAATGTAATTGCACCTGTATCAGTAATGTTTTGTGTAATTAATATATTGTCACTTAGCTTTGCAAACAAACTAAAATCTATTGCTCTAATCTTATAGTGATCCGGATGCGTTGTGAATTCCTTCAGATTATACAATTTAGAGAATACTCTTATCCAATTATCAGGCATACCTTCAAATCTATCAACAACATGAGCTGACAATACTCGACCATCTATCTCCGTATAAAAATAATAGTCATTGTTTTTCTGTGCAATAACATCTGGCTGGTACTGCTTTTTATCTGTCAGATATTTAAGTTTCTTACCCTTTTCTTCATAGGCCATTGTATAAAACTCTTCGAGTTTATCGTTCCACTCCGTTGTGACAATGGTTTTTATGGTCTCGCCAGTATCTGATTTGAACTCAAATTGCATAAAGCACTCCTTTGAATTATAAATATACCACATAACGTAAAAAGGATCAACGATGGCAAACCCAGCTTCACGACAACAATTGGTAGATTATTGCCTCAGAAGACTCGGCGCTCCTGTGATCGATATTAATGTTGACCCTGAGCAGCTCGAAGATAGAGTAGATGACGCACTAAAATTCTATCAAGACTATCACTTTGATGGTACTGAACGCATCTTCATGAAACATCAAATTACAGCCGAAGATAAGGTAAATCAATACATTACTATTCCAGAAGCTGTCACTGGAGTAATAAGAATTTTGCCAATTGGTAATAATCTTAGTACTGGTGGTATCTTTAATATTAGATATCAGTTACATCTTAACGACCTGTTTGACTTCTCATCAGCTAGCTATATCAACTATAGAATGGCTATGACACATGTTGAATCACTCCAAGAAATATTCGTAGGCCAACAACCTATCCGATTCCATAGACACCGCAACACTCTTAATATTGATATGGATTGGAGAGATGATGTTGCAGAAGGTGAATACATTGTAATCGAATGCTATAGAATTCTTGACCCTGAAACATATAGTGATGTGTATGGCGACAGATGGTTGAGAGAGTATACTACCCAATTGTTTAAACGTCAGTGGGGTGAAAACCTCAAAAAATTTGAAGGCATGACTCTTCCTGGTGGCTTACAATTTAATGGTCAGCAAATCTATAACGAAGCTCAAGAAGAAATTTCAAGATTAGAAACTGAAGTCACTACCGGTTACGGTGGCCTCCTTATGGACATGATTGGTTAACATGGCTACCAATAAGTATTTTAACAATTTCAATTATGCTCGCGAGCAAGACTTACTTGAGGACTTGGCTATCGAGTCTATCAAGATCTATGGGCATACGTTTAAATACATTCCACGTACCATTGTCGAAAAGGATGACCTTTTTGGTGAAAGCGTATTAAGTAAATTTGATTCCGCTGCAGATCTAGAAATGTATGTTAAAAATACAGAAGGGTTTGATGGGGATGGTGACTTTCTATCAAAATTTGGCTTAGAGATTAGAGATAGTATGACTCTAACAGTAGCAAGAAAACGCTATGACCAAATCCGTACTGAGAAAGTATCAACTGAAGTTGGTTTTAATATTATTATGGAGGATGGAGACAACAATGCTCCTTCTCGTAGATATCTTACCGGTAACCATGAGACAGAATCATTAGAGCTTGAAGCTGCAACAGCTGACGGTTATGATATTACAAACAATCGCCCAACTGAGGGTGACCTAATTTATATGCCTCTGATGGATAAGTTGTTTGAGATAAAGTTTGTTGAACATGAGGACTTATTCTATCAAACAGGTAGACTTCAAACATACGACTTGCGTTGTGAGATGTTTGAGTACAGTTCTGAAAAACTTGATACTGGCATCACAGAGATTGATAGTGTTGAAGATGAGCTGTCAGCTGATATTCTGTTCAATGAGTTCTTACTAGAAGACGGTACTGTTTGGAAGTCTGAAGACGGTGGATCCATTATGCAAGAGTATACTATTGAGACAAATGACAAACAAGCAGTCAATACTTTCTACGATAGAGAAGCTGATAGTGTGATTGACTTTAGTGAAAACAACCCATTCTCAGAAGTGGATAGATATTAATGTTTGGCTTTCAGTATTATCATCAATCCCTTCGTAAGTATGTTATCATGTTTGGTAACTTATTTAACGATATACATGTACGTCGAATTAATCAGGCTGGGGAAGTAGTTCAGAATCTTGCTGTACCTATTGCATATGGTCCTAAACAAAAGTTCTTGACTAGATTAGCTCAGGATCCAAATTTGGATCGTGACATTGCCATCCAACTACCAAGGATTGGTTTCGAGTTAGTCAATATTAATTATGCTGGTGAAAGAAAACTTGCATCCACGATCCGTAATACGTATACACTTACAGATGACTCTGATACAGTCAATTCACAGTATACACCAACACCATATGATATTCAATTTGAGATGTCAATTATGGTTAAGAATGCAGATGATGGAACTCAGATTCTAGAACAAATCTTACCATTCTTTACGCCAGAGTGGACAACGACTGTTAATCTAGTCCCATCGATGGATATTAAAATGGACATTCCATTAGTACTTCAAGGTGTCAATTATGAAGACGTTTATGAGGGGGACTTTGAATCCAGAAGAGCTATTATCTGGACATTAAACTTTACAGCTAAAGGATACATTTATGGACCTGTTCGTAAGTCAGGTGTCATTAAACGTGCCGTCACAAATATTTTTAATGAATTGCCTAGGAATACAGAAACCTCTGTTGCTAACGTTGCTGTTGTTCCTGGCCTTACAGCTAATGGTACAGCTACCAATTTAGCTAATTTAAGTGTTGACAAATCTGAGATCTTCAGTGATAATGATTATGGTTTTGTTACAACTATTGAAGAGTAAATGAGTTTATAGATTATGACTGAAAAAAGAAAAAAGACGAAGTTCGATAAAAGTATAGAAGAAGCATTAAACCTACCTATAGATGCAGAACCTATTGAACCTGATGAGATACTGGACCCAATGGGGATTAATAATAGTCTTAGTGGGGCGACAGAGTCGATTGTACTAGAAAATGAGACTGAGGTCAACAACGATTTTCAATATGCCCGAGAAAATCTGTATAAAGTTTCAGAATTAGGTAATAAAGCCCTTGAGTCTATGATTGATATTGCGCAATCATCAGAACATCCTAGAGCATTCGAAGTATTAGCTACATTAATGAAGCAAATGACTGATGCACAAAAAGACCTGTTGACTTTGAGAGAGAAACAGAATAGAATAACAGGTAAGACTCAAGAGAGCCCAAATAGTGTGACGAACGCTCTATTTGTTGGCAGTACTGCTGAGTTACAGAAAATGTTGAAGAAAAACGATAATGAGTCAAACAGCTGATCATTACTTAGGAAATCCTAATCTAAAAAAAGCTAACGTACCTGTTGAGTTTACAAAAGAACAACTAGCTGAATATCTTAAATGTCAAGCTGATATTCAATACTTTGTTGAGAATTATGTTCAGATTGTAAATGTTGATAAGGGCTTGATTCCGTTCGAGCCATGGAACTTCCAGAAGAAGATGCTGGATCAGTTCGTACACAATCGTTTTAACATTTGTAAACTACCACGTCAGTCTGGTAAGTCAACAACAACTACATCCTATATTCTATGGAAGATTTTATTCCATCCAGATCAGAACATTGCTATTCTAGCCAACAAAGGCGCACTAGCTCGTGACTTGCTTGGTAAGATCCAACTTGCTTATGAATATCTACCTAAGTGGTTACAGCAAGGTGTGTTGGTATGGAACAAAGGTAATATTGAACTTGAGAACGGTTGCAGAGTTGTAGCGGCTTCTACGTCTTCATCTGCTATTCGTGGTGGTTCATATAATCTTATCTTCTTGGATGAGTTTGCATTTGTTGGTAACCATCTTGCCGACGAGTTTTTTGCTTCTGTATATCCTACTATCTCGTCTGGTACTACATCACAAGTTATTATTGTATCAACACCTAATGGTATGAATCACTTTTATAAGATGTGGAGTGATGCAGAGAATGATAATAGTGATTACATTCCAATTGATATTCATTGGTCTGAGATTCCTGGCCGTGATGAGAAGTGGAAAGAAGAGACGATCCGTAACACCTCGGAAGAACAATTCCGTCAGGAGTTTGAGTGTGAGTTCATTGGTTCATCTAGTACCCTCATATCTTCAACTAAATTACGTCAACTAGCATTCCGTACACCTAACCGTTCGTTCGATTATCTTGATATCTATGAAGAGCCTTCTAAGGGGAAGACGTACATTGTTACTGTTGACTGTTCAAGAGGTGTGGGTATTGACTATAACACATTTGTAGTATTGGATACAACAGCCATTCCATATAGGATGGTTGCTAAGTATAGTAATAACACAATTGCTCCAATGCTATTTCCAACTGTAATTATGAATGTATGTAGGGAGTATAATGATGCGTATTGCTTGGTTGAAACTAACGACATTGGCGGCCAAGTGGCTGACATCTTACACAACGAACTTGAATACGAGCATGTTCTTACGTCTGCTTCTCGTGGGCGCGCTGGTATGGTATTGGGTACTGGATTCGGTGGCCAAGTAACATTAGGTATCAGAACCACAAAGTCAGTGAAGGCTTTGGGGTGTAGAAACTTGAAAGATCTTATAGAGAATGATAAGTTATTAATTGAAGACTTTGATACAATCTCTGAACTTGCAAGTTTCATAAGTAAAGGTACGAGCTTTGCAGCTGAAGAAGGTTCACATGACGACTTGGTTATGTGTCTTGTTTTGTTTGGATGGCTTGTTAAACAACAATACTTTAAGGATATATCGGATACAGATATCAGAGCTAGACTTCAGCAAGATAAGATAGCTATGGAAGAGTCTTCGTTATTACCTTTTGGTTTTCATGATGATGGTAATGAGCCAGCACCCGAACCAAGTCACACTCCAGGTTGGATGAGTGATGATATAGATGAACCAGGTGGTTGGTACTAAAAATTCCTAAGTTTGCCTTTTTTATAAATAATCAAGAAGAATAACCACTTCATATAGGAGAAGAACGATGCCATTTCAGGTTTCACCAGGTGTAAACGTAAGCGAGATTGATCTCACTACAGTTGTACCAAATATATCGACTTCTACAGCAGCTTTCGCCGGTCACTTCCGTTGGGGTCCTGTAGATAAAATCGTCATCGTTGACAGTGAAGATACACTGGCTGCTAATTTTCAGACGCCAAATTCTAACACTGCGACGGACTTCTTCGTAGCTTCAAACTTCTTAGCTTACAGTAACCAGTTGTTTCTAACTCGTGTTATTGGCAGTACTGCTAAAAATGCTTCGGCAAGCGGTACAGCTCCATTGATTAAGAACGAAGACGATTACGAAGAAAATTATACACCGGCGGGCGCTCAAGGCATCGCTGTTGCAAAGTATCCAGGTCAACTGGGTAACTCACTCAAAGTTTCAATCTGCCCATCAGCAACTGCTTGGGAAGAAACAATTAACTCGGTAGGGGCAAATACTACATACAGCATTACTACTAATACAAAAGCTCTTACCTTTGCAGGTGGTACTGCCAATACTGTCGCCAATGCTCTTACTGCAGGTGATTTGCTTACTGTTGGTCCAGATAGACAACAAATCAAGATTGCCTCAGTAAGTGGTAACACAGTTACTCTTGCTTCGACATATAACGGTAACACAGTTTCAGATGTCGCAGTAAGCGCACATAACGTACAACGCCGTTGGGAATTCTATCCTAACTTCGACCAAGCTCCAGGCACTTCTACATTTGCTACTAACGCTGGTGGTTCTGATGATGAGATCCACATTGTTATCGCTGATGAAGATGGCGATTGGACAGGTACAAAAGGTAGTGTTCTTGAGGTATTTTCAAATGTATCTGTAGCTTCAGATGCTAAAACAGAAGATGGTGCTACAAACTACTACAAAAATGTATTGAATCAAGTTTCAGCATATGTATGGTGGAATGATCACGCCTCAGTCAAAACTGGTGCAGGTAGTGTTGCTTCAACAGCATTTGCTGGTGGTACAGATGTAGTTAACGCTTCTCTGTCGGGCGGCACCGATGGTGCAGAACCAGTAGACGGTGATTACATTACAGCTTACAATAAATTCAAATCAACTGAAGATATTGATGTTGCACTTATTCTTGGTGGTGAGTCTAGCCAAACGGTAGCTCTACACCTTATCAATAATATTGCAGAAGTACGTAAAGACTGTATCGTATGCATCTCACCAGAAAGAGATGATGTTGTTAACAACAGTAGTTTTGCTGGAGCAGAAGCAGAAGACATTATCGCATTCCGCGATTCACTTCCATCATCATCTTATGTGACAATGGATAGTGGCTACAAGTACGTATACGACAAATACAACGACACATATCGCTACATTCCATTGAATGGTGATACTGCTGGTCTAATGGTTCGCACGGACACAAACCGTGATCCATGGTATTCACCAGCTGGTTTCAATCGTGGCAATATTAAGAATGTTGTTAAGTTGGCTTACAATCCAAACAAAGCCGAGCGTGATGAACTGTACAAAAAAGGTATTAACCCAGTTGTATCGTTCCCAGGCCAAGGCACAGTATTGTTTGGTGACAAGACACTTCTAGCAAGACCAAGTGCATTTGACAGAATCAATGTTCGTAGATTGTTCATTGTTCTTGAAAAAGCAATTGCGGTTGCTGCTCAAAGTTCATTGTTTGAATTTAACGATGAGTTCACGAGACAGCAGTTCCGTAACTTGGTAGAACCATTCCTACGTGACGTTCAAGGTCGCCGCGGTATCACGGACTTCCGTGTAGTCTGCGATGACACGAATAACACTGGGGAAGTAATCGATCGCAACGAATTCATTGGCGACATCTATATCAAACCAGCAAGAAGCATCAACTTTATTCAGTTGAACTTTGTAGCTGTAAGAACAGGTGTTGACTTCAATGAAATCGTAGGTCAGTTCTAATAAATAGGGAAAGAGGAGAAAGTAAATGGCTTTCAACGTAAACGACTTTAAGTCAGGCCTTAGATTAGGCGGCGCTCGTAGTTCCCTATTTGAGGTAACCATCGAGACTCCAGCAACAGTGCCGAGTGTTCCAAACGCTCCAATTCTTGTTAGAGCTGCGCAGATTCCAGACGCAACGATTAATACGATTACACAAACATACTTTGGTCGTCAGATCAAGTATGCAGGTAACCGTACTTTTTCAGACTGGACTGTAACGATTTTGAATGATGAAGATTTCCAAATCAGAAATGCATTGGAAACTTGGTCAAACCAAATCAATCTGCATGAAGGCAACACCAGACTTCCTGGCATGGGTTCTACAGAAGGTGCTACATCTTACAAACAAGTTGCTACAGTTAAGCAATTTGGTAAGGAAGGCAATCTTCTGAGAACATATGAATTTGTCGGAATCTATCCAACCAACGTATCTCTTATGGAGGTCAGTTGGGATCAGGATGCAATCCAAGAATTCCAGGTTAACTTTGCTTATGACTACTGGAAAGTAGCCACAGGCGGTGGTGACACGACTAATACAGTCGCTGGTTAATAAGTGAAATAGTGATGGGGGGTTGCATAAATAAGATATGCAGCCCCCTTAACTGAGGTATAAAATGGCAGAATATAACTTGTTCGGGTTCAAATTTGGAACTCCGGAAAAACCAAATGAAATAAATCCCGACATCAAGTCTTTCGCGCCACCTGAAAATATGGATGGTGCAATTGAGCTAGCTCCTGGCGGTGCCTATGGTACTTACGTGGACATGGAAGGCGCTGCAAAGACAGAAGGTGAACTTGTAACACGTTACCGGGATATGGTCCTTCAAGCTGAATGTGACCAAGCTGTAGACGATATTGTCAATGAAGCAATTATTATTGAAGGTGATACGTCACCAGTTGCTATTGACGTAGATGCAATTAACTACAGCGCAGGAATTAAGAAGACAATTAGAGCAGAGTTTGATAATATCCTCAAGCTCGTTGACTTCCAAAATAAAGGTTATGAAATCTTCAGAAGATGGTATGTTGATGGACGTCAATACTATCACATGATGATTGATGAGAAGAATCCTAGAGATGGTATTAAGGAACTTCGTTACATTGATCCACGCAAGATCAAAAAAGTTAGAGAAAGAAAGAAGTCTAAAGCAGAAGCTCAGGCAGTTGACGGAAGACAAGTCACATTGCCAAAAGGTTTCAATGAGTACTACCTCTATGCTCCTAAGGGATTGAAGAATGGTCAGACTCAAGGCTTGAAGATTTCATCTGATGCAGTTGTATATTGTCATTCGGGTAGTTACTCAAAGGACAATAAGCATGTGTTAGGTTATCTACACAAAGCTATCAAGCCACTTAATCAGTTACGTATGCTAGAAGATGCAGTGGTAATCTATCGTCTATCAAGAGCACCAGAGCGCCGTATCTTCTACATTGATGTAGGTAACCTTCCTAAACAGAAAGCTGAGCAGTATCTTCGTGATATGATGGTTAAGCATAAGAATAAGTTGGTATATGATGCATCCACTGGTGAAGTCAGAGATGATCGCAAACACATGACAATGATGGAAGACTTTTGGCTTCCTCGTCGCGAAGGTGGTCGTGGTACAGAAATTTCTACACTTCCAGGTGGCCAAAATCTTGGTGAGATGGAAGATGTTGATTACTTCCGCAAAAAACTCTATAAGTCACTCAATGTTCCTATCTCAAGAATGGAAGCTGAAAACCAATTCAACTTGGGTCGTGCTTCTGAGATTACTCGTGATGAGATCAAGTTTAAAAAGTTTATTAATCGTCTTCGTTCACGATTCAATGAAATGTTCTATAAACTACTTGAAACACAACTGCTTCTTAAAGGTATTACTACTAGAGAAGAGTGGCTTTCAATGAAGAAAGATATCTTCTTCCATTATTCAGAAGATAATCATTATGCAGAAATGAAAGCTGGTGAGTTAATGAGGGAGCGTATGACCCTTCTTAATGATCTGGATCAATATGTTGGTAAGTATTTCAGTCAGAAGTATGTTAGGGAAGAAGTTCTCAGACAGACAGAGAAAGATGTCGAACGTATTGACAAAGAGATTTCAGCTGAAGAAGCTGCAGGTGAGTATGAAGATGATGATGGTGGTGAGGAGCCGCAACAAGAATCGTACACTAACATCGAACCGTTCATCCCTCCAAGCGAGCCCACAGAAGATGAAAAGCGACTGGTTGAACAAATGACAAAATTCATGAACACAATCGAAGAGGACCAGGATGAATGAGGTTGAAAAGGCTAAGTTTTTAGCAGCACTTCTAAAGCACGTAGAGAAAGCAGTTCAGAAGAACGTATCTGAAAGCGTTCATCATTTGGATTCAACACCTGGCCCTCAGGGTGATCGTGGCCCTATTGGTGAACAAGGACCGATGGGTGTTCCCGGCCGTGATGGCAGAGATGGCGACAGGGGTCCAAAGGGTGATCCAGGTACTCCAGGTCTACAAGGTCCTCAGGGTCCTGCAGGTGGTCCTCGAGGTCAAGAGGGTGAAAAAGGTGAAACAGGTTCGCAAGGACCACGTGGCTTTACAGGTCCTAAAGGTTCGTCTGGTCCAATTGGTCCACGAGGCTTACTTGGCGAACAAGGCGAGATGGGTCCTCAAGGTCCACAGGGTGCAATTGGTGCTACTGGTGAACAAGGTCCTCAAGGTGAGCAAGGCGAACAAGGTATTCAGGGTGTTCAAGGTGAACAGGGTCCTGAAGGTGTTAAAGGTGACAAGGGCGAACGTGGTGAAAAAGGTGACCGCGGGGAACCAGGTGTTCCAGGTCTTCGTGGTGAGAAAGGCAATCCTGGTCCAGAAGGTCCAGTAGGTGCCAAAGGTCAAGATGGACAAACACCAAGTATTGATCCATTAATTAAAGACATTGAAAAGTTTAAAGCTGACATTCGTCGTGCTGCTACTATGGGTGGTGGTTCATCGGGTGGCGGTGAAGTACGTTTAGAGTTTCTCGATGATGTCGATAGAGACTCCGTCAAACAGAATAACAGATATTTAAAATATAATGCAGCTACAGGTAAATTTGTAGGTGCTACTATTTCAGGTGATGGTGGAAGTACAGACCAGTATCTGGAAGTTGCAAACGCTGCAGTATACTTAGAAGTTGCTAACGCAGGTATCTATCTTGAAGTTGCAAACTTAACAAACATTTCATCACATATTGTTCCTAGTGCAAACGTAACATATGACCTTGGTACATCAGAAAAGAGATGGCGTGACCTTTATCTTTCAGGTTCATCAATTGAACTTGGAGATGCTATTATTACAGCACATGCTAACGGTGCAATTAATTTGCCGGCAGGTTCAACAATTGCTAGTGAAGCCATTGCTCGCGGAAATGGTGGTAGTGGATCAGGTCTCAATGAATCTCAAGTAGATGCAAGAGTAGTAGTAGGTACAAATAAGTTTGCCGAAGTAGCAAACGTACAATCACTTGCTGCTTTAGCTAATACAAATGCATTTATTACCACAGTAGATAATCAAAGAGGTTTGGATCTTGCTAATACAAACGCAAGAATTTCTGCTCTGTCTGGTGGTACAGGTACAGATGGATTAGCAAGAGCAGGCATAGTTGCTACTAACACAGCCATCCGAACACTCGTATCTGACCGCATGCAAGTTGCTAACGTAAACACATTAGTAGCTACTAGTGCTATTCAGGATAAGGCAGCTCTGGCTAATACCAATGCTTCTATTGCAACTAAACTTGCGTCTTCATCCTATACCACTGGAGATGTACAGGACAAAGCAGCACTCGCTAACACAAATGCATTTATCACCTCAGTAGATAATCAAAGAAATGCCGACCTTGCTAATACCAATGCAAGAATCAATACTTTATCTGGTGGCTCATCAGCTGACGGTGTAGCTAGAGCAGGTATCGTAGCTACCAATACAGCTATCCGTATACTTGTTGACGATAGAATGCAAGTTGCTAATGTCAATACGTTAGTTAATGATAGACTCCAAGTTGCAAACGCAGCAATCTATGCTGAGGTAGCTAATGTACAATCCTTGGCAGCTTTGGCCAACACCAACTCTGCCATTGCATCTAAATTAGATTCAAGCTCATATACAACTGCCGATGTCCAAACTAAAGCCGCATTAGCTAACACCAATGCAGCTATTGCTACTAAGTTAGCATCTTCATCCTATACCACTGGTGATGTCCAAGACAAAGCAGCTCTGGCTAACACCAATGCTGCAATAGCAACTAAACTAGCTTCATCTTCATACACGACAGGGGATGTACAAACCAAAGCAGCTCTCGCTAATACAAATGCTTACATTGCATCGGTAGATACAGCACGTAATAATAACTTAGCAAATACAAATGCTTATATTGGAACCGTCAATACAAGAATTGACACAGAGATTACCAATATTATTAATGCTGCTCCTGAGTCATTAAATACACTTAATGAATTAGCTTCGGCGTTGGGCGACAATCCAAACTTCGCTACTACTGTAACAACCAACATTGGTCAAAAACTTGGCAAGACAGCTACTGTAACTCTTACTGGTGACATCACTGCAAGTGCTACAGCCTTTAGTGGAAATGCTGTCTCATTGAGTACAGTAGATACCAATCTTGCAAATACCAATGCTTACATTGCATCAGTAGACACTACTCGTAATGCTAACCTTGCAAATACCAATGCTCAAATAGCAACCAAATTAAATTCGTCATCATATACAACAGCTGATGTCCAAACAAAAGCGGCTCTTGGTAACACAAACGCATTTATTGCAACCAAATTAGATTCATCCTCATATACAACAGCTGATGTCCAAACAAAAGCTGCACTTGCTAATACTAATGCCGCTATTGCTACTAAGTTAGACTCATCTAGCTATACTACTGGTGATGTCCAAACAAAAGCTGCACTTGCTAATACTAATGCCGCTATTGCTACTAAGTTGGATTCATCTAGTTATACAACAGCTGACGTACAAGACAAAGCGGCGCTAGCCAATACTAACGCTTATATTACATCTGTAGATGCAGCACGAAATAATAACTTAGCCAATACTAATACTTACATTGCTACTAAGTTGGATTCAAGCTCATACACTACTGCAGATGTCCAAACAAAAGCGGCACTTGCAAATACAAATGCTTATATTGCTTCAGTAGATAATACTCGTAATGCTAATCTTGCAAATACAAATGCTCAGATAGCTAGTAAACTTGACTCATCTAGCTATACTATAGGTGATGTACAGACGAAAGCTGCTCTGGCCAATACAAATGCATTTATCGCTACTAAATTGAATGACTCTGCTGCAAGTACATTTGGTAAATCACTTATCGATGATGCTAATGCGAGCACAGCTAGAAGTACATTAGGTCTTGGGACTGCAGCCACCACAGCATCCTCAGATTATGCTACGGCTGCTCAAGGTACAAAAGCTGATAATGCATTACCAGCCTCATCTTATACAACTGCTGATGTACAGACGAAAGCTGCTCTTGCCAATACCAATGCATATATTGCATCTGTGGATAGCACTCGTAACGCTAACCTTGCTAATACTAATGCATTTATTGCTACTAAGTTAAATGATTCCGCAGCAAGTACGTTTGGTAAGTCATTGATAGATGATGCTAACGCAGGAGTAGCCAGAACAACATTAGGATTAGGAACAGCAGCAACTACTGCTTCAAGTGATTATGCTACTGCTGCTCAAGGTACAAAAGCAGATGATGCATTACCAGCTTCATCATATACTACAGGCGATGTACAGACGAAAGCTGCTCTTGCTAATACAAACTCTTACATAAATTCTAATCTTGCAAATACCAATGCATTTATTGCTACTAAGTTAGACGATTCAGCTGCAAGTACTTTCGGTAAATCATTAATTGATGATGCAAATGCAAGCACAGCAAGAAGCACATTAGGTCTTGGTACAGCAGCAACTAGCGCTACAGGTGATTTCGCGACAGCAGCTCAAGGTGCTTTAGCTGATTCTGCTTTACAATCTGAAACAGTTACAAGTATTGCATTGAATAGTAATTCGCTTGATTACACTGATGAAAATGGCACAACAACTAATATCGATTTGAGCGCATATCTCGACGAGGATTCACGAGCTATTGCAAGCGGAACATTAAACTCTGTATCGGGTGTTGTCACATTCACAAGAGATGATGCTACCACATTCACATTAGATCTTTCTGACCTTCTTGATGACACAAACCTCGTAACTTCTGTTGCTGGTAAAAACGGTGTTGTAACACTTGATGCTGATGATATAGACGATACATCTACGACTAATAAGTTTACAACTGCCGCAGAAATCACTAAGTTATCTGGAATTGAGACTGGTGCTACTGCTGATCAGACTGCGGCTGAAATTAAAACAGCTTATGAAAGCAATGCAGACACAAACGCATTTACCGATGCAGAGCAGTCAAAACTATCTGGAATTGAGACTGGCGCAGATGTCACAGATACCACTAATGTAGTTGCTGCCCTTACAGCTGGAACAAATGTTACTATCGGTGCTGACGGAACAATCAGTTCGACAGATACAAATACGACATACTCTGTCGGTGATGGCGGGCTGACCCAGAAAAACTTTACAACAGCATTGAATACAAAGCTATCTGGAATTGAGACTGGTGCTACTGCTGACCAAACAGCAAGTGAAATTTTAACCGCTATCAAAACTGTTGATGGCTCTAGCTCAGGTCTAGATGCTGACTTGCTTGATGGTAATCATGCATCAGCTTTTGCTACAGCGGCACAAGGTACAAAAGCGGATGCTGCACTACCAAAAACTGGTGGGGCGATGACAGGTGCTATAACAACTAATAGCACTTTTGATGGTCGTGATGTTGCAACCGATGGTACTAAACTCGATGGTATTGAACCAGGCGCAACTGCCGACCAAACCGCTGCGGAAATCAGAACATTGGTTGAAAGCGCATCGGACAGTAATGTTTTCACTGATGCGGACCATACAAAATTAAATGGCATTGAAGCGTCTGCTACAAACACAGCTGATCCAGCTATCACAAGTGACGGGTCAACACCAAGTCTAGCAGCTGGTATTACTGGCGCAGAAGTAAGATCACTTATTGGTGCAGGTACAAGTTCATCTGACAATGCTACACATACTGGTGAAGTAACTGGTGCAACATCATTGACTGTGGCTTCCAACGTCATTGATGCTGATAATCTTAAAGTAACAGGTAACGGCACAACATCACAATTCTTACGCTCTGATGGTGATGGAACATTTACTTGGGCCACCCCAACTGATACCAATACTGAATATTCAGTAGGTGATGGTGGTCTCACTACAAATGATTTTACTGATGCGGACCATACAAAATTAAATGGCATTGAAACAGGCGCAACTGCTGATCAAACTGCGGCTGAAATCCTCACTGCTATTAAGACAGTTGATGGAGTGGCAAGTGGTTTGGATGCAGACCTATTAGATGGTAATCATGCATCAGCTTTTGCTACAGCGGCACAAGGTACAAAAGCGGATAATGCATTACCAGCCTCATCTTATACAACTGGCGATGTCCAAACTAAAGCCGCACTAGCAAACACAAATTCTGCTATTGCATCAAAAGTAAACACGTCTTCATTGAGTACATTTGGCTTCTCACTAGTAGATGATGCTAACGCAGGTGCAGCTAGAACAACTTTAGGTCTTGGAACTGCTGCAACAACAGCATCTTCGGATTATGCTACTGCTGCTCAAGGTAGTTTAGCTGATAGCGCCACACAGCCAGGAGACCTGGCTACTGTTGCAACTTCTGGAAATTATTCGGATCTTAATAATGTTTTGGAAGTTTATAACGCTGCAGGTACAAAGATATTTCCATCCTAATGATTAATTGTTATAAATAATACCATAAGGAGATTTTAAAATGGACGATGAAAATCAAATTGAAGTATCCCCAGCCCGTCAGGCAGTAGATTATGCCATGCAGGGTGATGCTACAAATTTTAAGAATGCTATTGACACAATGCTCTATACTAAGGTTGCAGATGCTGTAGCTATTAAGAAGTTGGATGTTGCATCTTCAATGTTTGGTGATGAAACTATCGGTGACGTAGCTGATGAAACTATCGGTGATGACACTGAATACGAAGACCAAGAAGTAGAAACAGAAGAGGATTCTGATGAAGAGCTTTAAAGATATTCTAGAGAGCGGTCAGCCAGCAGCTGACTTCGTTGCTCCAGCTGATGACGATAAAGAAGCCACAACTCTTAAAGCTCGTTCTAAGGGCGAGCAAGATTTTGTAGATGCTCACGTTACAGCTAAAACCCAACACCCTGTAGCTTCAGATGATCAGTTTACATCAAAAGGTAAACAAGATACAAGTAAAGAGACTCACCCAGCTTCAGAGCCTGGTAAGAAGATTGACTTTGCTTCATTCATGAAGAAAGCTCAAGACACACAAACTCCTTCACGCCGCGGCGATAAACGTCAAGGTGATATGAAGCCAGTTCAGCCAGGGGCATAAACAATGACTGCAGTTGTTAAAGTAAAAGCTAATACAGTAGCTATTGGTACAGCCACTAATGTATACAAAGCATCGTATGCATATGTTGTAAATACAAATTCTGCAGAACAAACAATTACTGTGGCTAACACAGTGGGTCCTCAAAATGGTGGCGGTGACGCTGGTACAATCGTACTAGAAGCGGGTGCCTCAATAATTATAAGAAAACAACCAACAGATACGCTTGCTTCATCTTCTGATGTGAAAGCTACTAACGTATCAAGGGGCTAAAAATGAAACTAATTACCGAACTTACCGAAGAAATCTTTATGAGCGAGCAAATCATCGACGAAGCTACAGGCAAGAAAGAACTGTACATCGAAGGTGTGTTTATGCAAGGCGGCATTAAGAACAGAAACGGACGTATGTATCCTGTAGAGACTCTCGCAAACGAAGTCAAAAAATACAATGAGAACTACGTTCAGAAAAATAGAGCTCTCGGTGAGCTCGGACACCCATCAGGTCCAACTATCAACTTGGATCGTGTCTCGCACATGATTACAGAGTTGAAGCAAGACGGACAAAACTTTATGGGTAAAGCAAAGATTCTGGACACCCCTATGGGTGAGATTGTCAAAAATCTCATGCAGGGTGGTGCTCAGTTAGGTGTGTCGTCACGTGGTATGGGTTCTTTGAAGCCATCCCAAGACGGTACTCAAATGGTCCAATCGGACTTCCATCTTGCCACTGCGGCGGATATTGTTGCTGATCCATCAGCTCCCGATGCTTATGTTGACGGAATTATGGAAGGCAAAGAATGGGTATGGGATAACGGTTTATTCAAAGAAGTTGATGCAGCTGCCCATTATACCCAAATTAAAGAGGCAACGTCTGCCGAATTGGAACAAGTTAAGCTCAATGTATTTGAAAACTTTGTTTCAAAGCTATAAAGTTGTATTTTTATAAATAATACTACAGATAATAAGACTATCAAGGAGTCCCTAAAATGTCTGAAGAAAACTACGAAGTTGAAACTGAAGAAGTAGTTGACTCCCAGCTTGACGAATTTAAAGCAAGCATGGGTGATCCTTCCGAAGTTCCGGAACCAACTAGTGCTAAGGCAAAGAAGCGTAAAGGTGACAAAGACCAAGGTGAGCCACAGGCTGACCAAGGCTCATCTAATACTGCAACGCCTGGTGATAGTGGTGCCGCCCCTGAAGCAAAAGCTACAGTGAAAACCCCTAAAACAAAAGCCGGTATGGTCAATGCTATGGTTAAAGAAATGCAAGACATGAGTACTGCAGATCTTGAAGCCAAGTTTGGTAAACTGGCCGCAGCTCTTTCAGAAGAAGAAGTTGCTGAAGAAACAGAATCTCAAGACACCATCACTCTTAAATCAGACCAAGGTCTAAAAGTTGGTGCAGAAGATCTTGACATCAGTGAAGACGTCACAGCTATGTTTAGCGGTGAAGATCTGTCTGAAGAGTTTGTTACTAAAGCTACTACAATCTTTGAAGCAGCTGTTGTTTCAAAAATCAACGAAACTCTGGAAAGAGTTACTGTTGATGTTGAAAAAGAAATCACGGAAGCCAAAGAAGACATGGCCGCTCAAATGGAATCTAAACTTGATGACTACCTCGAGTATGTTGTTGAAGGTTGGATGAAAGAAAATGAGTTGGCTGTTGATTCAGGTATCCGTTCTACTATTGCTACGGAGTTCATGGAAGGCCTTAAAGGCTTGTTCACTGAACACTATATCGACATTCCAGAAGAAAAAGTCGACGTAGCTGAAGAACTCGCAGCCAAGGTTGACGAGTATGAAGCTTCACTTAACACACAAATTGAAGAAAACATCGAGTTGAAGAAACAATTGCAAGGCCATGTTGCTACAGTAATCGTTTCCGATATCGCTGAGTCTTTGACAGATACAGAAGCCGATAAGCTGACGTCTCTGACAGAGGGTCTTGAGTTTGTAAGTGAAGACGACTACAGACGTAAAGTCGAAACAATCAAAGAATCTTACTTCACCGGTAAGACCTCTGAGACAAGCGTAACAGCTGACGATGAGGAACCGGTAGAGTTGGACGAAGAAACTAAACCAACTTTCTCGGATCCTCAAATGGCAAACTACATCAACGCCATTTCAAGAACAAAGAAGAAATAAGGTTCTAAACAGCTTTAATTATAAATAATAGACATAAAATACTTCTAAGGAGAACACTAATGTCATACGTAACTGATGAGCTTGTAGAAAAGTGGCAGCCTGTGCTGGATCATGGAGATCTGAACGAGATCCAAGATTCACATAAACGTCAAGTTGTCGCTACAATGCTCGAAAACACCGAAAGAGAATCACGTCAGCAGAATGGCGGATACTCAGCACCAAGCCTGCTTGGTGAGGCCGCTCCAACAAACGCAATGGGCGCTTCTAGCTCAACTGCTGGCGATGGCGCAATTGATACATTCGACCCAGTATTGATTTCACTGGTTCGTCGTTCAATGCCAAACCTGATCGCATACGATATCTGCGGCGTTCAGCCAATGACAGGTCCAACCGGCCTGATCTTCGCAATGCGTTCACGCTTCAACAGCCAGTCTGGTGACGAAGCCCTGTTCAACGAAGCTAACACTTCACACTCTGCAACAGGTTCAACAAATGCTAACACTGCAAACTTCGGTGGCCCAATTGATGGTGCTGCTGGTACTTTGCAAGCTGGTAACGATCCAACCGCTCGTGCCTCTGGTTCAGGCTATACCGTACAACAAGGTATGTCTACAGCCCTGGGTGAAGCACTTGGTGACGGCGCCGGTAATGCATTCTCAGAAATGGCATTCAGCATTGAAAAAGTTTCAGTAACAGCCGTAAGCCGTGCGCTTAAAGCTGAGTACACAATGGAACTGGCTCAAGACTTGAAAGCCATCCATGGTCTGGACGCTGAAACAGAATTGGCTAACATCTTGTCAGCTGAAATTCTTTCAGAAATCAACCGTGAAATCGTTCGTACAATCAACTACACTGCTACAGCCGGTGCCCAAGACGATACCACAACTGCTGGTACATTCGATCTTGACACAGACTCAAACGGTCGTTGGTCAGTTGAGCGCTTCAAAGGTCTGATTTTCCAAATCGAACGTGAAGCAAACGAAATTGCCAAGGCTACTCGTCGCGGTAAAGGTAACATCCTGATCACTTCTTCAGACGTTGCTTCTGCCCTTCAAATGGCTGGCGTTCTGGATTACACTCCAGCACTGTCTTCGAACCTGAATGTTGACGATACAGGTAACACCTTTGCTGGTGTCCTGAACGGTCGTATCAAAGTATACATCGACCCGTATTTCAACTCAGCTTCTGGCAAGCAGTACTTCACAGTAGGCTACAAAGGTTCAAGCGCATTTGATGCTGGCCTGTTCTACTGCCCATATGTACCGCTCCAAATGGTTCGTGCAGTTGGCGAGAATACATTCCAACCTAAAGTAGGCTTTAAAACGCGTTATGGTGTTGTTGCTAACCCATTCGCTACTGCAGCCGCTGACGGAACGATTGCTTTCGCTAACAAAAATATCTACTACAGAATGGTTGGCGTTTCTAACCTCATGTAAAGATAACAAGAGTGGGGTTTACCCACCGCAGATCAAGCCGGGACCTCGTGTCCCGGCTTTTTTTGTGTCTTGGATAGATAAATAAAGCATGAGTGCAAAACAACCAGATAACATGAATTACTTGTCCCCATTAGGGTTTAGGTTCCTACTTGATAGGACACCAACTACTGAGTACTTCATTCAATCCACAAGTATCCCATCAATTACACTTGGCGAGTATACTCAAGACACGCCATTTGTAAATATTCCCCTTCCTGGCTCAAAATTACGCTTTGAGCCTGTTGACTTTACCTTCAGAGTAGACGAAGATATGAAGAATTATATGGAGCTATATGATTGGTTGTCTGGTTTAGGTTTTCCAGAATCATTCACCCAATACTCTAACTTCGTTAATAATTCGCGTGCAACCAGACCAGGTAGTGCAGTAGGTAAAGAGTCGGCTGAAGATCAATATAGTGATGGATCGTTAATTATTATGACAAGCTCACAAAACCCAAATGTGAGAGTCAATTTCAAGAGCATGATACCAATATCTTTATCAGCTCTTACATTCGACACAACATTCTCAGATGTTGATTATCTGCAAGCTCAGGTCACGTTTGCATACACATATTATGATATAGAGAAGATATAAGGCAACCCCATTATGACAGTATTAGTAACAGGCGCTAGCGGTTTCATTGGATCCCGTTTATGTGAGAGATTGAAAGAGCAAGAAATTGCTTATTATGGTATCGACTTAAAGACAGGTCAAGATATCAATGACTTTGACTTTGATCAGTTTGGAAAAAACATCGTATTCAAAGCTGTGATCCACTTAGCTGCTAAAGTAAGTGTACATGAGTCTAAGAAGAATCCAGATCCATTCTGGGAGACCAATGTAGAGGGATCCAAGAAAGTATTCGAGTGGGCTAAGAAAAAGAACTGTAGAATCATCGCGGCTAGTTCGTCTAATGCGAAGTGGTGGTACCTGAATCCATATGCTACTAGCAAGGCAGTGATGGAACAAGTAGCGCCCTCAGACGCCGCGCTATTACGTTTCTACAATGTGTATAGCAGCGATATCCGCGCCGACTTACTGCTTGGTAAGATTAAACGTGGCGAAGTAAAATATAAGACGGATCACTATAGAGACATGATTCATGTTGACGAAGTATGTCAAGTAATTGAGAGATTGCTACAACCTACATATACTAATGTGTCAGGTGTTATTGAAGTTGGCACAAGTCATACACAATCTATCAAAGAACTTATTGAAGCATGTGACGTTGATGTACCTCTCAAGAAAGTACAAGGTGAAGCCCAAGTCACGCAAGCAGATGTTACTAGACTAAATGAAGAGTTGAACTTTTACCCAAAAAGCAGTATAATGAAGGATCTTCCGGCATTGCTTAAGGGTGAACACATTGAATATTGAAGAAATAGTAGCTGAATGGGCTAAGGATTGTAAGTTAGATGATACTGAGCTAGACTCAGAAGCTCTAAACATTCCTTATTTACATGCAAAGTATCTCAAACATCTAGCAGATACTAGAATTCGCATGCGCGCATCAGGAATCAAAAAGAAAGAACTATGGATCACTCTATCCGATTACTATAGAGGAGATCTAAACAATACCGAAGATCTGGACCGCATTCGACGTGAACCGTGGCCTAAGACTGTACTGAAGAATGATTTGCCTCAATATGTGGAAGCAGATGCAGATATGATGAAACTTAATTCCAAGATTGCTGTACTAGAAGAAACTGTAGGTGTACTTGAGGAGATTCTCAAGGCTATCAACAGTAGAGGCTTTGCCATTAGTAGTGCGATTAAATGGAGACAACTGACGAACTTTGCTGAATGAGAGACATAGTATCAAAAATTGAGGACGTTTTAATCATCCGTAAGAAAGATGAAGTCTACATGGAAGTCTTTGCGGACGATGGTCTTCTGCGTGAGCTATCAGATTACTTTACCTTTGAAGTTCCTGGTGCTAAATTTATGCCCCAAGTGAGAAACAAGGTTTGGGATGGAAAGATTAGGCTATTCAATAATAGAAATCATACATTGTATTATGGCCTGATTAATCATATAGCTAAGTTTTGTCAAGAACGTGAATACAAGTTAAAGATAGATAAGAACATTGAAGCTGCTGATAATTGGTCTCTCCAAGATACAATTGATTTTGAGAAAGATTTAGGTCTTCCATTTGAAGCCAGAGATTATCAAAGAGAAGCATTTACCTATGCTGTTCGTAATCGTAGAGGGGTTCTATTATCTCCAACAGCTTCCGGTAAATCGTTAATCATCTACATGTTATCACAACATTTTGCGATTCAACCAGGTGGTAAGGTTTTAATTATTGTCCCTACAACATCTCTTGTACAACAGATGGCTAAAGATTTTAAGGATTATGGTTTCGACCAAGACGTGCATTGTATCACATCTGGTGTAGATAAGAATGCATTAGAACAGGTTACAGTATCCACATGGCAGTCAATATATAAGATGCCTAAGAGTTACTTCGATCAGTTTGATTGTGTGATTGGCGATGAAGCTCACTTGTTTAAGTCTAAGTCGTTGACAACTATTATGACAAACCTTACATCTTGCAAGTATAGGTTTGGTCTTACAGGTACATTGGATGGCGCACAAACACATAAGTTAGTACTGGAAGGTTTGTTTGGTCCAGTTAAACAAGTTGTCAAGACGAAAGAATTGATAGATAGTAAGCAGCTCGCAGACTTTGATATCAAAGCCATTGTACTTAAATATGGTGATGAGGCATGTAAAGCACTTAAAGATGCAAAGTATCAAGACGAAGTTGATTGGATTGTACGTAATGAAGAACGCAATAAGTTTTTAGCTAATCTTGCTCTATCATTAAAAGGGAACACATTAATGTTGTTTCAGTTTGTTGAGAAACATGGTAAAGTGTTAGAGCAAATGATTACAGAACGAGTAGAAGAAGGACGTAAAGTATTTTACGTACACGGAGGAACAGATGCCGATACCAGAGAAAGTGTTCGTGCCATCACCGAAAAAGAAAACAATGCCATTATTGTGGCCAGCTATGGTACTTTTAGTACTGGGATTAATATTAAGCGGTTGCACAACATCATCTTTACCAGTCCAACCAAAAGTAGAGTCAGAACCCTCCAGTCCATCGGACGTGGTCTCAGAAAAGGTGGAGGAGACGAAGAAGCCGGTATTGAAGAAAAAGAACAAGCTACGCTCTTTGATATTGCAGACGATCTTACGTGGAAAGCCAGAGTAAATTATACGTTGAAACATTTCGCAGAACGTGTTAAGATCTATAATGATGAGAAGTTCAACTACAAGATATACAAGGTAAAGCTCAATGACACAGTTAAAACTAATAAGATTTACTAGTGGCGAACAAGTAGTAGCTGAAATTGACCTCGATGGTATGGACATGAACAGCAATCCACTTAAAGTGAAGTTGGGTAGGACATACAAGGTAGTACAAGAACGCGGTAATTATGGTATTCAGACTAGTTTAACAAACTGGATGCCTATGAGGGAGTCCACACACATGTGGATTGCGACTAAAGACATCTCTACTATTGTTGATGTAGGTGATGATACAAAACAAATGATCGAGCAGTTCCGTTCGGAAGAAGAGGAATATGCCGAAGCAAATGCAATTATTAAGGAGGCTCTGCGAGGTAGAGAGATGGATGATCAGGAGTTGGAAGAACTCTATGAACATGTCATGTCTGCTAACACAGAGAAACAAGTACATTAATGGCTAGATCAAAGAAACCTAAAAAGTATTATGTTAACAACAAAGAATTCCTTGCAGCTATGATTGATTATAGAGCAAGTGTTTTAGAGGCAGCAGAAGCTGATAAAAAGAGGCCTCGTGTACCAAATTATATCGGCACCTGTATTATGAAGATTGCTACTCATCTATCATATAAACCTAACTTCATTAATTACACATTTCGTGAAGATATGATTAACGATGGTATTGAAAACTGTTTGCAGTATATTGATAACTTTAATCCTGAGAAGTCGAACAATCCATTCGCATACTTCACACAAATTATCTATTTTGCTTTTCTACGTAGGATTGAAAAGGAGAAGAAGAATCTATACATTAAGTATAAGTTAACTGAGAATGCAAACATCTTTGGTCTAACTGATGTGAGTGGTTCAGATAATTCCTCAAAAGGTGATAGTACAGTTAAGTATGGCGAATGGTCACAAGAGTATATGGATACGTTCATCGAATCATTTGAGGAAAATAAACGTAAGAAACGTCAGCCGAAGAAGACTGGTGTGCTTGGAGGAAAGAAGACATAATGAAGATCTTAATCATGGGACTCCCAGGTTCAGGTAAGACTACATTAGCAAAAGAATTGGCATACCATTTTCATCTTCCCCATCATAACGCAGATGTGGTCAGAGAGAAAGAAAACAACTGGGATTTTGATTCTGGAGGTCGCACACTTCAAGCGTTGTATATGCATAAGCAATGGGGTATATTAGACTTTGTGTGTCCTACACTTAGACATAGAAACATCTGCGCACCCGATATGGTGATATGGATGGATACAATTAAGAAGGGCCGGTTTGAAGATACAAACAAACTGTTCCAGAAACCTGTGAAGACTGAATATAATATTAGAGTGAAAAAATGGATAGACAAAAACCGACTACTCAGCTCCTTGGAAGATTCCAACCCTGGCATGAAGGGCATACAGAGTTATTTAAACGGGCCGTTCAAAAAACTGGTCAAGTGATTATTATGTTGCGTGACACTAAGATGACACATAAGGACCCTTGGACGCCAGAAGAGCGTATGGAAAAAATTGTTGAAAAATTAGACGAAGAGGGCTACACTTATGGTAAGGAATATGATTTCCAGATAGTGCCTAACATCACACACATCACATATGGTCGTGATGTGGGGTATACTATTGAGCAAGAGTACTTAGGAGAGGATGTCGAGGTTATCTCGGCTACAAAGATTAGAGAACAAAAGGTACATTAATGGCAAAGCTAGCTTTGATCACTGATACTCATTGGGGCGCGCGTAACGATTCACGTGCCTTCCATGACCACATTAAGAAGTTTTATGATAATGTGTTCTTTCCTCACCTCGAGGAGAACAACATCGATACCGTGATCCATCTTGGTGATGTTGTTGAACGGCGTAAGTTTATTAACTTCCAGATTGCGAAACACTTCCGTGTAAACTTTGTGGAACAACTACAACGCATCGGTGCAAAACTACATGTCATTGTGGGTAATCATGATGTCTACTTTAAAAATACTAACGAAGTTAACAGTATGGAAGAACTTCTAGGCTCTTCTACGTACGATGTCAACATCTATACAGAGGGTACGGAACTGGAGTTTGATGGTACAAATATCCTCCTGATGCCTTGGATTAACAATCAAAACTACAAACAAAGCATGGATATGCTAAATACTACTACAGCACAGGTCGTTATGGGTCATTTTGAAATCGCTGGATTCGAAATGTACAAAGGCGTACCTAATGCACATGGAATGGATTATAATAGCTTTAGCAGGTTTGATAGTGTGTTTAGCGGCCACTTTCATACACGCTCTAAGCGAGAAAATATCCAATACCTCGGAACTCCTTACGAAATTACCTGGTCGGATTATGACGACCCTCGTGGTTTCCATATCTTTGATACTGATACTCGTGAGCTTGAATTTATTCCTAATCCATATAGACTATTTCATAAAGTTAAGTACAATGATGTTGACAAGTCTATTGAACAGGTAACTGATATTGATTACGACAAATATACTGATACGTATGTCAAAGTAATCATTGAAGAAAAAACTAATCCCTATGCGTTCGATCTAATGATGGATAAGTTGGATAAGGTCAATCCTATTCATGTATCTGTTGTTGAAGCGCATAAACATATGGACCAACTCGAAGATAGTGACATTATGGATGAGACAGAAGATACTTTAACTATTCTTCATCACTATGTTGACTCTTTAGAGTTTGGGGGGGATAATACTAAATTGAATAAGTTAATGACTGATTTATATAATGACGCTCTTAATATGGAGGTATCATGAGCTGGACGATCTATAGTAAAAACAATTGCCCTTATTGCGATAAGGCTAAAGCATTCTTGCAGAGCCAAGCAATCACATTCATCGAGAAGAGAATTGATGAACAACCAGAGTTTAAAGAAGAATTATTAGGTATCGTGCCGAATGCACGAACAGTTCCTCAAATCTTCCATCACGATCTTTGTATCGGTGGATTTGATAAACTGGAAGCCTACTATATGTCACTGACGATGTAATTTATGATTCATTTTGAGACAGTCCGGTGGAAGAACTTTCTCTCTACCGGCAATGTTTGGACTGAAGTTCAGTTCACTCGTTCACCCACTACACTTATTGTAGGCGACAACGGCTCTGGTAAGAGTACGCTATTAGATGCCTTGTGTTTTGGTTTGTTCGGCAAAGCATTTCGAAAAATTAATAAACAACAATTGGTCAACAGCATCAACGGTAAAGGTGCTGCTGTTGAGGTTGAGTTCACTATTGGTTCTCACCGTTATAAAATCTATCGTGAGATTAAGAAGTATGGCTCAAGTCCATTCGAAGTCTTTATGGATGATAAGCTGATCAATCAACCAGGTTCAGCTAGAGACTATCAAGCATACCTTGAAGAAGCTATCCTTAAAGTAAACTTTACTGCATTCACGCAGATTGTTATCCTAGGTAATGCATCATTCACCCCGTTCATGCAATTACCATCAATGCAACGTAGAGAAATTATTGAAGAGCTATTGGATATCAAAATCTTTACTTCTATGAATACTATTTTGAAGGATAAGCAAGATGTTAACAAAGAATCCATATCCGTTAATAAGCATAATAATGAACTTGCCTCAGAAAAGCTTCACATCTACGAGAAGAATCGTGACAAGGCCAAACATGACGTTAAGTCTAAATTGGATGAGATCAACCAACGGATTACGGAATCTGAAGCTAAAATTGTGGCGCACGAACAAATGGCAGCTGATCTTCTCAGGACAGTCGAGGTCGACCTCAAGTCTATTGAAGACAAAGAAAAGATCGATACTCGCCTCGATAAGATTGGCCGTCTTGAATCGACCCTCGAAGATAAGATCCGTAGGACTAAAAAGGACAAAGCATTCTTCGAAGAAAACAGTGTATGTCCAACGTGCGACCAAGA
>Ga0222719_10000624_pt1 | contig 35155 bp, 45 predicted proteins | sample C33_34DmetaG_FD_165039 | JGI IMG/M metagenome (GOLD analysis project Ga0222719, IMG submission 165039) | Estuarine water microbial communities from San Francisco Bay, California, United States - C33_34D | ecosystem: Environmental > Aquatic > Marine > Unclassified | place: USA: California... | reverse complement strand
CTATCGCAGTCCAAACATTTCTCAGTCATGGTCTTGCCCTCTCCTTTTGTAAGCATACAAAGCAACGGCTGCTAAGGCGCTCATGGCTATCTTGCCAACAATCTGTCCTTCAATATGAGCCAATGATCCAAACGCAAGGTAAAGGAAAAGGGCGCTATCAATAACGCTTCCAACGATGCCGCTTACGAATATTCCAAGTTCTCTGCTGCGTTGTCTGATCTTGCTGTACACTCCAAAATCTGAAAGCTCCGATACGCCAAACGCAATCAATGAAGCTACAGCAATGAATGGATCAGCAAGCAGGTAACTCAAGATAGCACCGACGCCGATGGCATACAGTGCGGCTCGCGCTCCCAGCCATTCATGCACTGCGTCCCGTAATACAAGTGCAAGTCCGATCATTAAAACTCCGCTTGGTGCCATGAGACCAAGGCCAAGAGGAATAAGGCAAGGCCCATCAGGTACACAAAATGTACCTACGTTTCCAATCATCCAGTTTGCTGCGGGTATAGTAAGAGCATAACCTGCGGCTGCAATATAACCTTTATTCATAGTAGCAACTCCCGTTGTGTTTCTTTCATTTTCCATGTGACAGGGTTTTGAACCATGTCGATCTGCCTTGCCCACCTCTCTGGACAAGTATTCATTTCTTGGTGATGCCGCGCAACATTAGCACTATCAGCGCTGGCGAAAGGATACTTAGACCCAGCCATAGAAAGCCCTCTAAGCATGTGCACCCAAGGTATCGGCCCACGTTTGAATATCTCGTTGAATGCAACATCTGCGCGTCTTTCCCATGCGGGTGATCCAACTTGCCAGTAAGCACCAGATGAGCCAAAGCATACTTTGCCAAAGCCTAAATCAATCAAATGTAAAAGATGATCTACTGGTTCTGCCATATGCCAAACAACGGCGCTACAATCTTTTCTATGAGGCCACTGCTTTATAAGTTCTAAATTGTCACTGACATCACCATCAATAACATCTGGAATAACAGCCCAATGCGGTGGACTTAAACGGCTTTCAAGCCATTCATAATATTTATTCCAATCTGTTGGCTTGCCTTTTGTGAATGCGCTGAATGCGCCATTGTCCCACATCACACTCTGGCAATTTCTCAAGCACCAATCATCATCACGCTTGTCAGCAAACGAAACGCACATATGCTTGCCGCCCATTTTGAAAAGCTCAGAACGTGGTGTGATCGGGCCGCCGTGATAGTGGATCATTTTTTTAACTTTCTGGCCTTGCCCTTGGTCTAATCGCAGAAGAAACAACCTCTGTTTCCACGCAGGTCATATAAATGTCATTGCCGTACAGCTTGACGATGTGATCATAGATCGGGTCAGCCAATCCTTGATCCATTACTTGCTGGCAATGGCTTTCTGTGGCGTAGACGATGGATGCAAGCGGCGCTGCATTGAACGACGCCATTTCGTAGTCGATCATCAGAACGGTGAAAAACTCAATCATAACCACCACCCCGCGCTGATACCTGTTACAAACACAGCCGCCATAACGACCACCAAAGCAAAGATTGCCCAATCTTGTTTATCAATTTTCATCTGACTTCTCCCAAGGTGCGCGGTCCAGTGTGACCTGCATGTTTTCCTGATGTTTCTTCGCGCTGCCCAACGCGACCTTCGTGTTGAAATCAACGCGAGGCTTTACGTCTTTACGCTCATAGATCTTAACAGAATTAGGCTTGGCAGGATACGGGCGACCGTACAGCAAAGTGTTTAATTCTTCGAGCGTGTCGGCATTTACTGTCATCCGATCATTTGTGCCTGTCTGAATAAATTCAGCGCAAAATCTTTTCATTCCATTAGCTCCTTTATTCTTGCCTCTGCATTTTCAATCGCCGTATCAAACGCAGCAATGTCAGCACCAATACCATTGGGGCGCACATGCAAATCATACTCCCGCATCAGTTGCTGGCTGCGCTGCAAACGCTCAATTAGTTTGCGCTCGCAGCCTATTTGATATTGCGTTTGTTCTTTGGTCAAAGCATTAGCTCCTCTTCCCTCAGCATTATAAATCTGCTAGCAACCTGTCAATAGAATTATGTGCAAGATGTGCAAAAATAAATACTATTGACTATCTGCAATGCATCGTGCAAGTGTGCAAGATGTGCAAAGAGGTAAACAATGAGAAAAAATATACACATCCCAGATTTACTTGCTGAAACGATTGGCAAGTATCGGCATGATGCACGGTTCAAAAGTGAAACGGCTGCAATCGTTGACCTTCTGGATCGAACTCTATCAGACATTTACGCACCATCAACGTCATATGTTTACTTGGCGTATAGCCAAGATAAAAACCTATATAAAATAGGGGTATCAGAGCAACCAGCCATAAGAGTTAAGCAGTTATCAAACCAAGAATATGGGGCGGTAAAGCTTAACGCGATCATTAAAGGCGGGAGGGTTGCTGAACAGATTGCGCACATATTGTTTGATCGGTTTAGGGATCATGGCGAGTGGTTCCGAATAGATCCAGAGATTGCCGAATACTTCCAAAATCATGGGGGCGCGGTCAAATTAGATGGCAAAAAGTTTGATAAAAACAAAGAGCAGTGGAACCACAGAATAAGAAAAGAGCTAGCAGATGCCATGAAACTATTGCAAGATACGCGCAATAAAATGCAAAACAATAACCAGACATTGCGCGACTTAACGGAGGAAGCCTTGGCGTTTTACCTCAAGGCAAACGGCATACGCATTGAGGAGGCCGCATGATTTATATCGGCATAGATCCCGGCTTCTCAGGCGCTATTGCATTCTATGCACCAAAGGAAAACATCGTTTCGATATACGATATGCCTGTCTACCAAAATGCCAAAGGCAAGACAGAGATAAATCTATACGAACTGCATGAGATCCTTGCGCCGGAAACGGACGAGCCGCACATGGCAATCATTGAGCAGGTTGCAGCAATGCGTGGGCAAGGCGTTACCAGCATGTTTCGATTTGGGCAGTCATACGGTGCCACGCAAATGGCAGTCGCAGCGCACAAGATACCCATGCAATTTGTCACGCCAGCCAAGTGGAAATCCTACTTAGGCTTGAGCCGTGATAAAGGGGTGTCGCGGAGTTTGGCAAGTCAGAGGTTTCCCAAGCAAGCGGATCTTTTCAGCCGCGCCAAAGACGACGGACGCGCAGAGGCTGCACTGCTTGCGCTATACGGAAAGCTAACATCATGAATGAATTTGAGGAGAACCAAATGATCTACGACATTGCACTCGACGGAGAAGGCGAGCAGTGGAGAGTTGACCGTTTAATGAGAACATATCTGCACATTGATCAAACAATAAAACACAAGGTCAAAGCACTTAAAGATCATGAAGGTTGTTTAAGCGTATATCTTTTAACAAAAAATCTGCAAGTTTGCGTTGAGGTGCAAAGAGCTTGGAACCAAGAAGGTGAATACAGGATAGAATTTTACTCTTGCATGGAAAAATTCTGTGAGGTCGCATGACAAACGGATTTAAAAAGCACAGCATCAAGCACCTGTCAGCATCAAGCATTAACCTCTGGACCAATGCGCCGGACGTGTGGGTCGCGCAATACTTGTTTGGAAAGCGTGGGCCAATGTCATCAGCCGCCATGCGTGGCATCTGTACAGAGGACGCAGTCGTGGCAGTGCTAACAGGAACCGACGTTGCAGAAGCTCTGAAAGCCGCGCATGATAAGTTTGACGGGTTCTTTCCTATTGGCGATGAAAAGACAACGAAAGAACGGGACATGATCCAGCCGTGCATGGCGCTGGCATTGGATGCGCTCAAAGATTATGGCGAGCCTGAGTTTCCAGAAGAGGGGCAGGAGAAGATCAGCATTACAGCCAAGACAGACGATTACGAAATACCTGTGATCGGTTTCTTGGATTTGGTTTTCCCAAAGCAGGGCGTGATCATTGATCTTAAAACAACGGGCCGTATGCCAAGCACCATGTCGGCAGAGCATCAGCTACAACGCGCGATTTACCAGAAGGCCAAAGGCAATCAGGCGGTCAAGTTTCTATACGTGACACCAAAGAAAACCAGCTTGCTGGAAGATGGCGATCCGAATGAGCTACTCGTTACAGCCAAAAAGCAAATCAGTCGCATGGAAAAGTTCCTACGGGCTGGCAGCAAAGAGGACATTGCAGAGGTCATTCCGGTCAACCCAAACACATTCTACTGGAATGGTGCGGAAGCCATAAGGGAAGAGTTGTATGGTATCTAATCCCAGCGCAGGGTCACGCGCACAACAACGTCAACAATCAAACAAAGTGAAAGGAAGCGACAATGTATGAAATAGAAAGGGAAATACCGCTGCCCGCTGGGCCGCACTTAGTTAGAAAGCTAAAGCAGGAACGCGAAAGGCTTAAAAACATTGCATCAAATATGCAACCGTTTGACAGTGTTGCAATTCCAAACTCTGATGAAGCAGCTAAGTTGTGTGCTTATATAAATAAGTTTCATCAAAGCGGACATTTCGGAGTAGCAGTAAGACGCTTGCAATCGGACAACACTTACCGCGTATGGCGGCGTAGATAACGAAACAATCTCAACAATCAAACAAAGTGAAAGGACACAAAAATGTTTGAAATCGACTTAGGAAACACAGGCTCAGACGTAAACACTTTCTTGCAATGGTCAGCCAGAGGCACTCAGGATGGGGCCATTAGAGCCAAGCAATTCTACCTGCGTGATGGAGCAGCCAAGGATGAATACGCTGCCGCGCAAACAAACGGTTTCGTTATTGATCTCGACAGTCTCAAGACAGGCTGGCAGAAATCGGAAGGCATCCAAGGTGTGGCACCCGAATGGAAGTGGAACCCGTCGGTAAACCAAATGATGGCAAAGCCGGGAGATGATTACAAGAAAGGCATCTCAGTCAAATGCGCAATCGGCAATGGCAAGGTGGCAATGTGGGAGCAAGCAGGTGCTGCCATATGGTCAGCACTTACAGACCTTGCGCCGAAACTCAAAGGCCAACCAGCCGCAGGGCAAATGCCGCTGATCAAAATGGTGGAAGCCAAGGAACTTAAATTCACCAAAGGCTCCACATGCTACCCCGTCTTTGAAATCGTCAAGTGGGTGGACAAACCAGACTGCCTCAAAGAAGGCGCAGCCGCTGGGATTGCAATAGAAGAGCCAACCCCTGCTCCCGTAGCCGCTCCGGCAGACGCAGAGTTCTAAACAAGAAAATGCCCAGCGGTCCAAGCCGCTGGGCAGTCCAACAGGGGAGCAATAAACGGAATGGAAATGGAAAACACAATGAGCATATCACCCAGATCCAGCGTTATCGAACAGTTCATAACACAGATCACAGAGAATTGGAATACCTGCGGTGAACCACTCATAGAAATTCGAGCAATCGGGCAGACAGGAACAGTCTCAGTTGCACGGTTTGCCGTCAACAAAATCAAAGAAGCCGTAGATCACGCCGAGGCAATGAATAACGCCAAGCAAAATATCTACATGTGCATCAACCCAATAGATCCAATCCGCATCATACCAGCGGGTAAAGGCGCGACAGACGAAGACATCCTTGCAGCATTCTACTGCTTTGCAGACGCAGACACAGAAGGCGCAATGGAAAACATCCTGTCATTCGCCGGACCAAAATTCACAATGTCAGTCAAGACAGGCAGCATACCATTCAACAGAGGCCATGCGTACTGGCAGCTAGAAGAGCCGTGCTACAATCTAAACGCATGGCGCAACGTCCAGAAATCAATCGCCGCAAGTCTTCAAACAGATGCCGCAGTCGTAAACCCAAGCCGGATCATGCGCGTGGCTGGCACAGTCTCATGGCCCAACCAAAAGAAACAAGCCAAAGGCTACACTCCAGAGCTTGTCACAATGCGTACGCAATTCAGTACGGATCGTGACCCCGTGCCGTTCGAACGGCTCATGCGAGCATTCCCCAAGAAAGAGCAGCCAGCTAGCAGCATAAACATAGATCTAGGGCAGCAAGCAATGGACAGGCAACTGGCAGTGCAGAACGTGCTAGCCGGTGACGATTGGCACATAAATATGGTACGGCTCGTCGGCTCATACGTTACAAAAGGTTTATCAGACGAAGAGATCCACGCCATAACAGATAGCTTTACGCTGGCAGGTTACACGGTAGACGACACAAGAGCAGAGGTCCAACGCGCAATAGATGGAGCCAGAAACAAAGGCTGGACACCGCCACCTGATCCCGTGCAGCAACGCATAGAGCAACAGAACGAGGCGCTGAGTGCCGAAACGCAGGAAACGTGGCCTACCCCCTATAAAACATTTGATGCGCTCACGCTGCCGCGCAGGGAGTGGGTGTACGGATACGATTACATCAAGAAGTATATCAGTGTCACAGCATCGGCGGGTGGCATCGGGAAAACCAGTGCAATCATTGTCGAAGCACTAGCGATTGCGACAGGCAAGCCGCTCCTCGGCACGGCAGTCAAGCAGCAGGAAAACGTCTGGATCATCAACCTTGAAGACCCAATATCCGAAATGCAGATGCGCACCATAGCAGCCATGCAGCATTACGGACTGACGCCAGACGACATCAAAGGCCGCCTGTTTATGGACGGTGAGGACACCATGCAGCTCACGCTGGCGGCAGAAGGCAGGGACGGACTGATTACAAATGACAACATGCTTGCGCATATCACACGCAAGGTAAAACAAAACAACATCGGCGTAGTTGTGTTAGACCCCTTTATTTCGGCACATTTGGTCAACGAGAATAACAACGGAAGCATCCAAGCAGTCGTGGCAATGCTGCGCAAGCTGGCCCGTGATACAAACAGCTCAGTCCAGCTCGTCCACCACATCAGAAAAGGCAACGGTGACGATGCCACAATTGACAGTGTGCGTGGCGCAGGAAGCCTAATCGGAGCAGCCAGAGCCGCCAGAGTAATCAACAGAATAACACCCGACGATGCAATGGCGCTCGGCGTAGACGAACACGATGCGCTCGGCATCTTTGCAGTAGACGATGGAAAAGCAAACCTCGCACCGCCGTCTGACAAGCGTATATACAGACGTATGCTCTCAGTCGAAATCGCAAACGGCGAGCATATCGGGGTTGCAATAGAGTTCAAGCTGCCGGACCTGTTTGATGGCGTCACAACCCAAAACGCCAGAAACGTGCAAGCAGTTGTGGCAGAAGCAGAAGCCAACCAAACACCGTTTAAAGCAAACGTGCAAGCCAAGCACTATGTCGGACAAGCAGTCGCAGATGAGTTGAAGCTAGACCTTGACAAACCCGGCGATAAGGCAAAGGTCAAATCAATCGTCAAACAATGGATCAAAACCAACGTGCTGAAGCAAGCTGAGATGTACGACAAACGGCAGGGCAGAGACGTGCAATGTGTGGTCGTGGGCGAGATGATTAAGTGGGATGAAGTGTGATCGAAATCCTCACTTCCTCACCTTGAAATGCCAAGGTGAGGAAAGGTGAGGAAGTGAGGAAAAAAGCGCCCAAAATTCTTCCTCCTCACCTCTCCTATGTATTACATAGGAGGTGAGGAGGTGAAGTGAGGGCTTCGTTACAAGGTGAGGAGGATTGGTTGATGAAGACAAGTGTGCAGCGGGGGAAGAGACAAAAGAAATCGGACAGGATCTTGTCCAGCAATCAGAGCAAGAATGCAATCATGTGTGATTTTGCTTTGGGGCCAGTAGACAGGCTGGCAATCGAGATGGACGACAAGTGGGGGATTGATGTGCTGCCGGAGTTGGTAAGCATCGAGACGGCGCAGAAGTATGGCAGCGCGGTTGCCAAGATGAACGCGGCAGTTTGGGAAGAAGATGTGGAAGAGACGAGGACGCGCTGTGAGATCGTTATTCGAGGGCTGAGGGCTATGGATGCGGAAGCGGAGCGTTTGGGCGCTCAGCGAGCCTCTACGGAGGTCTGGGAGGTGGAAATAGATGGCAAGCTGTTTGGCGTTATGAAAGATGGAAGGTCGTGGAGGACGATAAAGGAGCAGAGGCCAGAGCTAGAGTTGCTGACGCTGCGGGAGGTGGGGCTGGCATACCAAGCGTTTCAAGAAAGTAAGGCAGGGGAATTTGAACGAGCAGTGAAGCAATCGTTTGAAGGGGCAGAAATTACAGACATCAAGGCAAAAGAGTTTGATGATCCGATACCGTTCTGATAAGTTGACCACACTGCATTGGGACTCATTCCACCCAATTGCCTCACAAACTGGCTCAGCATTGCGCTGGGCCAATTTTTTATGTATCTTGTGTTTGAAGCTATAAGAGGTGAGAGATGGCTAAGAAACCCATCAAGATTGATGTAGACCTTATGCGAAAGATTTCAGACAGGCTGGCTGTTGGTGAAACTTTAAGAAACATTTTAAAGACATCAGGAATGCCAACGTACCAAGGTGTCATGCAAGCCGTGTTGCGTAACGAGGAACTGTATGAAATATATCGGCAAGGCAGGGTGCTACAGTCAGAGTATTTCACTGACCACATTGTTGAGCTAGCAACCGCAAACCTTCCAACATTTGAAGACAATAGGTTAGCCAATGCAGAAGTGCAACGCCGCCGCCTTGAGATTGATAGTTTGAAATGGACATTATCACGCAATCAGCCTTGGGGTGTACGTGATAAGAAAGAAGATCAGCCGCAAGCACAAACCTTTACGATTAGTTGGGCTGGCAATGATATTGAGTTAAGCACAACATCAGACAATGAGCAAAAAGATAGAAAAGATATTGTTAAACATTAAGCTTAAAATCAGTTCTAGCAATCATCCTGTCGTTGACAGCTACGCGCGTGAGGCTGTGCCGCTAAGAATTTGCGGCATCCAGGTCTATCACAGGTTGATATAATGCAACCCTTGCGCGAAACTCTTAACATAATGTCTATTATGCGCTTAAGCTGCGCAGATTTTTGCGAATGCTGGACCCCCACCCCCCGCGAAACCGCCCGCCCCGCCTTGATCACTATATCACCTTTGGAGATGGGACCGTGACTGACACTGGCCTTTTCAACCACATCACACAATTGCGCCACCTTGTCGTCAACGCAGAAAGCGCCACGGCCCAATATGAAGCAGCGGTCTTGCTTTTAGATCTATATGAAACCATACTAGAGCAAAACGGGCTGCTTCGATTTTCGAACGAAAGGTACACCCAGCATTGACGCATATTGAGATACCATATGATCCACGTCCATTGCAGATGGAGCTTCACAATGAAATGCAGGTGAAGCGTTGGGGTGTTGTTGTGTGTCATCGTCGGTTTGGCAAAACTGTCTGGGCAATCAATCATATTTTGCGGGATGCGTTGCTTTCTCAGAAATCAAACCCCCGGTATGCGTACATGGCACCCACCTACCGCCAAGCGAAGAATGTAGCTTGGGATTATATAAAACAGTTTGCGGGTGGGATACCGAATGTAAAGTTCCATGAGACTGAATTGCGGTGTGATCTGCCTACGGGTGCGCGGATTAGTTTGCTTGGTGCTGAGAACCCTGACAGTTTGCGCGGTATATATCTTGATGGCTGTGTGATGGACGAGGTTGCTGACATGCCGGAGACTGTGTTTCCGGAGGTTATTCGTCCTGCGTTGTCTGATCGGAAGGGTTGGTGTGTATTTGTTGGGACGCCTAAAGGTCACAATGCGTTTTATGATGTGTATGAGCAGAGCGCTGCAAATGATGATTGGTTGACTGCGATTTACAAGGCGAGCGAGACGGGTATCTTGGACGACGAGGAATTGTCGGCTGCGCGGCAGATGATGTCTGATGATCAGTATGCGCAGGAATTTGAGTGTAGTTGGAATGCGAACGTTCCGGGTGCGATATATGGGAAGGAGTTGGAGGAGGCTACGGTTTCGGGTCGTGTGACGAATGTGCCGTATGATCCTTCGAAGAAGGTGGACACTTGGTGGGATTTGGGTGTTGGGGATAGCACGGCGATTTGGTTTACGCAGAGTATTGGTCGTGCTGTTCATGTGATTGATTTTTATGAGAACAGAAATCAGGGTTTGCCGCATTATTGTCAGATATTGAACCAGCGGAATTATTTGTATGGGACGCATAATGCGCCGCATGACATTGAGGTGAGGGAGCTTGGGTCTGGGAAGTCTAGGCGGGAGACGGCTTGGGATTTGGGTTTGAATTTTCGTGTGGTGCCTAAGTTGCCTTTGGAGGATGGGATACATGCGGCGCAGATGGTGCTGCCGAGGTGTTGGTTTGATCGGGAGAAGTGCAAGCAGGGATTGGAGGCTTTGCGTCAATATCATAGGTCATATAATGATAGGACTAGAAGTTTTCGTGCAAATCCTGTACATGATTGGAGTAGCCATGCTGCGGATGCGTGGAGGTATTTTGCGGTTGGGTTGCGTGAAACGGGTGATCGGATGAGGCCACCCCAGAAACAGGCGGTTATGGAATATGATCCATTTGCGGCGTAGAGGAGATTAGCTATGGGTGGTGCGGTAAGAAGATTTGGTGGTTTTATTCGGCAAACGGCTGACAGGGCGGGTGATGTTCTGAGGGAGGCAGAGGAGATTGGATCGCTGCGCAGGTTTGGTGCGGACGTAGATCTTTTGGCTCCTTTTAGGTCTGGGACAAGTTCGGCTCCAGCTCCAGCTCCAGCTCCGGCTCCTGCTCCGGCTCCTACGCCTACGCCTACGCCGCCTCCTGCTCCTGAGCCAGTTGCCGCTGCGCCGGAGGTGGAGAGTGAAACTGAGCAGAGGGCGATAGAGAGCACAAGGCGGGGTCGTGCGTCTACGATGACAACGGGGCCGCAAGGTTTGATGGCTGTTGCTCCTGAGCAGGTTCGTCGTCGCAGGTCTTTGATGGGTGGGTTGATTTCGTAATGATGTATCGTTCTCCTCAGAACATTGCGGGTGAGATGGGGCGCAAGTCGTCCCAACCTGCGAAGCGCCGTTTTGATATGACTGTAGATCCTTTGGAGCGGTTGCATCAGAAGATGGCTGGTCGTATGCAGGGCGGCGCTGTTGAGGGTAAGGATAAGAAGAAGCAATCTCTGATAAATAGTATTGGAATGATGTGATGGCTCAAGTGTCTCCTTTGATAGTGCAGTTGGATCGCAGGTATAAGACGTTGCAGTCGCAGCGGTCTAATTGGGAGAGGCATTGGCAGGAGCTTGCGGATTATATGCTGCCACGCAAGGCTGACATTACGAAGAAGCGGACGCAGGGTGATAAGCGGACTGAGTTGATTTATGATGGCACGGCAATTCATTCTGTTGAATTGTTGTCTAGTTCTTTGCATGGGATGCTGACGTCACCGAGTACGCCGTGGTTTTCGATGCGGTATCGTGAGCCTTCATTGCAGAATAATGATTTGGCGAATGAGTGGTTGGAGCTTTGCTTGGATCAGATGTATCAGCATTTTAACAGATCCAACTTCCAGCAAGAGATCCATGAGCTTTATTATGATTTAGTGGTGTTTGGCACGGCTGCTTTGTATGTAGAGGGCGATGCTGAGGGCTTGCGCTTTTCTTCAAGGCACATTGCGGAGATTTGTATATCTGAGGATGCGAATGGCAAGGTTGATACAGTGTATCGCAAGTTTAAGATGTCTGCCCGTGCTATGATGCAACGCTTTGGCGAAAGCAATGCGCCAGCACAGGTTGTTAAGGACATCAAGGGTGATCCATACAAGGAGCATGAGATTGTTCATGCGATATACCCCCGCTCTGAGACAAAAGGTCGCATGGCAAAGGATAAGCCGATTGCATCGGTGTATTACCATGCGGATACGAGGATGTTGCTTTCCGAGGGTGGGTTTGACGATTTTCCATTTATGGTTCCGCGTTTTGTTAAAGACAGTGTGAGCACATATGGTCGATCACCTGCGATGAATGCGTTGCCTGATGTTAAGATGTTAAACAAGATGTCAGAGGTGACTATTCGCGCTGCTCAGAAGCAGATTGATCCTCCTTTGATGGTTCCTGATGATGGGTTTATGTTGCCTGTTCGGACAACGCCGGGGTCTTTGAATTTCTACCGCTCTGGGACAAGAGACAGGTTGGAGCCTTTAAATATTGGTGCGAATAATCCGTTGGGTCTTAATATGGAGGAGCAGCGGAGAAATTCTATCAGACAAGCGTTTTATGTAGATCAATTGCTGATGTCTCAAGGTCCGGCAATGACTGCTACAGAAGTATTGCAGCGCAATGAAGAGAAGATGCGACTTCTTGGACCTGTTCTTGGTAGGCTCCAGTCTGAGTTGTTACAGCCTCTTATTTCCCGATCATTTGCGTTGCTGCTCAGGAATGGCCTTCTCCCTGCCGCTCCTGAGCAATTACAAGGTCAGGATATAGATATTGAGTATGTATCTCCGCTGGCGAAAGCGCAGCGCCTGACAGACTTGCAGTCTATGCTGCGTGGGTTTGAGGTAATGATGCAGGTTGCTGAGATTGCGCCTGTTATGGATTATTTAGATAGCGACAAGCTGGTGCAGTATTTGGTTGAGGTTACGGGCATTCCTGCGCGTGTTATTCGCGGCGATGAAGAAGTAGCGCGTATTCGTAGGCAGCAAGCAGAGGCGCAAGCGCAGCAAATGGAAATGGCTGAAAATGCTATGGCTGCGGAGCAAGCGGGACAAATTGCACCATTGATTAAGGCGGCTCAAGGATGAAAGAGCTTGAAGAGTTAAAGCTTGCGTATCGACGCACGTTTAACACTGACGATGGTGAAAGAGTATTGAGTGATCTTAAAACACGATTTAGTTTTGAGGCAACCACATTTTCGGACAATCCTTATCAATCTGCATTTAATGAAGGTCAGCGAGCGGCTGTGCTGCTGATTGTCCGAATGCTGACCGAGAGGAAGGACCCCCAATGAGCGAAGAGGCAATCCAAGATACTGGATCTCAAGAGGCTGTGGCAGCGGAAGCGGCTCCAGTTAGCTTTTTAGAAAGTTTACCAGAAGAGTTGCGCAATGAGCCAAGCTTGCGCACGTTTACTGATCCGAGTGCATTAGCTAAGAGTTATGTGAATGCGCAACGTATGATTGGCGCAGACAAAGTGGCTATACCCGGAAAGTCTGCTACGTTTGACGAATGGCGCGAAGTTTACACAAAGCTTGGCGCTCCAACTGAGGCTGGCGCATATGAGTTCAGCAAAAGCGATGTTGCTATTGCTGATGAGACTGTAAGTGCATTGCGTGAGGCGGCATATAGCGCCGGACTGAGCAATGCGCAAGCAGAGCAGATGATGGGCTTTGTTCGTAATACTGTTCAGGGTATGCAGGGCGCTTATGATGAGATGGCTGAGAAATCACGCTATGAAGGTGAGCAAGAGTTGCGGCAGGAGTATGGTCAGGCGTTTGAGCAGAAGCTTGAGATGGCGCGTTTGGCGGCAACGCAGCTTCTTGGCGGTACTGAGATCTTTGATGAAATTACCTTATCAGATGGGCGCATGTTGGGGGATCATCCGGCGATTGTTCGCATGTTCAGCAACCTTGCTGCGCAAATAGGTGAGGACAATCTTGAGGGTGCGCCGACAGAGATGGTAATGACCCCGCAAGAGGCTTCTCGGCAAATTGCAGAGATGACTAGACGAGATGGCCCATATTTTGATAGAATGCATCCTGAGCATAGCAATTACGTTGAAGAAGTGTTGCGGCTCAGGGAATATGTATAGTGGACAACCGCAAGGCCCACGAGTAAGCTTGTAGTCAAGCGGAGTAGCTGCCCTAAGCAGTAGCACGGCCTCGCAAGAGACAACCTAGCGCAGTAAACCAAAAACTGAAACATTGTAGGAGAGGCAAGATGTCTACTCAAATTACTACAGCTTTCGTTAATCAGTTTTCTGCAAATATCCAAATGCTTTCGCAGCAAATGGGTTCTATCCTGCGAGCAGCGGTAGATGTGGAAAGCGTGAATGGCGAGAAAGCTTTCTTTGATCAAGTAGGAGAAGCTGCGGCTGTCCTACGTACATCACGCCACGCGGACACACCGTTGATTGACACACCACATTCACGGCGCATGGTAACGATGTCTGACTATGAGTATGCGGATCTGATCGACGATCAGGACAAAGTCCGTTTGCTTGTAGACCCAACGTCAACGTACAGCCGTGCGGCTGCGGCTGCGATGGGTCGTGCAATGGATGATGTAATCATTTCGGCTGCTCTGGGTACTGCTCAGACAGGCAAAGATGGTTCTACATCTACAGCATTGCCATCTGCTCAAAAGATTGCGGTTGCAGCCTCTGGCTTGACGATTGCCAAGCTGGTTTCTGCAAAAGAAATCTTGGACAGTGGAAATGTTGATCCATCTATTCCGCGTCATATTGTTGTTTCACCTAAGCAGGTTTCTGACCTGTTGAACAACACGACTGTAACGTCAAGCGACTACAACACTGTAAAAGCGTTGGCGATGGGCGAAATCAACACCTTTGTTGGCTTCCAGTTCCACGTCAGCAACCGCTTGGGTACAGATGGCTCCGGTGATCGTCAGGTCATCGCATTTGCTGGTGACGGCATCAAGCTTGCGATTGGTAAAGAGCCAGCCGCACGTATTGATGAACGTGCTGACAAATCATACGCAACACAGGTTTACTACTGTCAGTCAATCGGTGCAACGCGCATGGAAGAGTCAAAAGTCGTTGAAATCGCCTGTTCAGAATAAGGAGACTAATCAATGGCTACTGTATATTCAGCACAACGCACAAACACACGGGCAACCCCCGCTGTGATGAACAAAGCCAATGAGCTTGGCGGACGTGTCCGCGTGGCTCATGGCACATACGAAGCATCTTCCTTGGCATCTGGCGATGTTATTGAGATGTTTGTTCTTCCTGATGGCGCAAGATTGCTTGAAGGTTCTTTGGCGCATGATGCGCTGGGAGCTTCAACAACCTTGTCAGTCGGCTATGCTGCGCATACGAATGCTGCGGGTACTGCGGTATCTGCCGCTGCTGCTGCATACAAAGCTGCGGCTGCATCGACATCTGCTCAGAAGGTAGACGTACTTGCAACTCTGGCTCTTGGCTCGGGCACAGAGACAGACACCAATGAAGATGGTGTTGCAATCACAGTGACAATGGGCGGTGCCGCTGGCACTGGCACTATTGAGCTAACCATGAAGTATGTGGTTGACTAATAGGGCGGGGCGGGAAACCGCCCCCTCTCACTTATGGAGATAGCAGATGACAAGTAACGTCGATATTGCCAACTATGCGCTTAACATGCTGGGTGCTTCAAACATTTCTGCGTTTGATGAAAACAGCAAGGCGGCAAGGCTTGTCAATCAAAGATACGATGGGGTTAGAGATGCGGTGTTTCGCTCTCATCCTTGGAACAGTTTAATACGCAGAGCGGCATTGGCTCAAGAAGTGGATGCTCCTGCATTCGGATATTCCAAGCAATATGCGCTGCCTACAGATCCGTATTGCTTGCGTGTGTTGGAATTTAACAATGGATCTTTGGCATATCCTCAAGACAATATGACCAGCAATACGGGTGATAGTGTTTTTGTTATTGAAGGGCGCAAGTTGCTGACTGATGAGGGCACGGCAAAAATTAAGTATATAGCAAGAATTACTGACCCACAGCAATATGATGCAGGGTTGATTGAAGCTTTGGCATCCCGTCTTGCTGTTGAGCTTTGTTACGCAATTACGGGATCGAATAGCTTGCTGGGTACTGTGACTGCATTGCATGAGGCTAAACTAAAAGAGGCAAGGTATGTTGATGCAACTGAGGGCGCTCCGCAACGCATAGAGGCGAGTGACTTTATTGAAGCGAGGCTCTAATGGCACGATCCGCTCCAGCCTTTAGCTCTTTCACTGCGGGTGAAATATCGCCACGCCTTGAAGGTCGCATAAACATTGAGAAGTATCGTGAGGGTTTGTCTGATTTGACAAACATGGTTGTTATGCCTCATGGGGGCGTAACGCGCAGACCGGGGACAGAGTTTCTTGGCGCTACGGCAGATAGTTCTGTAAAGTCTCGTTTAATTCCGTTTCAATTTAAAACCTCAGACACATACATCCTAGAGTTTGGCAACCAAACGATGCGGGTGTATCGCAATGATTTGCAGGTTCTTGATGCTTCTGCAAAAACAATTACTGCGATTACTAAAGCAAACCCCGGCATTGTAACGAGTGCAAGTCATGGGTTTGGCAACGGCGATGAAGTTTATGTTGACAGTATTGGCGGCATGACTGAGCTAAATGGCAGAAATTACCTTGTTGCAAATGCCTCAACTAACACGTTTACGCTGCAAGATTTGTTTGGCAATAATATAGATACGACAAGTTTTACAACATATACGTCAGGCGGCACGGCAACAGAGATTTATGAAATCGCCACCCCATACGCTGAAGCTGACTTGTTTGACCTGCGGTTTGCTCAGAGTGCTGATACCATGTATATCGTGCATCCGAGCTACGATGTGCGAACCTTGACGCGCACTGATCACAATGCTTGGACTTTTGCCACACCTACGTTTTCGGGTTCTCCTTCCCCCGGATTGTCGGGGTCTGATAATCGTCCAAGTGTTGTGACATTCTTTGAGCAGCGTCTTGTATTTGCTAATAGCAACAACAACCCACAAACTGTTTGGTTTAGTAAGAACGGCGATTATACAAACTTCACTGTTGGCACGGCTGATGATGACGCATTGATCTATACGATTGCATCCAATCAAGTGAATGCGGTGCGCTTTCTATCTGCAACGCGGGTTTTGACCATCGGAACAAGTGGCGGTGAGTATGTGCTAACTGCGACGAATGACGGTCCTGTGACGCCTACGACAACGCTTATTCGTAAATATAGTAATTATGGGTCTGCAACTGTGGAGCCTGTGCAGGTTGCTGATGTGACTTTGTTTGCCCAGCGCGGTGGCAGAAAGGTCAGAGAGTTTCGATATGCTGGCGAAGTGAATACTGCGGGGTATCAGGCTCCCGATATGACCATACTGGCAGAGCATATCACTGAGGGCGGCATAAATCAGTTTGCATACCAGCAAGAGCCGGATAGTGTTATCTGGGCTATACGGGCAGATGGGACGCTCTTAGGGCTAACATATCGCAGAGAAGAAGAAGTTGTTGCATGGCACAAGCATGTTATTGGCGGTGCATTCGGCGGCGGTCAGGCAGTGGTTGAAAGCATTGCTACTTTGCCTACAGACACGGGCGAAGACGAATTGTTTATGGTTGTAAAGCGCACGATCCAAAGCGTAACGCGCAGATATGTTGAAAAAATGAAGTTGTTTGATTTTGGGAATGATACAACTACAGCGTTTTTTGTAGATAGCGGATTGTCTTATAGTGGCGGCGCAACATCTTCTCTTAGCGGATTATATCACTTGGAAGGTGAAAGCGTAGCGATTTTGGCAAATGGTGCAAGCCATCCAGATAAGACTGTAAGCTCTGCGGCAGTGGCTTTAGACTTTTCGTCTACAAGTGCGGTGGCAGGATATAACTTTGTAAGCAACTTGCAAACGCTGCGCATTGAAAGCGGATCTGTGGATGGCACAAGTCAGGGCAAACCCAAGCGCATCCACGGGATTACTTTACGACTGTATGAAACTGTTGGCATTGAGGTTGGCAATGACAGTGGTGAGATAGACCGCATACCGTTTAGAGATAGCTCAATGGCTATGGACGAGGCTGTGCCTTTGTTTACTGGCGACAAAAACATTGAGTTTGAAGGCGGCTTTGATGATGATGACCGGATTTATGTGAGACAGAACCAGCCTTTGCCGATTTCTGTGCTTGCGTTCTTCCCACGAATGAACACGTTTGACATATGATTGAGTACGCAAAAGAAAGCTTCATGGAAGCAAAAAAAGAGCTAGAGCCAATGTTTGTCGATCATTACAATGAGATTGCTCTTAGTAAGGACAAGATTGAGCTTGGCCCAGATTGGGATATGTACCAAGCATTAGAGGATGCAAACTTGCTGCATTTCTATACCATGCGAGAGAACGGTTTTTTGGCTGGCTACTTCGCCATGATTGCAATGCGTGACTTACACTATAAAGACCATATCTTTGCCCTTAATGATCTGATATATATAAATCCTAAGAGCCGGAAAGGGTTTAACGCTTGGCGGCTAATTAAGTTTGCCGAGCGCGATTTAAAAGATGTTGGTGTTTCTGTGATGCACATAAATGTAAAAACGCACAAACCGTTTGATAGGCTTTTAGTACGTTTAGGTTTTGAGCATTCCGAAAACATTTTCCGAAAGTACATAGGGGGCTGATATGGGTGTTTTTAAATCTGCATTAGCCGCTGTTCAAATCGGAACAACATTATACCAAGGCGCGAAGGCGAAGAGCGCTAGTGACAAAGCGGCACGGGCTGCGCAACGCGCTGGTGAATTTAATGCAAAGATCATTGAGCGCGATATTGATTTATTTGAAAGGCAGCGCGGCATTCTAAATGCGCAGTTTGCAATTGATCAAAAGAGAGCAAGGGATGTTTTTGAAAGGGATGTACAGGGTAAACTGAGAGCAAGTACGGGGTTCGCTGGCTTTGACATGAGTGTTGGGACACCGTTGAATGTCTTAAGGCAAAACGCAAGAGAGTTTGATTATCAGCTTTCTGTGAATGAGTTTAACAATGAAATTGCCAACATGCAGATTAGTGACGCTCAGGAAGAAGCTAGGTTAAATGCAGAGCTTTCTCGCATGGAAGGTGGTATGGCGGCTGCTTCAGCAAGAGCGCAAGGAACTGCTTCCCTTATTTCAAGCGCTGGGAAGGCAGCGAGGACTGCCTATGAAACTGGATTTTTTGATAACATAGGAGCAGCTTGATGAGAATACCAGTTTACACGGCTGAAGGCAGGGTTACAAGAGAAGCGCCGGGGCGCTCTATTCGTGCGCGTCAAAGCATTCAACAAGTTATGGCTGCGGAAGAGGCTAAAGCTGCTCCAGCATTGGCGCTTGCTGAGTCCGCAAATGAGTATGCAAAAGTAAGATATAAGATTGAAACAGAAAATAATTTAAACGAAGCTTTGCTTGATGCTCAAGAGGCATTGCGTGAACGCAGAAAAGAATTAGAAAAAGCTCCTAATTATCATAATGTATTAGACGGTGACGATCCGATTTGGACGCGCGAAACACAAGAATTAAAAAATTCTTTGTTAGATAAAGTGGGGCGCGATAGGTATGCGCTTCAACAGTTTAATTCAAGGTTTGGTCAGCTAGAGCTTCAAAATAGATTTGCATTGCGAGATGGAATTGATCGGCGCATTCAAATTGCGGCTGAACAAAATAGAGTTAGAAAGCTTCAAAATGGCGTAAGGGAAATTGCCAATGGCACTGACCTTGCACAATTGCAGTTTGTTTTTTCAGAGGTTGAACAAGATACAAACAGACTTGCCAAAATACAAGCTGGTAATTACGACATTTTAACTAAACAACAACTTGCCATGCTAAAAGAAGGCGCTCGGTTAGCACTTGAAAAAAATGCAAACGCAGCTGAAAGCGGCATTTCTTTTGTTGATGAGGTCAGGGCTGCTTTACGTGATAAAACTAAACAAAAGGATCTAACGTCACCGCAAGCTGCGTATATGGTTGGTTTGTTAAGCAAATTAGATCCCAGCGATCAAGTTGCAATTCTTCGATCTGTTGGTGGTGATCAGATTTTCATTGAAGGAAAGACCACATCTGAAATAACACAAGCAAAAATTGCAGAAGCAAATTTTAATGATTTTCAAGTTAAAACAAATGCGCTTATAGACCGAATGGAAAGGGGGGAAATATTCACATATGATGATATGGAAAATCTTTTAAAATTCTCTGATAAAATTCGAGTTAATTTTTCTGGTGAACAAGATATAGAGCACAGTCAAGATGTACTCAAATTTGCAGAAACTTTGGAGGAACAAAAAGGAATATATGAAAGAGCTACTTTAAATAATATTGATGCAATAATTGCTAAATATCGCAAGGGCAGAGACGGTTTTGGCATTGAGGGAGTGGCAGACACTGAAAAAGAGTTGTCTAGTTTAAAGATGGCGATAAACATTAAAGACAAGCTTACCAATGCAATGTCTCAAGATGGCGATCCGATTGCGTGGGCTTCTGTGACCAAAATGGATCAAATCAAGATAGAGCCAATAGATACTTCTGTGCAAGCCATTCAAAGTGATCCGTCTCAGCTTATAAATAGAATAGAGCAGGGGCGTAAGATAAAGGCATTAAATGATTTGGATTTTACACCTGTATTTTCCAAAGCAGAAGTTACAAATATTGTTTCTTATATGGAAGAAATCGCTGGTCCCGATGGCGTTGCTTATCTGCAAGCGATTACAAGTCAACTTGATCAAAAAGATGCGCAGATTGTTTTGAATAACTTAAATCGTGCGGGACTTAGCACGTATTATATTCAATCCATGTACATCTCTGATCCAGCGGTTCAAAAACGTTTAATTGAATTAAAAGATTTGACTACAGCGCAAATAAAAGAAACCTTGCCATCTTCTGTAACATCTGGGTCGGCAAGTGTTTCGCAATTAATTTCTAATAATTCTGATTATCAAGATTATAGTCAAGCATATGTAACTGGTGGCGATGGCGATGCTTCAATTAGATTGCTTAACGAGCAGACTGATATGATTGAGCGGCTTTCTTATAGCTACATTAGAAGCGGAATTAGCACTGACAAAGCCGTTGAAAAGGCCATTTCGGATATTTTTGTTGGCAATATTGCAAGCATAAACGGTCAAGGATTTATTATCCCAACAGAATTTAATGCTGACGATATTGAGGATGCTGCAGGTAAATTTTTAGGGGCAGATATTTTAGCGCGTTTCGACCTTATTCCATTGGCAGATCCTCGCTATGGAGAATTTGAAAATCTTGCTGTTTCATCAGCATCTTTAACGACAAATGGTGTTTGGTTAAACAATAGCACAGGCGATGGTGTGGTTTTGCATTACAATCTAAACGGTGCGTTTATCCCTGCGCTGACCGATACTGCTGATCCGAGGAGATTTGAAATAAAATTTAAAGATCTTCAAGACTTTAATTTTAGAAAATTTGAAACAGCGGTTGAAGAAAATAAAGTAATTAATCTTAATGAAGAAGAAACTATTACAAAGTTTACTACAGAAACAATAGTAGAGCCGGGTGAAGAAATTCCCGAAACAAGAAAGCCAGCCTTAGCAGATGATTATCCAACTGAATACGAAGAATTTAAATCGGAACGTGGCGAGCTTTTAAAGGACATGCCAGCCAAGCAAATTGAATTTAGGTTCCGTAATTTCTTGCAACGTAAGGGTTTGTTGTTAGCAAAGTAGGTAAAGTGTATGCGTCCACGTCCATTAGCTCAAGATAGTGCGGTCATTCGCGCAACTGGCTTTGCCGATCTTTCGGTAAGTGCTTTTGAGATATTTAAACAAGCTGCTTCTGCGCCTACTGTTACAGATTTAACTTCAAATGCTTTGAAGTTATCTCAAGACATTTTTAAAAATTTATCTCCAGAAGAGCGTGCCGATATATTTAGAGAAGGAGATCAAGCACTTACTAGATTTAAAGACCTTCAAGATAATCTTTATATAGAAACTGATGAAATAAAACGTGAGCAAATACGATCTGAGCTTGAGGAAATTGAAGGAAACCGATCTGCAACTATTGATCTTCAAGTTAAAAAAATGGTTCAAGATGGGCGTTTATTATCAATAGACGTGCTAAATCAAGAGTTCGGCGACATATTAACTTTTGATCGGCCTGTATCAAGAGAAAATGCTGAGTTACTTTACAAAAACAAACGTGAAGAAATCGTGCGAAATGCCATTATAGAAAAAGGTTTAAACGGGGTTGCTGGATACAGCGGATTATTTGCAGGTTCATTAGTTGCGGCTGCGACAGATCCAATTGAACTTGCTGCATCATTTATCCCTTACTTTGGGCAAGCGCGAAGAGCTGCGGCAGTTGCTCGATTTGGTCGATTTCGCGGTAGGGCAATGATTGGCGCAGGGGAAGGGTTGGCTGGTTCGTTGCTAACAGAGCCTTTATATTATGGCCTGTCTAAACAGCAACAACTTGATTACAGTATGGGCGAGGCGTTATTAAACATTGGGGTCGGAACATTTCTTGGCAGTGGCATACGCACAGTTGAAGGTGTTTTTGCAAAACCAAAAATAGATTATGGTTCTATTTTAAGCGAAGCCGATGTGCCAGAAGACCTTGCACCTCGTGCTGCATTGGCAGAGCCACCTAAGATAAGCGAAAAAGAGGCGCTTGCCAAAGTTGAATTGGCAAAACAACGTGTGCTTCAAGAGCATAACGTACTTGGCGGTTACAACGTGGCGCGTACCGCTCTTAATCAATTTGTATCTGATCATGCTATAGATGTTTCCCCTGTAATGCCTAAAGCTATGAAGCGGCCTATGGATTTAGGGCAGTTTGTTCGTGATCGCGGTGGGATCAATGATGCTGATGAAACATTTAGGGGCGAATTAAAAAGTTTTGATGTAAAAGGTGTGCGTGGATATTATCGCGGAAATACTTATATAAATGGAATTAGCAATCCAGATGGCGTTAATTTAGATGAAATGGCAGATTATGCCTTTCAAGCCGGATTTTTGTCTAAGCGAGATCCAAATGAGCTAGTAGAAAAGTTGCGTGATACATCCGCCGGCAGGTATCACTTTGCTGCACAAGATCAAGCTGATGCTGAGTTATGGCGATCTGTTACACAAGCGCGAGATGATTTTGAGGCTGAAATGGCAAATCGTGAAGCCATTCGTCAGCATGTTACGGAGTTAACCGGACGTGATGTAAGCGATGAAGAGGTTGCGATTATCTCTGATTATATGGCAAGGACAGGGGATGACATTGAAATTGCAACAGAGCAAATACAAGTAAAGTTATATGAAGCTGAAGCGGAAGTTTTGGCGCGTTATGGCGCAAATCCAAGAAGCGATGTTGGAGCTGATTTTGATGCGGCTGAAGAAATTGATGCTGCGCTTCCAACAATCCAAGATCAGTTTGATTTTGAAAATGAGTTGGCTCAGAATGAGGCAATCTTGCGTCAGCTAGAAGATGCGGGAGAGCTAACAAAAGATGATTTAGAATTAATTGCAGGATTGCGCGAGGTTGATGAAACAATAGATGCTTATATTGACCTTGTGCAAGTTGCCGCAATCTGTACTGCGAGGGCATAATGGCTGATTGTTTAAAACTTATAGATGACGCAAACAATGGTCGATTAAGCGATGAAACGTTAGAAGAGATTATTGCGGATTTGCAATCTGTTAAAACAAGCAGAAAAGCTGAAAGCGGGTTGAGTTCGGTAGAAGATGATATTTTTGAGCGCGGCACATTTCTTGTAAAAGAAGCTGAATTGGCAAAAAAGATAGAGCGGCGCAATCGTTACATAAATATTCTTACTGAAAAAAGAATTATGGCGATGGCAAAAGAAGCAGATGATATGGTCGGCAATCCGTCTTTGGCGCTAGAAGCTCTTCTTGTTGGCGTTAATGCTCCATTTCAAAATGCGCAGCGTTCCGTTGATAGTTTGATGAATGCCATAGGCGGTCAGTATTTTGGCGGTATGGTTGCTGATTTACGCAAGGGGGATTTGCTTACAAAGTTTAATAAAATGAGCGGTGATTTTGAGCGTGAAGTTGCCAGAGCATTGTCTAATTTAAACAGAAAAAATCCTTTGCCTGATATTAATGCAAGTGCTGATGCGCAAGCAATTGCAAAAATTATGCAAAAATATCAACGTGCAGCATTGCAGCGTGAAAACAAAGCTGGCGCATATATACGATTAAAAGAAGGCCGTGTTGTTCGTGCAAGCCACGATCCACGCAGAATGACCAAAGTAGGCAAAAATGCTTGGGTTAATTACATGATGGAAGGGGGGCGTCTTGAGTGGTCTAAGACTGCTGATGGTGAGTTTGCTAATGCAACAAGTGAAGCTCGTCGTGCGTTTCTTGAAAGATCTTATGATGCAATTACTACAGGTGTGCGGTTATCCACAGATCGTTCTGAGATAGGCAAAGCATTTACAGGCCCAAAGAATGTTGCAAAATCGCGCAGTGCATCATCTGTATTTACATTTAAAGACGCAGACACTTGGTACAATTATGATCAAGAATTTGGAAAAGCATCATTGCGTGAAGCATTTGTGCAAGATTTGCAAGCGTCTATTCGCTCTACAGCTTTAATGGAGCAGCTTGGTACAAATCCAGAAGCTATGTTTGAGCGTGTGCAAAAAAGATTACTTGATAAGCACAGATCAGATGCAACAAAGGTAAAGCAATTAAAGCGTGAAGGAACTCTTCTTAACTTTAAATCAATGCTTGATGAAGTTACTGGCGATATAAACATTGGATCACATACACCACTTGCGCGTTTGATGCACGGGTATCGCGCCATTCAAACAATGGCAAAGCTTGGCGGCGCGGCTATTTCGGCATTTAGTGATGTGGCGTTTATGGCATCAAACCGCATGTATCAAGGCCGCAGCCTTGCACAAGCTTGGGGGGATAGCTTTTCAGCCGTATTTAAGGGTATGGGTGGAAAAGAAAAACGAGATTTTGCGGATCGGTTAGGCGTTGGATTTGAGGCACAAATTGGAGACTTTATGTCTCGCTTTAATGCCTCTGACGATATTCCGGGTCGAACGTCAAAATATCTAAATGCTTTTTTTAAGCTTAACTTGTTGCAGCCTTGGACTGAAGCAAACAAGCGCGGCGTAACGCTTATGATTGCTAATGACTTAGGACGCGAGGCTGGAAAGCGTTTTGATAAGCTTGCCCCAGATCTGCAACGTCTTCTTGGTGTTTATGGGATTGATGCACCAAAGTGGGAAGCTGTTCGGAAGGGCGTAAAAAAAGGCCCAGATGGTCGTGATTACATTGTTCCGGGTGAAATACCGGATGAAACTGTAAGAGAAAATGTTTTTAATCTTTTAACAAATGAAGCAAACTTTTCTGTACCTTCTCCGGGTGCAAGAGAAAGAGCAATATTGCGTCAAGGTTATCGTCCCGGAACATTTGGTGGCGAAGCTATTAGATTTGTAGCGCAGTTTAAGTCTTTTGGCGTTCTCGGTTTAACTAAAAATCTTGGGCGTCAAATTTATGGTACTGGCGTTAAAAGAAAACGAGATATTTTTGCGCGGGGTGTAGGCGGAAATCTTGGTTTAATTAATACAATTGTTGGGTCGTGGGCGTTAGGTTATTTTGTAATGCAAGCAAAAGAGGTTGCAAAAGGACGTGAGCCTCGCCCGCCTTCTGCAGAAACACTTATTGCCGCAGCCTTACAGGGTGGTGGAATAGGTATTTACGGCGATTTTCTTTTTGGTCAAGCAAACAGATTTGGGGGCGGGACGCTTGATACTTTTATTGGTCCGGGCATTTCAACCGCAACGGATGCTATTGATTTAGTTTTACGTTCCAGAGATCAGCTTTTAACAGGCGACGAAGATGTTCGGGGTGATTTTATTCGGTTTGCAAAAAGCAATACGCCTTTTGCCAATTTGTTTTACACGAAGCAAGCAATGGATTATATGATTTGGTATCAATTGCAAGAAACGATAAATCCGGGATACTTGTCTCGTATGGAAAAACGGATCAAACGGGAAAATGATCAAGAGTTTTGGCTTCCACCTTCTAGTGTTGTATCTGTAGGTGGTGGCTTTAGATGACTGTTCAAAGAGGCAAAATCATGTTAAAAAGATCTTGTTTGAGGATATGCAATGACAGTAACCAGTAGTACAAACAAAGTAAGCTTTAACGGAGATAGCTCTACAACTGTCTTTGCGTATAGCTTTAAGATCTTTGATGAAGATGATCTGACAGTCATTCTGCGTAGCAGCACGGGTACAGAAACCACTCAAACCATCACAACGCATTACACTGTGTCGGGGGTTGGCAACGCAGGTGGTGGCAATGTAACAATGGTGACTGCTCCTGCTACTGGTGAAACTCTAACGATCCTGCGTGAGCAGCCATTGACGCAAGGGTTGGATCTTGTCCCGAATGATCCTTTCCCTGCGGAAAGTATGGAAGAAGCTTTAGACAAACTGACGTTTATGGTGCAGACGCACAGCGAAGAGCTAGACCGTGCGCTTAAAGCGTCTAAGACAAATACGATTACATCAACAGAGTTTACTGTATCTGCGGCAGATCGTGCAAATAAAGTGTTTGCTTTTGATGGCAGCGGAGACATTTCTGTTACGCAAGAGATCGGCACATTTCGCGGCAATTGGGCTACAGCAACTGCATATCAACCGCGCGACTTAGTTAAAGACACAAGCACTAGTAATGTCTTCATTGTAAATACAGCGCATACATCTAGCGGATCGGAGCCGCTAACAACAAACGCCAACAGCGCGAAGTATGATTTGATTGTTGACGCTGCATCTGTGTCTACATCTGCATCTGCGGCAGCGGCAAGCGCAACGGCTGCGGCAAGCTCTGCCACGGCTGCGGCAGCGAGCGAAAGCAATGCGGCTACATCTGAAAGCAATGCCGCAACAAGCGCAACAACTGCGTCCACTCAGGCAACCAATGCGGCAAGCTCTGCCACGGCTGCGGCTGCATCTGAGGGCAATGCCTCAACGTCTGAGACAAATGCTGCTTCATCGGCAACGGCTGCGGCAGCAAGTGAGACGGCTGCGGCTGCATCTGAAAGCGCTGCCGCAACATCGGAAACAAACGCGGCAACGTCTGCATCTTCTGCATCTACATCCGCCACGACTGCATCAACTGCCGCAACAACTGCAACAACTCAAGCGTCTGCGGCGGCAACATCTGCAACTAACGCAGCAACGTCAGAAACAAATGCGTCTACCAGTGAAACAAATGCGGCAACATCTGCGACAAATGCGGCGACTTCTGCATCGGCTGCGGCAGCATCACAGACTGCGGCGGCTGCATCGGCTGCATCTGCGGCGTCTGCTTTTGATAACTTTGACGATACTTACCTTGGCAGCAAAACATCTGATCCAACAACGGACAATGATGGTGATCCGCTAAATGCTGGCGATCTGTATTTTAACAGCACTGCCAATGAAATGCGTGTGTACGATGGTGCGAACTGGATTGCAGCAACATCGGCTGGCAACGTGTCTTTGTTAAATTATAATTACACAGCCACATCGGGACAAACAACATTTTCTGGCGCTGATGATAATGCAGCTACGTTATCATATACTCAGCAAAATCTGATTGTTACATTAAATGGCATAACTTTAGAAGATGGCACAGATTACACTGCAAACAATGGCACAAGCATTGTGCTGGCCTCTGGCGCGGCTACGGGTGATGAGCTTAACATTGTAGCGTTTAAGTCCTTCACGACTGCGGACATGGTTCCAGCAAGCACAGGCGGTACATTCTCAGGAAGCGTTACTGTTACTGGTGACCTGACCGTAGACACCAACACGCTTTACGTTGACAGTACGAACAATCGGGTTGGCATTGGGACGAGTTCGCCTAGTTCTTACAATTCAAACATTGATGACCTTGTTGTCTATAATGCAGCAAGTGGCGGTATTACTATTGCTACAGGAACTACATCTCAAGGTGCTATAGCATTTGCAGATGGCACTAGTGCTGCTGAGGAAGTGATGGGCCGCATTCGCTATAGTCACGATGTTAATGAAATGGACTTCCGTGTAAATAACGCAGAAGCCATGCGCATCGACAGCAGCGGTAACCTAAGAGTTGGTAATACAAGTGGAAGTTGGCCTAGTGTTGATGGCTGTATTTTGCAAGGTTTAGGTATACTGCAAGCCTCAATTAATAATAGTGCATCTTTGTATTTAAATCGTGGTAGTTCAAATGGTAATGTAGCGCAGTTTGCAAGAAGCAGCACAACAGTTGGTGGCATATCTGTCACAACATCGTCCACATCCTTCAACACCTCATCCGACTACCGCCTGAAAGAAGATGTGCAGCCAATGACAGGTTCATCTGAACGTGTGCTTGCGCTGAACCCAGTAAACTTTGCATGGAAAGTAGACGGCTCCCGTGTTGATGGCTTCCTAGCCCACGAAGCACAGGCAGTCGTCCCAGAGGCAGTCACAGGTACTCACAATGAGGTTGACGATGATGGCAATGCGGTCATGCAAGGTATTGACCAGAGCAAACTGGTGCCACTGCTAACGGCTGCACTGAAGGAAAGTATAGCCAAGATCGAAGCCTTGGAAGCTAGAGTAACAGCACTGGAGGGTAACTAATGAGCAAGGCATTTGGTTTAGCGCAGCTTGGCAATGTATTTGACGATGGTGCCTTGTCGAACAGGAACCGCATCATCAACGGTGCAATGGTTTTTGACCAGCGCAATGAAGGGTCGAGTGTTGCATTTACATCTTTAGCTTACAAACTTGATAGATGGGTGGGGGCTGTTGGCACTGCTTCTGGAACAACCATTCAGAGGTCAACAACATCTCCTACAGGATTTTCAAACTCTGCCCTGATTACTATTGGGACTGGCGCATCTCCTGTTGCTGGGGCGGTAAATAGAATATATCAAGTTATCGAAGGATATAATATTTCAGACTTTGGATGGGGAACTGCATCTGCCTCAGCAATTACTTTATCCTTTTGGGTGCGCTCTAGTGTTACTGGAACTTTTTCGGGGGCACTGTATGGAGCAAGCACGCAACAGTCTTATGCATTTACATACACAATTTCTGCCGCAAATACGTTTGAACAAAAGACTATAACTATTTCTGGTCCGACAACAGGAACTTGGAACTCAACAAATGGCGCTGGAGTGTATGTTAATTTTGACTTAGGCAGTGGCTCAACCTTTAAGACTAGTGCGGGGTCATGGACAACTGGAACTTACATTGGTGTAACGGGTTCAACAAATTTATGTGAAACATCTAGCGCAACTTTCTACCTCACAGGCGTTCAATTGGAGGTTGGCGATTTAAGCGCAGCCACCCCATTCGAGCATAGGCCATTTGGGGATGAACTGGCGAGGTGCCAGAGGTATTTTCAAAAAATTGAATCTCTTGGCTCCGTTGCAGCTTACAACGCTTTTCCATACACAGGTTTAAGTAGAAGCACAACTGTCGCTAAAGTATCTTGCGGTTGGATAACGATTTTAAGGTCTGCACCAACGATAACATTTTCAGCAGCAAGTGATTTTGCTGTTGTCAATGGCACGGGTAGTGCTAAAGCAGTTACTGCCACCTCAGTAATAAGAACAAACAATAATTCTGGAGTAGTAGAATTTACCGCTACTGGTTTAACTGCTGGACAAGCAACGTATCTAACTACAAATAATGCTGCCGACCCTACGATTTCAGTTGATGCGGAGTTATAAGTTATGAACCAAATAATAATTACATCAGCACAATATACAGATAATGATAATGCTATTATCAAAGCCACCATCGACGGGCAGGAGCTATTCGTCCCCCTAGACCCCAGCAACCGCCACTACGCCGAGATCATGCGTCAGGTTGAGGCTGGGACACTAACCATTCAGGAGGCTGACTGATGGATAAAAGAACGGTATCATCAGCGCATGACCGCATTGATGGATTAGAAAAAGAAATAATAGCGATTAAAACGCAGATGAATATTCAGTTTAAAGATTTGTTCAATCGTGTGAAGCGTCTGGAGGCTATTCTGATTGGTGCGTCTGCATTTATTATTGCTCTACTCTTGCGCATAAATATGATGGGCTGATGCTGTGTACTCTGGTCGCTATATTCTGGGGCCAAAGTTTTGAACTAGGGTTGTATCAAGTTTGTCTTTATGACTGTGGACGTGAACGTCCTGACTATGAATGGTATGATAGAAGTTATGTAGTGCCACCTAGCTACACCTGCCCAGCGAGGTTCTATGAAACATGATAGATCCTGTTACTGCAATCGCGGGAGCTACAGCCGCATTTAACTTTCTCAAGAAGGGCGTTCAAGTTGGGCGCGATCTTCAAGACATGGGTCAACAGTTGCAGCAATGGGCTGGCTGTATGGCTGAATTGGATCAAGCTGAAAAGATGTCAGAGAAACCGCCTTGGTATAAGGCTTTGGGATCTGGCACTCAAGCTCAAGCTATGGAAGTTTTCTTAGCTAGAAAGAAGGCGCAGCAAATGCGTGATGAATTGCGAGAGATCATTAGCCACCCTGCGATACTTGGTCCCTCTCATTGGCAGGAGTTTCTTAGAATAGAGGCTGAGATTAGAAAACAAAAACGTGAGCATGAGTTTCGCCGCATGGAAATAAAACAAGCTATTATTGAGTGGTGCGCTGGGATTGTTTTGTTCTTAGTTTTGTTTGCTGGTCTTGTGGGCTTTGTGTGGTTAGCCAATGCTTGAGCCAGTAGGAAATTTACCGTTTGCCGTGGGCGTTGAGAGAAGCCGCGAGAGCATCGAAAACCATCAGGCGCAGCAACAAGTGCAGAAAGAACATAACCGCGCTCACAAGCTCGCTAAGGCGCTGGAGAGACAACAGCTTGATTTAATGCTGAGTTATGATAAGTTTGGTGCATCAAACACTGGCTTAAAACCGCAAGGCTCTATTGTGGATATGGAGGTTTGAATATGCGCGATATTAAAAGAATTATCCTGCACTGCACAGCTACGCGGCCCGAATGGTGGGCTGACAAATCTTCTGAGGAGAAGATGAAAGAATGCGAGCGGTGGCATTTGGATAGAGGCTTTCGATCTATTGGCTATCATTTCCTTGTGGACCGTGACGGCACAATCACAGAAGGGCGTCCGCTGGACCAGCAAGGCGCTCACTGCAAGGGCCACAACGCGGATACAATTGGCATTGCAATGTGGGGCGGCTTTGGCTCAGACAGTGACGACTTACCTTCGGATCACTTTACGCCTGTTCAACTTGCTGCGACTTATGACTTGATCCGCAAACTGCAAGGTCAGTTCAACATCAAGAAAGATCAGGTATTCGGACACAATAGGTTTAGTTCCAAGTCCTGCCCCGGCTTTAGAGTGCAGAAGTGGATCTCCGGCATGTCATTGTCAGAGGCGACAGTTAAAAAGCCAGAGCGAGAAAAGCCCGTGCAATCCAAGACCGTGAAGGCATCAGCCGCAACAATCGCTGCTTCCGCTGGCACGACGATCACCGCACTCGCAAAGGTCGATCAGACAAGCCAGTATATTATTCTTGGCTTTGCTGGTCTTACAGTATTGTTTGCTCTGGTCATCATGCGAGAACGATTAAAAGCATGGGCTGAGGGTTGGCACTAATGTGGGTCTTGGTTATTCTCTTCCTTTTGCCTGACGCACACAAAATAGCGAGCAACCAAGTCATTTATCAAAACGAGGAAATCTGCGAAAGGGGCCGCATGAATTTGCTCGCAAGACTAGAAGCAACTCGCCCTGCGGAAGGGAGAGTATTTATTAAATGCGTCGAAATTCTTGGAGGCAGAAAGGCTTAAATGTTTGGAATAAACAAGCTACAAATATATGGACTAATTGCCGTGTCATTCGTACTCGGCTTGCTTGGAATTTATTCGGCAGGTATTGCGCGGGGCAAAGATAAAATCAAACGTAAGCTGGATGAAAAGCTAATTGATAATATGAAGACCGCAAAGGAAGTGGAAGATGAGATTGAAAGCTTGGGCGACAATGCCTTGCTTGGTCGTGCTGATAAGTGGGTGCGAAAAGATAACGAGTGATAGCTACTGCGAAGTAGCCAAGCCTCATTATTTTGCTGATGCCAAAGTTGCAGAGTGGCTGTTAAAAAATGATCAGCAATTATTGACAGATACCATTGTGCATAACGAAAAGTACGAAAGATTATGCGGTTAAATATCCATAGCATCTGATCCTTTCTGGATCATATCATTGTGCATTGTTTCGCAAGTGCGCAGCAAGGCTATGTAAGCCCTCACCAATGCTTCAACTTCATGGTCGCCGCGCATCCATCGGTCTTGCGGTAAACCGCGCTCTGCACGCTCTATAATCTTCGCAGCGATAGTAAAATATTCTGGTATCTCACTCAACTTTCTCTCCTTCCATTTGCATCCAATGATATATCCTGTGGCAATTTGCGCAAAGCGGAATGCACTTTTCTATCTCTTCCCACATCCTTTTATATTTTCCAGAACTAAGCAACTCATGGACCTTGGGATCTCCCTCCGCTTCACGGTGGTGAAAATCTATAGCAGCCGGATGCGAGAAGCCACAAAAAAAACAGGACAAACCTGCTTTGTACTTTCTGTATTTTTCACGCTCTTCCTTTCGTCGCAGCTTTGTTCTGGCAATAACTTTCTCACGGTTCCGCTCATACCAAGTGGACCCGTAATTTTTGTTATACTGCTTTCTCTTGTCCTTATCCTTATAAGACAAGCCGCTATTCCCGTGTGTTGGCTACACAAGAGGAAAATAGCATACTTTAAGGGTGCATTATAGACCTTGAAGGTGCCGTTGTTTTTGGTATTCTGGTGTTTGGGAGACAGGGGAAATCATCAACAGACTGTTTGTTTTTCTATGAATGCACCTCAATTTGTGGTTAGATCCTTCATTCATGCCCTGTCTCCCACGATTTAATCATACACTTTCCTCAATATAAATCCTATGTTACAACATAAGGAGAGGAGTTTTTGAAATGGCAAAGCAAGGATTGTACTCAAACATTCACGCAAAGCGTAAGCGCATAGCTGCCGGATCTGGCGAGAAGATGCGCAGCCCCGGCGAAGAAGGCGCACCCACAGCCGAGGCATTTAGGCAGTCAGCAAAGACTGCCAAGAAGCCAAAGCGTAAATCTATGATGAGTTCGTAAGATGTCAGCACCTCCCGAAAGAACAGGTAGCAGCCCACGCCGAGCAGCTTTCTTGCAGCGTATGGGCAAGATGCCGGGTCCAACAAAGGACAAGAAGGGCAGAGACACGCCGCTGCTCAAGGCTCTGAAAGATTGGGGCGCATCTTCTAAGGAAGAGGCGGTGCGCAAAGGTCGGCGCATATCAATGATCAACAAGAATAAGAAGAGCGCCTGATGGGATACTTTCACGAAGATGTAGACAGCCCACATGCGATGTTGGAGATAGCGTCTGAGCGTATGCCGGAAGTCGTGCCTGTCAATATCTTTGGGTTTAGTCGAAGTGTTGGCATAACTTTTCAAACTATTTGGAATGATGGAGGTCAGTACGTTCATCCTAGCACAGCCGTTCAAGTGAGTTGTGTGTCAACTAGCGCATCTGACACAATGGCAATCCTTGTCTCTGGCCTTGATGCAAACTATGAAACCATTGCAGAGATTGTGCAGTTAAATGGAACAACTCCAGTTACAACCACAAACTCTTTCTATCGGATCAATAGTGCAACAATTCTATCTGGGTCAAATGTTGGTGATATAACAGTTAGCGAAAGTGGTACAATTTACGCACACATCGAAGCAACTTTAGGAACAACACAGGCTTGTGTCTACACTGTTCCAGCCAATCATTCTTTGTACATCTTTCGCATATCCCTTACGTCTGGAACGGTAAACTCTAACAAGTATATCACTTATAGAAATAGAATAGATAGTAGCTCTGGGCGTGTTTTGCGTGTGGCAGAAGCTACGTTTCAACAAAACATGCAGACGTTTGACAGACAAATACCATTTCGCATTGCTTCTAAATCAGATTTTCAGTTTGAAGCAAAATCATCCTCTGGTACAAACGAGTTGTCGATCTTTGTGGAGGCGTTATTGATGAAAGACAAATATGCCTAAAGAGCTGCACGATAAGCTGGAAAGACAAGCCGAGAAGATGGGCCTGTCAGGTGAACGCAAGGATGCATATGTGTATGGAACAATAAGAAAGGTTGAAGGGATGCACGGCAATAAGAAAAAAGGTAAGAAGAAATCTATGATGGGCGGGGGTTACGGAAAATAATTACCATATCCCCCATTGCATTGTTTTAAATTCGCTTGCCTTCCAAGCGTAGGCTGCGCACATATTCTTTCAACTCTTGCCGCGCTCGCCACAGGTCTTGCTGGACGTTAGGGTGTCTTGTACCTGTGCGAAGGTAAGCGTCCAGACAGCGTTCTTCCTCCCGCTTGAGATGACGTAAAAGTGCGTGATCGTGGGGTGTGAGTTCTAGCATTTTCTACCTCCCTGCGCATGTAACATTCGGCACAATATGTGTCATAGTCAGATTTTATCAAAGCATCCCTATCGCAGTCCAAACATTTCTCAGTCATGGTCTTGCCCTCTCCTTTTGTAAGCATACAAAGCAACGGCTGCTAAGGCGCTCATGGCTATCTTGCCAAAGATCTGTCCCTCAATGTGCGCGAGTGATCCGAATGCAATGTAGAGGAAAAGGGCGCTATCAATAACGCTTCCAACGATACCACTTACCAATATTCCAAGCTCTCGGCTGCGCTGTCTTATTTTGCTATAAACTGCAAAGTCAGAAAGCTCAGACACTCCAAACGCAATCAATGAAGCCACGGCAATGAAAGGATCAGCAAGCAGGTAACTCAAGATAGCACCGACGCCGATGGCATAAAGTGCGGCTCGCGCTCCTAACCATTCATGCACTGCGTCCCGTAATACAAGTGCAAGCCCAATCATTAAAACTCCGCTTGGAGCCATGAGGCCAAAGCCAAGAGGGATAAGGCAAGGCCCATCAGGTACACAAAACGTACCTACATTTCCAATCATCCAGTTTGCGGCAGGAATGGTAAGAGCATAACCTGCGGCTGCTATATAACCTTTATTCATAGTAGCAACTCCCGTTGTGTTTCTTTCATTTTCCATGTGACAGGGTTTTGAACCATGTCGATCTGCCTTGCCCACCTTTCTGGACACGTATTCATTTCTTGGTGATGCCGCGCAACATTAGCACTGTCAGCGCTGGCGAAAGGATACTTAGACCCAGCCATGGAAAGCCCTCTAAGCATATGCACCCAAGGTATCGGCCCACGTTTGTATATCTCGTTGAATGCAACATCTGCGCGTCTTTCCCACGCGTTCGATCCAACTTGCCAGTAAGCACCAGATGAGCCAAAGCACACTTTGCCAAAGCCTAGATCAATCAAACGCAAAAGATGATCTACTGGTTCTGCCATATGCCAAACAACAGCACTACAATCTTTTCTGTGAGGCCACTGCTTTATAAGCTCTAAATTGTCATTGACATCACCATCGATGACATCTGGGATAACCGCCCAATGCGGTGGGCTTAAACGGCTTTCAAGCCATTCATAATATTTATTCCAATCTGTTGGCTTGCCTTTTGTGAATGCGCTGAATGCGCCATTGTCCCACATCACACTCTGGCAATTTCTCAAGCACCAATCATCATCAC
>Ga0222719_10000623_pt1 | contig 35156 bp, 49 predicted proteins | sample C33_34DmetaG_FD_165039 | JGI IMG/M metagenome (GOLD analysis project Ga0222719, IMG submission 165039) | Estuarine water microbial communities from San Francisco Bay, California, United States - C33_34D | ecosystem: Environmental > Aquatic > Marine > Unclassified | place: USA: California... | reverse complement strand
GTGTACATGCTGCAATTGATGAGTATATTACACTAACTAAAAACCTTACTGCTACAACAGATATCAGAGATGATATTGTAACTAAGCTTAGCGCATTAGCAGACTTTAATGGTACTAGCAGTGCTATCTATTCGGTATCTACTAATGGTAATGATGTTCGGCTTACCTCTACTAATGGTGGCGATCATAGTGCTATTACAGTTTCTTTTGATACTATATCAGGTGGAACTGTTTATACTGAAACTAAGTTTGGTGGCAATCTAACTGCAACGGTAACTGTAGATACAGATGGTGTTGATAACGGTATTCCTGATATTGATTTACAAATTAATTATCCTAATGGTGATACCGATACGATAACAATAACAGGTACACATACACCTACTACAGTAGCAACCCAAATAAGAAATACAATTAATGCTGATAGTAATTGGTCAACGCTTACTACAACAGCTACTAATGTTAGAACTAAAGCAGCAGCAGTTGGTGTTCAATCAACTAACTTTAGTATTACTATAACAAGCACTGGTACATTACCAACAGGGTTTAGTGCAAGTACTTTTACCTATAGTGAAAATAGAGCAGGGCGTGATGCGGCTTCTACAACAGATAGGATCACATTAACTCCTCCTTCAGGACATGGTTCAGCTATAACAGTTAATTTTGATGATACATCAACTTGGACTGCTTATGATATTGATATTCCTAATACTGAAGAAGTTACGGCTACTGAAATTGCTACCGCATTAGAAACAGCTTGGACTCAAACTAGTGAATGGACACTTAGCAGAAGCGGTGCTGTACTTACATTTACTTCAGCAGATAGAGAAGCAGTTACAGGTGAATTTGAAATAACTGTTACTCAAGGTGATACTCGTACAGGTACAGCTGTAGCCGATCTTATTACAGATACAGATCCTGCAGATATTACAGTAACTGATGGTGCTAATCCTGTGTTTTCACAACTAACAAGAGCTACAGTTACAATTAATACTGTTAGTGGTGATCTTGTTGTATTTGATAAACACTATGGAGAAGGTCCAGGAAGGCTACTTGATCCTACATTTACTGCAGCAGCAGATGATAATACTTATGGTGATACTGCTTATACAAATGATACAGATTATCTTAATGCCTATTATGATCCTGATAAAGATTTAACGAGAACTAATACAACAGAACAAGCAAAAGACAATGGAACAGTTGTTGATGCTGATAATATGCTATTAGATATTCTTACAGAGCTTAGCTCTAGACAAAGCCTTATTCTTGATCCTGATAGCACTTCTGCACCGACTACTATTGATATTAAACCAAGTCAGTTTAGTTCGGATGCTGAGTATATTAAGACATGGGTTCCGTATAGTGCAGGTGATACTTCTACGGTAGCTCCGTCAACAACAAATTTGTTAGCTTCAGCAGAAGGTGTTACTGTAGCAACTACTGATCCAACTTATGATACTACTGGTTCTTCAATAACATCAGATTTTAATATTGATAGACCGTGGTCTAGTGAACAGCTTAACCCTAATAAACTATTTCCTATTTTTGCTCAAACAGAATTAGATTCTAGTGATAATAGAGTTAATCGTATTAGAGCAGCTGACATTAGTTATACGTTTGATGGTGATGAGTATATTTCTTATGTAGAAAGAAGTCAAATGTTTATTATGCCTGACTTTACTACAGAAGGACTAGATACTGTTGCGTTATGGGCTGATGGTGGTACTATTACAACAGTTGGTGGTGAGCCTGAAAGGGCTACTCTTCGATTTAGGGCAAGAGCTACTAATTATCCTGGTGATAAAGCTTTCTTAACTGTAGCTGAAGATAACACACAGACTAATAGTAAAGCAAATAAGCTAGTTGTTAATGATTTTGTAGTCGCTTCAGATTATAAAATTGATCTTAGAATATTTGGTAGATTTTTAAATTATCGTATTGATGATGGAAGCCTTACTAATACTGCTGCAAATGATAAAGCTTGGGATATCTCAGGTATTCAGTTAGATATTTCAAAAGGTGGAGATCGTTAATGGCAAATAATCAACCCCCAATAACCGATAATAAAGCACTTAATGCGTGGCTTATTGAGGCTACTAAAAATATTCGTAATCTACAAGATGAGCTTATTCAACATAGAAAAGATATTTTAGACTCTGCTACATTTGCTGAGTTTAAAGAAAAGGTAGATAGATGATAAAAAAGATAGAGGACAATAATGTCTTTGAAGCTATTAAGCTTATGGACAAATCTACTAAGGATAATAACTATTATGGCTATGAAAGAAATGAATCTGTTTGGATTCAATATTTTCTTAGCTTAGTAGAAAAGCAAAAGGAAGGAAGCCCTCATGCATTAGTAATTGGTGATTACCAAGACGGTGCATTGAGAGGCTTTCTTTCTGCGGCTACCTTTAGTAATTACTATAATAAAGAATGGGTGATGGATGTTAAAGATTGCATTGTGGATCATGACCACAATAATGCGTTTGTTGTCTACCGCTTATTTGACGCTATGATTGCCCATATTAAAGAACACGGTGGCAAACATTGGCGAGCCGACTCAGTTAGGGGTGAGCAAGAAGCCCTTGACTATGGTCGTTTCTTGCAACACCGCTATAATGCGGAATTACACGTCTCTGTGAGGGGTGTACTATAGGAGAATTAAATGTTATTAATGAAACACATAACTGGAGACTTATATTCCCGTTTTGGTGGTCGTGCAGTATTTAAAGGTGGCGGTGGAGGTTCTTCTACCTCAACTAGCGGATATACACCAGGTATGCAAAAGATTGTAGAAAATAAGTTAGCACAAGCTTCAAGGTTTACTGATAAGAGGCTAGCAGACCCTAATCTTTCCGTTGCGGCATTAACCCCTGAGCAAAGGGCAGCCTTATCTGCACAAACAAACTTAGGACTTCAAGCAATATCAGGCACAGGTATTTACGATACTGAAGATGAAGTTCAAAGAATGTTGCGTAATGTTGAGGGTAGAACAGCATTAGGTCAAGCTGGAACAGGAGGAATGGGTGCGCTTAGCTCTGCTCGTTCTGAAAAAGCAAGACAAGCGGCAATGGGAGATCAGGCTTTCCAGTATGCTCAAGAAAGACAGCGTGTAGCTGATCTTGGCGTAAAGAATCTTGGAGCAGCAGGAACTACTTATCAGCAACAAGACCAAGCCTCTTTAGATGCGCCTCGTGAAGCAATGACTGATTTCTTTGGTTGGGTTACTGGTGCAGCACCTAAACAAACAACAACAACACAAAGCGGTGGAGGTAAGTAATGATTGGGATAGCAAAAGGTATGCCTAATAAAAGGCAAAGTATTCAAATGATGCCATTGCAAGCTCCTCAATCACAACCTATTCAGCCTCAAAGAAGCACTATGGGTGTACTTACTGATATGGCTAAAAGTAAAGCTATGGATGTTGCTAGCGAAAAAGTTGCAGAGCCAATGATGACTGCTGCCTTTGATAAAGGTAAAGAAATGGCTTTGTCTAAAGCAGCTAAAATGGGTCTAACTGGTGCTGGTACAAGTGGCGCAATGGCTGGGCTAGGTGCTGCAGTACCGTATATTGGTGCTGGACTTCTTGCTGGTAAAGCTCTTGGTTTCTTTAATAAAGGTGGACCTGTATATGCAGAGAATGGTCAATTTGTTGGCCCATTAGCAATTCGTAAAATTCGTTATAAACAAGATGGCGGCAAGATTGAAGTAGAAGCTACTATGGGAGAGTGATATGGCAATACCTTATCAACCAACGTTTACTGTAAATCCTAAATATGGATTTAGGTACTTGGCACAACCACATATTCCAAATATCTCTAATGGTAATTTAAATACAAGCCAAGCTACTCCTCCTCCTGCTATGGGAACACAACAAGGTACACCTCCACAGCCTCAACAACAACAAGTAAATTATATGGATGACCCTTTTCCACAAGGGATTGACAAGCGTCCTATTGCACAATCGTTAGGCTATACTGCACCTCGTAATAATATAGCGGCTGGGTTAGGCACTATGTTAGGTATGGCTACGGGTGTTCCATTTCTAGGAACTATGGCAGGTGCTGCAGCAGATAAGTTAGACCAGTCAGGTAAACCTGCCTATGGGTCTTTCGGAACATATGATGTACAAGGTAATGTATTCGGAGAAGCAGGACGTGCTTATGATCCTATTACAGGTTCTGCTGTAGCAAGTTATGCTAGTCCACAAGATGCTTATGGTACAGTTACTAGTGGATATAATAAGTTAAGAGCAGAAGGTGAGGGAATAGGTAGTTCATTGTTAGGTAGTTATGATAATTCAGTTTATAATGTATCTAGACAAGATAGAATGGCAGGCTATTCTCCAGCAGAGGTTGCAGGGCTTAATACTATAAATGCACAGGCAAGGCGTAATGCAGAAATAATGTCTCAAGGAGACTATGATGAAGCTGATTTAGCGAATATTTCAGCAGCTCAACTTGAATTTACTAATGCTAGACCAGCACCAACAGCCCCAAGTAGCGGATTTTATGCTTATGGAACAGGCGCAGGTGATGTATTTACTACTGCACCAAGTTATCAAACAGGTGTTATTAATGAAATGGGTCAAATAGAAACACCGTCAGGAACAGTAGTTCAAACTACAGATACGCAAGGTAATACTGTTTCATTATTAGGTACACCTGAAGAAAACTTTTCTAATCTTGATTACTTATCTAATACATCAGATGATTTTCAAAGCAGTGATACTGGTTTTGGAGTAGGTGGCGGAACTTCTTTTGGTGAGCAAGTTAAACAGGAAGCGGCAGTAGATATCGATGCCTTTGGTGGTAGTGGCCCTATGATTAGTGAAGGTGGCGGTGGCGGAGGAGGCAAATAATGAAATTAAAAAGTTTTAGACAGAAAGATCGCTATGGCAACGAAATGGCTGTAGAATTCTTTGAAGTGCCTCCTATGCAGACACCTGAATATGATCATCCAGGAGAGCCTAGAGGTCCAGATACAGTACCAGCATGGCTTACTCCAGGCGAGTATGTAGTTAATGCTGAAGCTGTTCGCATGTTTGAACCTGAGATAGAAGCTATGAATGAAGCTGGGCGTGAAGTACAACGATCTCAAGGTGGAACTATTCCTGAGTATAAAGCAGAAGGTGGTGGAATTATTCAAGGTATTACTGATTATTTTACTATGCCACCAGCACCTCCAGGAATTGAGTATCGTAGGATGCCTGATAACAGCATTGGTATGTTCACTGAAAAAGTAGGAACAGGTGGTGGTCAACGTTATCTTGGTCGTCTTCCAGATTCTAAACCTTCAAAGAGTTCTGACTTCTCTAATTTTCTTGGAATTAATTATAAGGAAGAAGGTGGTTATACAATGCCTGATTTCTTGTCTGATGAAGCATTAGATCCTATTATTAAAGGTATGTATGCTACTGAGACTAGTTCAGGCGCAAATGTAAAACCATCACCTAAAGGGGCTATTGGACCAATGCAAATTCTTCCAAGTACAGCTGCAAATCCTGGATATGGTATGCGGTCTTATTCTGAAGAAGAAATAATGGATTTAGAAGGCGCACAGGATTTTGCTAAGAATTATCTGAGAGCTATTCATCGTCAAAATCCTAACTTTGATTTAGAACAAACAGTAACTTCTTATCATTCAGGTCCAGAAAGAGTTAAAGAAAATAGACTAGGTGAACAAGGTAAAAGTTATTTTCCTAGCGTTATTAGTGAAGCAAATGCAGCTGTTCCTGCAGCTAATGCGGATGAACCTCCAAAGCCTGAAGATGATGGTAATTGGTATGACTTTTTGTTTAAGACATATGATGACCGTGTTGCTGATAAACAGGCAAAAATGGCTGAATTAGAAAAAACTAATCCTGAGTTACACGCTAAGATACTTCAGAAAGAAGCTCGTGCTGAAGCTCATAAGGTTGAGAAAGCAAGACCACCTATTCGGACTGGTTTAGGTGAAGAGCAACAAGAAAAAGGATTACTTGATCGTGCTGCTAATCAAGCACAACAAGAGTCAGCAGGTTTTAAAGTTCTTCAAGCTGAGAGTAATGTTAAGAAAATACAAATACAAGATGAAATCAAAAAAGCTGAAGAGGCTTATCAGCGTAAACAAGATAGTCTTAAGGAAGTTATTGAGGCAGGTGGTACACCATCTGAAGCTATGATTGCAGATACTGAATTTGCACAAAAGAAAATAAATGATCTTAAGCAAGAAGAAGAACAGTTAACTGAAACTGCAAATGCAGCTGAAGCAGAATATAATTCTAGAAATGCTGAACGGATGGAACGTGCAAAACAAGCTGCAGGTATTCCTCCAAAACCTGATGCAGAATCTAAAGATAATGCAGAAGAAGGCAAAAACAATGCAGACTCTGTTATTCGTCAGCTTGGTCCTGTTAATGAGGTTACTCCTGAAGGCGATGCTTCTATTCAAGAGTATCTTAATAGTCTTGATAATAATCCTGACGAAAAGAATAAGTTTGAACAGGGATTAAATACCGCAAAAGGGTGGTTTACTGAAGCATTTAAAGAAATGTTCAGTGGTCCAGAACTTGCTCGTATGGCTATTATGTATACAGGCTCTAGGGTTTTAGGTTATGATCACGGTAGTGCTCTTAATTATTCTATGAAGAACTATATGACTAGAGTAGATGCAGATGTTAAGGCTCAAGAAGCAGCTAAGGCTAAATTAGCAGAACGTAGGTTTGACTTAGCTAAAAGTAATCTTGATAATTATACTGCAGCGTCTGCTCAGAAGTTTATGCAAACTTTAAATCCAAATGATCTTGTACCTAAGTCGGGCGGAACTACTATTAAAGAAGTTTCTGGAAGTTTAAACTTTATTGGTAAAGGTAGGGTTAATACTTATAAAGACGATGATGGTATTGAATACGTTAAGCTAGATGAAGCAAAAAAGTTAGGCTACCCTAATGGCTATGTTCCTGTTTCTGTATTAGGTGATTATGTTCAACCCTGGGATGAATCTACTATGGGTTCAAAGGCTAACCGTACTTATTTTGAAGGTTTATTAGAAACGTCTAGAAAAAAGTTTAGCACTGATGATGCGCCAATAGATGCATTACCTACTAAAATACCTACTCAACTTAATGCTGAGTTTAATGATTATATTCGTAGTCATGGCGTTGGTATTAATGATTCGGAGCGTACTAGAATTCAATTTGCAGAAGTAATAGATAAATATATGTCAGATGTTGCAAGGGCAAAACGAGAAGGTACACCTGTACCAACTGACATTGCTGCATATGTACAGGCTGAAATGGTAATTCCACTTACGGGAATTAATTCTGCTTTTCTTAATGGAATTAATACAGAATCATTAGCTAAACTAGATAAGAAAGTAATTCAAAGTTTAGATATGTCACCTTATGAAGAAGGTTTTGAGCTTGATTATAAAGTACAGTGGAAAAGTGCTGAAGAAGTCTTTAATAGATTACCTGTAGATAAAGTTGCTGCAGATGCATTAGCAGAAAGTATGGGTATTAAAAAGATTGTACCCCGTGAAGACTGGACTGTGCGAGCTAAAGGAAAAAATGAAACTGCATTTTCCCTTTGGTTAGCTAATACTTCTTTTGATGACATTCAAAAGTTTGTTGATCACTTTAAGCTATAACTAATATTCCCTAGAGATTAAAACACCCTTATAGGGGAGTGATCTCTAGGGATTTTTTATTTAACAGGAGGTTCAATATGGCTGGACTATTAGGCGGTGACAACGAAGCCGTAGAAAGCACTTTTAAAGGTGCAGATGGTAAGTCTTATCGTTGGATAGACGCTGATACGTTTACTGATGGTAATAAGTCTTATCGTATTCAGGGTTATAACGCTCCTGAAACACAAAAAGTATTTAGAGATGATGAAGATTTACCTCGATTTAAAGCAGGACAACTTGGTGGTGAAGAAACACAACGTGCAGTTGAAAGAATTGTAGCTGAAGGTGGATTTAATAATATTGAATTCTCAGGTTATACTGATTCATTTGGTCGTGAAAGAGTAAGGCTTTTTGATCAAAACGGTAATGATCTTACTAATGCTTTATATAAATCAGGTGCAGTCGATATTAACCTCTTTACAGACGAAGAAGGTTTAAAGTCAGCTGAACGTGGTAAGTTCCTTAAAGAAATAGGAGCTAAGGGTGAGTTCGATCATATTATTGCTGATGAGCTTTCTGAAATACAAAATCAACCGCTTCAATTTAAAGATAATGCAGTTAATGAACAAGAATACCTTGACGGTGTAGTTCAAACAATTGCATTGCAACAAGGGCTTAACCTAGCAGACGAAAAAGATTATCGTACTGCTATGAGCTATGCTCTTGATGCTAATTACGATATGCGTAGTATTCCTTTTTCAGGGATTGACTTCAGAGCGCAAGATAGAACTAAAGAGGGTGTTGCCTACAATCAAACCACTGAGTCTTGGAATCAAGGCTGGCGCGGTATGGGGGCTGGTCTTGCAGGTTTTGCAGAGTTAATAGGCGTTACGCTTGGAAGCGAACAAATAGAAACATGGGGTCGTACTAAAGTAGATGACGCTAAAGCTGATTTGCTTTCTGCTCCTATTATTCGTAATCTTGATTATCGAGATGTTGATAGCATCTGGGATGGTCTTGACTTTATGATTAATAACACAGCTATGTCTGCACCATATATGACTACACTAGTCGCTGGTGGATTGCTTGCTCCTGTAACAGGTGGTGCATCTGCAGTAATTGCGTATAGCTCTACTGGTGCATCTTATGCAGGTCAAGTGTGGAATGATATCGAAGGAAAGAAAGGTCGGGCTGAAGCCGTAGGTTCTATTATGGCAGGTACAGCAATGGCTGTTCTTGATCGGCTTGCTATGAGTACTTTTATGAAGCCTTCTGACTTGCTTACAAAAGCAGGTAGAGAAGAGCTAATTAAAGGAGTAGTTGCTACTAAAGGAGTAACAGAAACACAAGCAAGAAAGCTAGTGTTAGAAGCTACAAAGGCAGAAACAAAAGCACTTATTAGTGGTCTTAATAACTTTGCAGCAGATAATATTAATAATAGCCAGATTATGCGTGAGCTTCTTAAAGCATCAGGAAGAGGTTTTCTTGCTGAAGGCATAACCGAAATGGCACAAGAAGGTCTTGGATATAGTGCATCAGCAGCAATGTCTGAAGGTCGGCTTAAAGAAAACTTTAATCCTAATGAGTTTACTAATTTATTGCTTCAAGCAGGAATTGCAGGGGGTACTATTGGTGGTGGCTTAGGTGTAGCAGGTGCAACCATTGAAGCTGGTGATCGTTATGCTATGCAAAAAGGTTACATGTTAGGTGATATCAGTAAAGTAAATCCTTATGATAAAATAATGATTGACTTTAATGATCAACGAACTTCTATTTCTGATATCGCTGTAGAAGCAAGTATAGCTACTGAAGGCTATGAAATGGTTTCGTCTCAGAGTGTAACTAAACAAAGGGCTGGTGCAGGTAAAACTGCTAGAGGTTCTTTTATGGATAAGCTTAAAGACCCTACTAAGTATCCTGAGTTAACTAGAACAGCTGCAACATCTGCTTTTCGTCCTGAAGACCTTAGACTTTCTTCTGGGTTAAGAAAGCTATATGCATTAGTAGGTCAGCCATTTGGTAAACTATATAACGGAAGAGATGTTCAGGCTGAAGAGTCAGCAATTAAGGGTCAGCTTTCTGCTATATTTGATCCTATTGGTGTATTCAAACGGTTTGGATTCAAAGATAATCTTACTAATTCTGATCGAATTTCTGATATGATTAGAAGGGCATATCCTAAACTTCAATTTACTAGAGATGAAAATACAGGTGAAATTGTATCTTACACTATACCTAAAGGAACTCAGCTTGATCAAGACTTAGTAACCTATATGGATGCTATTGTTGAAACTATTAAAGAGCTTGATATGCTAAACGAAAAAGAGTTTGAGTATCGTAACATGGCATATATTAGACAAGACGAAAGCCGATTAGAAAGAGGTAAAGGTCTTGATTTCGATAGAGCAGGATGGCTTAATCGAGGTGTTTTTGATTGGAAGAAAGTAAGAAACAATCGTGAAGCTTGGTATAAGTGGATGCGCAAAAACACTGATTATGGTAAGCCTGAAAACAAAGTAGCATTAGATGACTTATATAATAGAGTAAGTAACAATGAAAATGCTACAGACTTTTCTATAGTAGAAGGTGTTGAATATGTTCCTGGACGTACTAAAGAAGGGCTTGACCTTGCTAGTATTCCTGGATTTGAAGAGTTTGCTAATACTGATATAATTCAGAATGCGTTAAACTCAGTTGGAGAAACAGCTAAGTATTATGCATACACAACTTACTTCGGTGCAGGGGGTAAGCATATTGATTATCTTCTTAACGAAGCTAGGGAAGATGGCGTTAGTGATGAGACACTAAATCATGTTGCTTACTTTACTAAAAGTATTATTGATGCTGGTACGGGTAATTACAATCCTATTAAGAATAGAAAGCTTGCGTTTATGCAGCGTCAAGCAGCCTTTTATTCTGCTATGGTTGGTCTTCCCTTAGCCATGATTAGTTCAGTGCCTGAATTTGTTATGGCAATATGGCAAGCTAAAGATATGCGAGATGTTCGTAACGCTGTAGTTGCGGCTACAGGTGAGCTTAAAAATATAATGCAGAATGTTAGTGCTATGGAAATACATGGCTCACTATTTAATGTTCCTCGTGCGCATATTGATAATAAAGCACAAAAACGTTTAACTAGGATAGGTCATTTAAGAGACTCTGCAGGAGTAGCTACTCGTCTTGGTATGGGTGAAACAGATATCACTACTGCTTGGTGGCAAAAGAACTTTTATAAGTGGGTAGGTATTGCGGGTATTACTAACTTCCAGCGTTGCATATCTGCAGCACTAGCTACTAGCTTTATTAGTGATAGAATTCGTATGCTTGCAGCTAATCTTGATGAGAATGGTAATATTGATGTTAATGCTTTAAGTCAAGAAAAATTAGATGTATATCTTCAGCTAAGAAACTTAGGCATGGATGTTGAAGGTGTTGTTGGTTTATTTAATAAATACAACGGCAACCAAAAAATGTTTGATGCATACATGGATGATGACTACGATGCTAATATTAATGCAGACTCACGTTTTATTGATGATCAATTAAACACTGCTATTTGGTATTTTGTAAATGACAGAATTCAAAACCCACAAGCATACAACAGACCTCTCTTTTTTCAAGATCCTAGATTTCAACTTATAGTTCAGTTTAATGGCTTCTTAGCTACCTTTACAGCTAATATTATTCCTCGTCTATGGAAAGATTATGTAGCTAAGGGTAGCCCTCGTATGCAGTATAATACTTTTGCGATGGTAGTAACATTAATGGCATTTGCAGGTGCGTCTCAGTGGCTTAAAGACTTTATTAAGTTTGGGGGTTCTACACCTTATCTTAATGATTATCAATTGCTTCAAAGAGCAATACAATCGGCAGGTTTATTAGGTACAGGTGAGCGTATCCTTCAAATGGGCTTACCAATGTATGAAAGCAGAGATCAAGGTCTTGTTGAACGTCTATTTGGGGAAACAGTAGGTGGCTCACCGACACTTAGAAATATAGGAACAGGCGTTAAAGCAATCCAAGCACTAGGTCAAGGTGAAACTGAAAGAGCAGTTAATCATGGGCTTAAGCTTGTGCCTGGAATAGGTACAACACCAGTAGGAAGAAACTGGATTAACGATAAATTACATAGTTTAGGAGATTAATATGGGCAGAATACAAAGCCGAGGAATCGCTGATACTGTGCGTCAAGAAGCTTTTGCAAAAGTACAAGCAGGAAAAAGAGAAAGAGCAGGGCTTGCTGAAGGAAAGCAAAAAGCAATAAGTCTTGGTGATGAGTTATCAGAAAGAAGCTCTATTTCTCTCCCTGCAGAAGAGCTTCAGCGCAGAGTACCAATGGCTCCAACAGGAGATGAGTTTGCAGTACAACCAGAAGAAGAACTAACTCAGCTTGCAGGTCAACAGGTTAATTTGCCTGAGTCAGATCAACCTGCAATGGAAGGGTTAGCTGTTCCTGGAGAAGAAAGGGCTCTTGGAATAGTTGCAGACCGTCCAAGACAAAGAACAGTAGAAGGATTTGATAATATGTCGCCCGAAGAAGCGGCATTAGCAATCGATCCGAATGATCCTACAACCTTTAGTCTTACTGAAGACACAGCTAATAGACTTCGTCAGGAGCAATTAATAAAGTTAGGTAAAACAGGTCAATACTTAGGTACAATGACTGAAGAAGAAGCTCTTGAGGCTGGTCAACAAGAACTTCAGCAAGGCTATTTTTCAAAGACAGGTGCTTTTCTAGATGAGGAAGGTGCAAAGAACTTTGGTAACTACATTGATAATAAGCTTATGCAATCGCATTATCGTGATGTTAGTATTACAGATAGTGCTGACATTATTAAGATTGAAAAAGATTTAGAGAATGCAGGTAAATCATTTAGATTTGACGGTGGTAAATCAAATATTTTTGCTGTGCAAATACCTAATTCCTTTATGAAGCCAGATGAGATTGGTAATGTTGCAAGGGCGCAGGATATTATCCGACAGCATGGTGATACTTTTCAATACATAGTTAAGTCAACTGATAAACTAGGTATGGCTGAGAATGATGCTGACCCTAACTCAGAAATTAAATCAGCCTTTGGAGCAACTGCTTACATTGCTGTATTAATGGAGTTAGGTAATCGTCTTAATCTACAGTCTACTGAAATAGATAAAGTAGCATCTGAAAGATTACATGACAATGCTATGGATCGAACAGTGTTTGGTCGTGCAGTAGCAGATCGTATTGAGCAGATGTTATTTCACTCAGGCGATATTGATGCTAGTTCTTTTACAGGAGAAATTAAAGGGCCAGGATATAAATCTCGCTTAACCTCAGACGAAAAAGATGTTCTTGGTCAAGTAATCCTTCAAGGTTTTGCTGACAGCCCGATGTTTAATTGGATTAATACTATAGCAGTACCTGACCCTTCAGGGGATAAAAAACCAAAATATACTTATGTAGTCAGTGACACAGGTGCAATTCAAGTACCTCGGCTAAGACGAGCATTGCTAAAAGAGCTTGGCTTAAAAGGGCATGAACGTCCTGTTTCTCTTGTTCCAACTGCAGAAGGTATTTTAATTAGCGAATCTGGTTATACTCAAAATGAGATAACTAGACAGGTAGTTCCTAATCGTCTTACTAAAAAAGTAAAAGAAGGAATCTCTGCATTATCTAAAGTAGCGCATACTGTTTCGCCTCATAAAGTAACTCTTTTTGCAGGGGTTATGGCAAGTGCTACTATGAATAATACAGGCTTGTTTGCTAAATATACTAAGCAAGATCCTAGATATCTTGAAAATAAGCGTGAAGAACTATATGAACGTTTTCTTTTTGACTTTGATAATGGTGTTTTATCTGTCGAAAAATTCTTTCAGCCTGGATATCGTCCTAATCGTCAAGAAGTAGAAAAGGCCTTAAGAGATGAAGCGTTTAGGCAAGCAAAAAGAATTCAACAAATTCATTACAATCTTCGTGCAGAAACGCTAGCTGATGGTGCTAACCGTATTGGTACACCTTTTTACTATGGTTATACTGCTATTAATAATTCATCTCGTATGATGATTAGTAATACGGAACTTAACTATCAAGCAGATAAAGTAGCTCGTTTTCTTGTTGATGGAGCGCAACCTGTTAAGTTTAAAAAAGGTTCTGGTTCTACACTAGAAAAAGGTTTCTTTGGAGTAATTGCAAGATCTCTTGTTGATAAAGCAGATAAGAAACTTCCTGCAGATCAAATAGCTATGTTTAATGCTGAACGAAGAAAATTTGATGATATGGCTGCAGATGTAATGAACTACATGGATAAAGTAGGTGGTGTAGCTAAACAAATGAATTCACCAGATGATCCTGCTTCTGCCCTTCAAAATGCAATTCAGCAAGGTTTAATACCCTCATTAGAAGAATCATTAAGCACAACAACACGAGATCATCTCGATAAAATGGGTAAAGACGGTTTTTATTTTGCGTTAGATGCATTGTATGAACTAGGTAGATACAATCGAATAGATCCTACAAGTCCTAATCAGGACTTTATTACCCGTGTTAAAGCAGAGGTTGATGGCAACTCTAACGGTGCAGTTATTCAAGCTATGCAAATGGGCTTGATTAATATTCTTAGCCGTGGAGGAGTTATCTATTCTAGTGCAGATGATCTTGAGCAAGATATTCGGGATGAAGTGTTTGATTCTATTGAACAAAATGTTATGGCAGGGTACGGTCAAAGGGAACAACAGTTAGTTGCAGATATTAAAGCCGCAAGTAAGCGTAAAGAGTTGTTAAAGATCCCTATTATGACTAGCATCTATGGTAAAGACCCTAACTTACATGAAGATACTGCTGAAGAATTTTATATTGCAAATAGAAGTATGTTTGGTAATTTTGAAAAAGCAGAAGCAGTCGAATTCTTACAAAAACAAATTGCATTTGGTCTTAAACATAGACTTGGTGGTGCATTTGAGCATGGTAAACTGATGTCACGAGTAGGTTATGCCTTTAACTTTGCTAATCAGATTAACCAAACAGAAGGTGCTAATGGTTATTTGATTCAATCAGGTGGTTGGGAACGAGTAGAAACAGGCGCAGAGTCTATTCAACTTGCAGAAGACTTCAAGAATCAACCTGATGTCCGTAGAGCAGGTGAGCCATTACGTCAAAGCACAATGACGGTTGGGTTTGCACGTAATATTCCTTCGGCTCAAACAAAGGCAGATGCCCGTAGACTTCGAGACAACTCAAGAAGTAATCCAGGAACAGGTAGTAAGCTTAGAAATCAAATGGCGGTTAACGCTACCCAAAATATTGATGCAACAATTGCTCAAGCAACAGTAGCAGAAGTAGGTAAGCGTAGAAACGGACAGCTTATGATGCAAGTTTATGATGCGTTCATGGGTGATGCAGCAACTTTTGCTGATCTCAGGGACACTGCTAATAAGCAATTTAAAATTGTTAACAAGCAGTATAACATGGTTCGTAAAGAAGTTGAAGCGTTTAACGATCTTATTAAATCAGTTAAAAAAGAAGTAGAACGTAAAACTAAAAACGGAACAGGCTTTGATATTGGAACGCAAGGCGAATACCGTATGATCGGTGAGTTTATTACTAAACCTAAAACAGCTGTTGAAAATAGTTTTACTATTATCGGAGATGAAAGGTTCGGTACAGCTGCAGAAGGCTCTGCACAAGCTGAAATGGATAATAAGAAAAATAATGCGTATGAAAAAGTTGCTACAATAGCACAATATGACACTAGCTTTAATCTTAGATTTCCACCTCAACATCATATTGTTTCACCAAAAGTATTTCTTAAAATGTTTTTAGAGTCTATTGATGCATTGCAAATACGTCAAGATCTAGAAAAATTTGAAAAGAAAGTACGGCTTAACAAAGCAGTTGCTGAAGAAATGATGAACGAGTTTATTAACCAGTTCTCATAAAAAAAAAATAACCCCACAGGGAATCCTTAATGGAAACCTTGTGGGGTTTTTTATTTACATTTTAAGACCATTAGCCTTAGCTGCTTTAATGGCTCGACTGCGTTGTTTGTCTGCCTTAGCTCTTGCTGTCTTCTCTGACATACCTTGCTTCATATAGCCAGCCATGTTTTGTTGATGCACAATATCTAGCATCTCTCTGTTGAAGTTACCGTTAGCAATAGTATCTTCAGTAATGCCTAACGCTTTATAATCGTTATCATTAATATCATGTCCTCTTTGGGACAACCAATTTTTGTTTTCTGCCATAGTAACCTCCTAACAGAAGAAATAATTTGAGTTAACAACCTGTTTAACATCGAGGTTGCCTATAGTTGGTTGATTACCGTTAAAGCCTTTGCCAAACGGAATTGACTCATAGAAGTTTTCTTTATCGTACATATCAACAAAGGTAGTACGAGTAACATCCATGAGGGGTTCTACATCAGTAGCGTAAGTACTAAATGAGTCATGCACAGCACCAAAGTCTTCATCCCAATTAGCTATTACTAATGCCATGTGAGATGCATCCATACTATGTACAAAGTTGGGGCTAATACCACACATGAAGCCACGCCTATCAGGTATATCAGTTTTCTCTCTGATAACATGCTTAAAGCGTATCTCGCCATCTGGTGTATTAAAGCCATAACAATCTACTTTAGCAGGTCTAGTGCGGTAACACTCATAGATAACAGGAAAGCCTGAAGGAGTTATCCATTCAATAGCGTGTCCTCTATCAGTACCATATAAGCCCATCCAATTGTTTATCTCTTGGTCAGCAAGACGCTGAAGATACTTCATTGTTGTCAGCGGACCTGGACAGACTTCTTCAATAGCCTTAATGATTTGACCGCTAAGATCAATACAGTCATATTCCGATATATCGTACTGATCGGTGTAACCATATTGATAGCAATCAGAGTACATTGACTCAGCCATTTTCTTTTGACCACAGCTGTAAGCTCTAGTCATAGCAGCACGCTTAGCAATGCCCTTACGGATATGCTTCATAGGTATCTCTCTTTCAGAGAACCAATCAGGCATCCGTTCAGTAAGTCGCTTAGCTATCTGTACATAGAAGTCATTCTGAATAGCTGTAGGAACAAGACCAACAAGCTCACCTGTCTTACTGTCTTTAGACATAGCACCTAGATGTTGCCAACCATTATTAGCACCATCAATAGGCACAGGTAAGTGAGTGTAGTAGTCTCCTTCAGCCGTAGAATAGTTGTACCATTCAATACAACAAGCAAGTAATGAGATGCTCTTCTCAGCTTCTTCGAATAAGAAACCAGTTTCACCAGCTTGAATAAGTGTATCAATATTCTGCTGAGTCCACATAGCTCTATCTTCAAGAGTCATCTTGTCTACTGAGATAGTATCAAGACCTTCTTCTTCAAGCACAGAGCGATAGTTTGAAGTGACCCATTCAGGGATCTCATCAATGCCATATGATTGATTGTAACAACAAGCAGTGTGTACAGCTAACCAGAAGCTAGCTTGTTCATCAAACAGCTTTCCCTTAGCAAAGAGAAGTTGTCCTCGTGCTATATCAGACCCTTGAAAGTTAAAGAAGGGTTCGCTATAGTATAACCTACCACGATAGTCTGCATCAATGTAGAAATAAAACTCTTTATGCAGCCACTTAGCTGCCGTAGCCATTATCTCTTTTACCTCTCTATTCTTAGAGGCTTGACGCTGATACATCTTAGCATTTTCTTTCTTATCATCACCTTTGAATGTCTCAGTCTTAATAAACATTTCCCAGTTATCTAAGATAGCTTGGTGTACTGCTTTATTTACTTTAAAACGAGTTGATTGTAGCTTGTCAATTGCCTTAACGAATGGTGCATCTTTGTGTTTAAGAAACAAATACTCTTTAGACTTATCCCAAGTCTTAATAACACTTTTACCGTTATTCTGAATAAGACTAGTGATAGGTGGTATTGCATCTTCACTAATGCAGTTAGTTTTACCAGCTATTATTTCCATATCACCCCACTTAGGGGTAGCATGTATAGTAACTGGCTTACGGCTTTTCATATGCCCTACACTAATGGTTAGGTATTCACAAATAACAAAGCCTTCAATAACAAGGTCACCTACTCTAATGTGATCTCTAAAGTTCACATTGCTACTGTCCCAGCCTTCTATAATGTACTTACCAATAGCCATTGAAGCTTGGGTTATAGGTGTTTCACCTTCAACTTTACTTCTTTTGAAGCATCGTTGGATGTACTTTCGAGCATAGATAATCATGTCTTCAATTAAGAAGTCAAGCATATCTACACCATCAGTATCAATCATACGCATAAGCTGAAGGTTACGTCTAGGTTTTACTCCAAGATCCTCACTTCGAATCTTCTCTAGTAGGTATTGTCGTATGTCTTCCATCAGTCCTCTTTCGTACATCTACGCCCCAAGTAGGGGCAGGGGGGTTGTGTAGTGTATTCATATCACACGTTAGTGGATCATAATTTGATCTGATTCCGACTAGAATCTCATAAGATTCGACAGGAAACATTTCCCTAACTTTATTTAAGTCTTCAGGTTCACATTGAACCCAAGCAAGATGGTCAGGGTCATCCTCTATTAATTGGAAATGGACTTGCATAGTCGTATCATTCCTTTCTCGTTTAATATTTGATAAGCGTCCATGTATTTTTCAGATGCACTAGTAATGACAACTTCAGAGATGCCAGATTGCAAGATAAGTTTAGTACATTCCATACAAGGCGAGACTGTAGTGTAGAGCGTGGCATCCAATCCGTTGCCTCCATCACGAGAAAGCTTAGTGATAGCATTAGCTTCAGCATGAATAACATAAGGTAGAGTAACCCCAGTGTTAGGATGTTTACACTCGTTTGGAAAGCCTGACGGAGTACCGTTCCAGCCCATTGAAATAATATTTCCATTTTTAACTACTATAGCTCCAACTTTAGTATCAGTATCATAAGACATTTCACTTACTCGTTTAGCAATATCCATATACATGTCATCGTAACGAGCCTGCTTAATTGCATTCATTGTAATCTCCTATCGACCTTGCCCTCGATATTTCTTACGTGTTTTATATTTCTTTCCTGTAAAGGTAGTACGCTTCCTATCCTTCAGCTGGAAATACATTGAATCATTAGTTACTTTCTTTGCCATTATTCATAAGCCTGTTCTAATTGTTTTTCTAATAGTTCTATTTTATTAGCACGCATTAATGCTTGACTACGATATTTATTTCGTTCAGAAATTAATTCTGTGTTTCTTTGCTTGAGAAGCTCAATTTCTTGTTGAGCCATTCCCAGCTTACAGATAAGCTCTGTTTCCATTACATCACCTCAAAGTCAATAGCGTGTTCATCGTGATAACTTAATCTAGTCGTATCGTGGTTATACTTGGCTTGTCCAGAGGGGCCAGTTCTACCTGTAAACCTACTTTTAAGCACGATGAAATTAATTGTGTTTCTAATCTCTTCATTTTCGTTAGCCATATCCCTAGCGAATCCAATGATATCAAATGATATTTGTTTGATTGAACCACTACCCTTGATATCGTCCATGCTAGGAAGTTTGCCTTGCTCAAAGGTCGAACCGCCGCCTTGAACTTTACGCAAGTGAGAGATGACACCAAGCCATATATTATGCTTCTTAGTAAGCTTAAGAAGATCTGACATAACTTTATCAATGGCTTCATTACCAGTGTAACCTTCTGCTCCCTCTGATACAGCAATCGTAATATGGTCAAGGATGAGGTACTTGCACCCCATAAGAGCCATATATTCAATCTTATCAATAAGAGACTCATCACCAACAGAGCCTTGATGATCGAGTAATACAAGCTTTTCACTACCGAATACAGCACGAGACGCTTCCTCCTGTTCTTCAAGAGATACATCATACTCTTGTAGGTTACGTTGTAGTTTCATTTGAATAAACTTTTCTGCAGTATCACCTACAGATTCTTCAAGTGAAATCATACCAACTTTATCATCAGTCTTATCAAGTAAATCTAATACAATCTCTTTAATAACAGTTGACTTACCGCTACCAGTACCTGAAGTAAACAAAGTTATCTCACCGAAGCGCATACCTTTAGTCTTCTCATTAATGCCTGTTAGACAAGCAGGATATGGTACAGACTCTGTAGAACGTCTAGCAAGATATTGTTCCCATACAGGCTCATGACCTACTACAATACCAGCAGGACTAAAGGATTGTGCATCCCAGATAGCCTGCAGCACAGCTTTATAGCCTGCAGCAGTATATAGCTCACAGGGGTCTTTAGCAGTAGTGCTAACAACTTTTACTTTATCGATACCAATAATATTAGCGGCATCTTTAATTGCTTTCTTACCTGCTACATCATTGTCGAAGAACAACACGACTTCTTCGAATGATCTAATCCAATCTCTCGCATACAGCAAGCTTTTAAGGTTACTTGCTGACGCAACAGAAATGACTGGATAAATCTTGTTATAATGTTGCATCGAAGCTTGTGCAACGGACATTGCATCGAATTCACCTTCCGTGATGACGAGGCGTTTGCCGCCCATTCCGAAGCTTTGACAACCAAAAGGCCAGACATCTTTAAAGTCTCCTACAGTCTTAAATTGTTTAGGTAATGTCCTTACCTTATAGGCAACTAGTTCGTTGTCTTTGTAGTAAGGATAGTTATAAGCAGTGATATTACGCTCACTGTCATATGTAGCACGAACACCATAATGTTCTGCTATAGCTTTAGTAATGCCTCTGTCTTGGCAACCACGATAGTCACCTAACTGAGACTCAAATAATTCTAAACTTGTAATTTGAGGTGCTGCAACAGCCATATCCTCTTCCTCTTCTACATTCTTTTCATAATGATTACACACAAAACAATAGCCATGACCATCATCGTATATAGCAAAGCCATCTGATGAAGGACAAGCAGGGCATTTTGTCTTACCTATTTCTTTACTTTCCGTATAGTCGTTCTTCTTTGGCATAACGATTATTCCTTTTCTTCTGCCGTGTCTTACTTACTTTAGTAATATTCTTTCGTCTTTCTTCCTTGTCTACAAGATAATCAACTAGGTATTCATCATAGTCAGTGACTTCAGGCTCAGCCTTTTTACCATTGATTACTTGTTGTGCAGGGATTGAATTGTAATACGGATTACGCGTACGATTCGACGATTTCAAGGTGTCTCTCCATGTTATTCATAGCTGGTTTAAACTTAATCTCATGTACCCATTTATTATACCACATATCAGTTAACAAAGCGTTAGTATGTAGTATCATTTTGGCTTCCATATAGCTAAGATCGCCTTTCATTTCACAAGAGAACAATATATTAAAGTCAAAGTTCTCTTTACCAGCTGTTTTAATTTCTTCATTAAGTTCTTGTGATGAGCTTGTATAGCCCTTCCAGCTTGTATGTAATGTTTTAACACCGACATAGCGTTTATCATTACGCTTATCAGTAATAACATACAAGAAGCCGTGATGTGACTCATCAAACAACTCTTTATTAACTACTGTCCAATGGTTCTCTACTTCAAGATGACCATGCGAATCATCTGCAATAGTGGGGATAGTGCCTTTATAAAAGAAAACAGTTAATGGTCCTTTATAACCCTTCTTAAGCTTGTATTTCTTTTTATTACGTCTTTTACAACGTATTTCTCCGTGTTCTTTAGTAATAACACCACACCAATCATGGTCATCGAACTGCGTAATGCGAATAACTTCTACATTATGCCAGCGTTCATGGTTGTTATATCGAGAAGTAGTCATCTTGACTCCTTAAAATATGAATTCCGTTTGCTGTTTCAAGTAGCTTTTCTTTCCAGTCTACTATACCAAACTTTGCTCTATAAGCCGCTAATACTCTACGCTTACGCTTACCCATAGGAACACCAGCAAGCATCTTTTCTGCTTTCTTTGGACCAATTTTAGGTAATCCAGGCAAGTTATCTGTTGGGTCACCTTTAAGCATTTGAGTCCAATACAACAAGTCTGCTGTATCAACATCGATATCATAGAATTCTTCTTTGCGTGGATTGTAATGCCGACCTGGAATACAATCAAGGTCTTTATCGATATGTACTACAGTAAACTCTTGATTAAGACTAGCACATTCTGTAGCCTTAATACGTACTAAGTCATCGGCTTCCATACCATCAGCAGGAATAGCTAAACCATCTTCAACTATCCTAGCCATTAAAGGACGAAATAAACTAGCGTCCTTTGGTGGATCTTTCCGATTGGCTTTATAGTTAGGGCAAAGATTATATCTGAAGTTATCTTTACCTCCACAATAAATAACCTGTTTATCAGCCCATACAGGATCAATCCAGTTCTTTTGTAATATGCCTTTATAGTTTTCTAAGGCACTTTCTATTGTATCTTGTTGCCAAGCGGCTTGATAGATACAACTATCTGCGTCAATAATAGCTAACATGATGGGTACTCACTCCATTTATCATACCAAGCGTCTTCAAGTAATATCATAACATCTTCGTCTGTTTCAAGGGGAAGCTTATCTCTATGTTCCCACATTGTATCAAAGAAGTCTCCGAAGTTTTCACATCCACCAATAAGAGTATTAGCTTCAGCCCAGAACTCATCTTCAAGTCCTATAAGGTGGTTCTTTAGTTTACCCATTGTACTTCCTTTCTAGTGTACATCTGCATAACAAATACCAATAACACCATCGCCATCCATACATTGTACATTGAATTGCTTTGGTGCTTCTCTAAACGCTTCAATACAAATCTCTTTGACCTGTTCAGCGTGTTCTTCTTTAACTACCCATGCCATCTCATCGTGATAGAATATAACAGGGTAGGCATCTAAGTTTTCTTCTTTAATCTTTTGCATAGCATATCCAACAGCGGCTTTACAAGTAATCGCTTCAGCACTTTGTAACAAATAGTTAAGCGATTGGTGTGCTGATTCAACATAGACTCTACGTCCGTCAAGGCCAGGAATAAATGCTTTGCCAAAGCTACTCTTAGTTTGATTAAATATTTCATCTAGTTTACCCTTAATCTTACCTAATCCAGGAATAGCTGATTGATACTTCTTCTTACTCTTATCACCAGCAGTAGCGTCTGGTTTACCTGTTAAGATAGTACCAAGCTTCTTCGCCCCTCCACCGAATAGATAAGCATAAAGCCAGCGTTTCGCATCTCCTCTGGAAGAGCCCAAGATGTCTGCGTTATAGGAATGTATATCACCACTTATCACCTCTTTAGTGAAGTCCTCGTCACCAATGTAGTGACATAATGCTCTCATTTGATTACCAGCAGAGTCAGCACCGACTACTTTATATCCGTCTTCACAGATAAATAGACTGCGCATCTCTTTACCCCATGCTGCATCAACACTAGGTAGATTAGTTATGACTTCGTGTCTTGCTCTGAACGTAGGTGTACCGATAACCCACATTCTTCCATGTAGCCTGTTTCCCTTACACGATTTAAGCCAGCCTTCGAGTATAGACCTTCTCGATCTTGTTGTATAGTATCGGTCAATATCTCTTCCGACATCTCCAAGTAACTCAAGAGATGTTGTAGTGAGCTTCGGGCTTGTCTTAATGAATTCAAATCCCTGTTTCTTGTAATTCCAGTCATCAGGTTTCCATCCTATGCTAAACAAATATTCTTTAACTTCTTCCATATTACTCAGCGTTACTTGTGTAGTGTAGCTTCGTTGGAAGGGCTGTTCAGGTGGCCACTCCATTTCATCAGGCGGTTCACCCTCAAGATACTCAGTAAGCAAACGCCTAGTTACAGCAGTAAACTTACCTGCCTTAGTATACTTAGCATACTTAGGTTCTTTATCTACCATAATAGTCATCTCAGGTAGCTTTGGATGTACACGAGACTCGATAGCTTCGAGTTCCTCATTCATACTATCAAGCAGCGTGTTGGCTGCATCAATATCAAACAACCAGCCATTCATTCTGACTCGTGCTTCAAATAATGCAGCATCATGTTCAGCCCTAAGACCATTAGCAAGTAACGGTTTCTTAGCTGATTGATCTTTGAATTCCTTCATTAGTATTTCAAAGACCTTTGTATTAAGCTCAACGTCTCTAACGCAATATGTTAGCATCTCTTCTGAGAACTTATCCCATTCGCTGAACTCAAGCTTAGAGAAGCCGAGATGTTCACCCCAACCTGCTAAGCCATGTTTATGTCCTCGTTTATAGTTAAGAACCTGACTCATAATCCATGTATCATATATCTTTTTATTTTCAAATAAATCAATATCATACAGATTATTAAGCACAGCAATATCATAGCCAATAATGTTATGACCAATCAATGCTTCAGCATTCATTAGAAAGGCTAAGCCAGATTGTAAGTCATCTGGTTTCCATTTATACACCTTCTTTGTGTCTACATCTTGAGCAACGATACACCACACTTTAGTGGCTTCAATACCGTCAGTCTCGATGTCGAATACGAGTTTCATTCTTCATCCTTTCCATTTGCACATATAGGGCAGACTATATTTTGTTCCATAAAGTCTAATGCCCCTTCTAGATATTCTTTGTCACACTTAACGCATAACCTCACTGTCCTTGAGTGACCGAAGAAGCTCTGGTTTACATATGGATAACCATTCTCTTGCTTCATCTGATATTTTGTTTCCTTCTCGAAGATAGTTTGTAGCCAAATGATTACACGTGGGATATCCACAGAGTACATTTTTGCCCTCCAATTTATGTTGGTTGCAAGGTCTACCTAATGAATCTTTATTTTCACACTTGATTATCTTCATATTCTACCATTGCTATTACAATTTCACGACCATCTATCTGACAAGATACCCATGCACAAGTGAACATGAGTACCTTAAAAGGTGTTGCCAGAAAAGTTCGGATGTTATTCATATACCTCATAGTATACATCTCCGTTATCTCTTATTTTAGTGTCTTCATAGTCAGCTACAAATCGTCTGTAGAATTCCATGTTAGCACCTGTCAATGCACCCATAATATCATTACAGGTTTGGTATCTAAGCCCTTGATCTTTAACATAATTATGTATCATAACAGCTATAAGATATTGTAACTCACCTCCTGTTTGAGGTGGATTATCTTCGATAGCTTGTTCAATCCACATAAACTTTTGTCTGTCATGTTTAGCAATATAAGGCATAGTTATTCCTTTCTAAAGTTCGCTTGCGTCTTCGTTCCAGTTATCGTTATCACATAATTCATTTAGCTTTGCAACATTTTCTGCTTTAACTTCACCATGAAGATTATAAGCACTACCATTCCAATTGCTTACAGTTAAAGTAAGATTATCAGTTAGGCTAGCTAGTTCATCGAAAGCAGCAATAGCTAATCCACAGCTTTTAGTATAAGTATCAAATCTTAGTTTCATTTTATTCTCCTCAGTAATAATATGCGATTGCATCAAGACATTCCTCAAGAGAGAAATATTTTTCTGTATAAATGCTCTCGTAGAATGGGTGTATAAGGTCGTTTTTACCTGCCCACAAGATAATAATCTTATTTTTCATATGAGCAAACATAAGTTCCATTGAAGTGCCTGTGCCTCTGCCGCTATCTCTGCGTACATCTGCAAGCACTACAGTACTGTTAGCTATATCTTGCATATCCATCTTAAAGATACGTCTGCAAGTACTCTGTACTGGCGTTTGTGTTTCACCAAGATATAACTCATCATGGAAACTCACTCGTCTAGTTGGATCTAAACAGTTAATTCCTAGACTATCCAAACAATTCGACGCCTGAGTCCTCCAACGTTTCATTCTTAGCTTTGTGCAGTCTTCCATTGGTCCTGCTAGGTAAACGTAATTCTTCATCATCATTCCTTTCTGACTCTATAATATACGTCTTTAATTCTTCTATTTGTTTTATTATCTTAATATAGTGATTTCCACTAGACTTACCTCTCATAGTCATTTCTGACCAGTAGTCTGCTGCATTAGTCAGCTCCGTTAGTGCTGGACTTAAGCTCTGTCTTAATGTCTTTAATTGCATCTTCTAATGCCTCTCTTAGGTCTGTTATAATGCCCATGTTTCCGTCTTCATCAATGACAATACTTTCTTCTTCCATACTTTCAAAGCATACCCCTGAAAACTGTAAGAAAAGAAATAGATAGGTTAGGTCATCATCAATATGTTTTCTTAACGATGACCCACCAATTACTTCCCATAGACTAACGATACCAGCTTCTAGTAATCGTTGTCCTTCATCTCCGAATTCGACTTCAACATTAAGTTCTTTTTTCTTTGCTTCAAAGTCGATTATATCAGCCATTAAAAGTCTACCGCTTCTCCTGAAGATGTATCAACAGAGCCTTCTACAACTTCAAAGTCAGTTCCTGAGTCGGGCTGATATACTTTAAGATCTACTACCTGTACTTTAGATAGCATTGAGGCTACACCTTTACGACCAGCTACTTCATATGGATATTGGAATAGCATTATATTACCTTTAGAGCCGTTCCCAATAGTATTTCCGTCAATAGCCTGTTTGTTTCCGTTAACAACATCTGGTGGTGTATTCTTACTTCCATCGTTCTTAGTAGCCTTACGCTTAATATTAGCCTTCCAATAATCCCCTGCATCATCGCTGTCCTTCTTCATAGTCAGATAGTATTCTTTCTGCATAGCTTCTGCAGCAGACTTATCTCGTGTTCGGATCTGAACATCCCATTGCATAGTACCGAATGGTGCTTTAGGGCTTTCAGGATTTAGGTTAGCCCAATATAGTTCAACATCACGAATAATAACAGTGCGCTTTTCATTAATCATCTTTATAATCCTCTGGTTTAATTTCATTGTTGCATGAGTAGCAGTATAACCTCCCAAGCTCTCTTAAAGCTTGAGAGATGTATTGTTTGTTTTTACAGTGTATGCAGGTTATTTCTCTGCTTGTAAGTGTTTTATCAGATATGTTAGATACCATTCAACCTTCTGTAACTCCTGTAGTTTAGAGTCTTTCTTACCGTATCTCATAAGATACTTGTATATCTGACCCATTAAATGTGCTTCAGCACCATCAAAGTCTTCTAGCATATGAACCATCATGTCCATATACTCATATCCAGGCACTATCTCTTTGTAGTGCTTGGGACTAATCGCGTTGTTTGTCATCCCATAATCCTTCCTCGATGCTTCGTTTAAGTACTGCAGTAAATCCCTCTTGTATAAGAGCTTGCTGCACTTCAGGTGGAATAGAGAGGTGTACTATAGCCCCTCCATCATCTGTATCTTCATAGCTAAGTATCGTTATTTCTTCTTTCATTTCTAAACCTATGCTTAAAGAATATTATTGTGTTAAGACCTGTATTAAGAGTTACCATAGCTAGTAACCACCAATGCGACCATATATCTGCTAGTTCCATTACTTTATCTCGTATGCTTCCATTATTTCCTCGTTTCTCAGGTCAATCTCTTGTTCATTTGTATATGACCCTTCCCAGAAGTTATCATATGCATCTTGTTCAGTTTCACCTTCAACCTCATACTGAGTAACAAGCTCAGTTACTGTTGTAACATACCATTTCTTCATTCTACTTCCCTTGTTACTTCTACTACAAAACGGTCTACAGTCCACTCACCATAAGGCTCTGTAGCTAGTCCTTCGTTGTAGTTCTCCATAGCTTGCTCTTCATTTTCAGCTTGTACCTGTACGTAATAGCCTATTGACTCACTGATTAATAGCTCGTATGTACGCATTCACTACGTCCTTTCCGACCTTCTCGGTCATTTCAATGTATAGTTCATTCATTTTATCCGATAGAGCATTAGCCTCATCATGTAGACTATTTATTTTCTCTTCGAATAACTCATCATCTTCTATAGAGTCTAGCATAGAGAAGGCATCGAGAGAACACTCCCAAGCCTCCTCTAGTCTAATAAAGTCTCTAACCATCATGTCCTCCACATGGCTTTTAAACCAGTTATCAAAAGACATATAGTTCCTAGAGGCACTTTTATTGTATAGCTCTCTTAGTTGTGATAGCATATTATTTCCACTTCTTTACTGTGTCTTTAAACTCTTGCATCATACGGTACGCTGTAGGTTCTGCATTAGTGAGCTTCAGAATTCGATCTCTATGTAATACGTAATGTTTACTGTGTTCATTATAATCAATGATGTCATTAGACATTGGTGTAGGGTTCTTAACAAAGAGAGTAACAAGTTTCTTCAGAGGGTGATATGCCCAGATAGCACTCTTGGTTTCGTAAGCTACCCCTCCGTCATCAGTAATTCTCTTTACTTCTTCGTAGGTCCTAATCATGTAGTTAGCTTGCTTGTGGTTTAATACTTTTCTCATTTGTCTCTCGCTTTCTATGCTTATATGAGTTGTAGTTGTACAGGTTCTTCTCTGGACTTGTCCACAGAGACTTCTATTATTTCATTTCTTACTAGTGCCTCATAGACCGCATGAGGCGCATCTTTGATTAGATAGTCCATTCTATCGTAGTCTTCGTTGTCTATCGCTAGTTGTATCTCTCGCTGATAGAAGTAGTACATTCCAGGTATTCTCTTAGTCATTGTTTTCTCTTTCTACCCTTAACTACCTCTTTAAGGGTCTTTTAAATATACCTTATATAGATATCTTACCCCCCTATAAGGGCGTTTTATAGGTGAGATATCAGTATGATGAGTAGTAATGGGATAGTTGTCCATAGGAATACTCTTAAAAACCATTCAGATGTCATTTGTACTCCATAATATTAAGTAGTTTTTGTCATAGCTAATACCACCTACCTCAAATGATACTCTTTCACACTGTTCTTGTATCTGTTCACTAATAGGTCTTTTATCAGCTTTATTCCTCACTATATAAATCCTCATCTTTATCCTCTATCATGTTACAGACTTTAGCGGTTACTATGTGTACTTGGCATGTATCAGGCCAGTGTGATAATAGCTCTTCTTCTAAGGATGCTATGAAGGTTGCCCTTACTATCATCTCAATTTGATCATCTGTTTTCATTTATGGATCTCCGCATTTGTTATAGAGTCATATGGTCCTGAATACATGGCTTCCTCTTCAGGGTTTAGAGGTAGTGTTACATAGACCGCTTCAGTGCCAGACCATTCTGTTGTGCGTACTTCTAGCATACACTCAGTGCGGTCATTATCAATCCACACGTCAATGCTATCACCTAGCATTTTACAGGCATTGATAATGTCTGGGTCTGTATCATGGCATAGTATGATTTCCTCGTAGTTCGTTTCCCATACAAACCAAGTTGCATTATCGAGACTCCCTTGAAACTTGATATCCCAAGAGTGATCGTAGTAGTTCTGTAGTTCAAAGTTGAGTTGCATTGTAATGCCTTTCTAAAGAGAGTTAGAGGGAAGCCATTATTAGCTCCCCTCTGATTAGGATTTAGAAGTCAGCGTTAGCCTCAGTAGTTACAGATACTGTATCGAAGTCTACGTCAGCAGGTGGTGTGTACTCTACAAGGTCAGTAATCTGTACAGCTTGCAGAATAGTTTTCTTACCGTTGTAGGCTCGTGGTGCATCGTAAGTAAGAACAATTAGGTTAGCTGTAGAGCCATTACCAATTGGTTTATCAAACGGTAGCTTGTTAGAGTCAACTACACGAACAGTATTTGGTTCACCTTTACGGTTCTTTTCATTTAGAGTGATATTCATAGCAAAGTTACCGTTAGGCAATTCACGGATTTTACCATAGCCTTTGAGTTCATCAATACGGTCCTTACCGAATTCAAGTTGAATATCAAATTGAGTGTTACCAAACTGGTTAGTTTCAGGCTTATACAGTTTAGCGTAGTTAACAGAAATGTTACGGATGATTGAACGTTGCATATTTAGATTCCTTTCATATATGCTGATTTAGGACGGAAGTGTCCTTCACTACACACCTGTTTAGATGTGTAGAAAAGGCTACTTAAACCTTTCTTTACGCCTGTTTGCTTTGTGGTATTCTAGAATTTCATTTAAAGCTGTCCAGTCTTCTTCGTATTCCTTTTGTAGATTATCGTAGTATTCTTGCGTTTCATCACTGTATTCAACACCATCTCTCCAGTCGTCTTCTAGTTGTTCATGTAGTTCACTTGAGTGGTATTCGATGTCAGATAGTTTATTGATTAACGGTGGTTGATTGTGTACTGTCACTGTGCCGTTGTAGATTAACTCTAGTTTACCCCCATTTCTTGCGAATTCCCTATCGGTGTAAGCCTTTCGTAGTGCATCGTTGAAGTATTTAGCAGAAAGATCTGGTACTACAAATTCTAATTTAGTCATGTTAAGAAGCCTTTCCTAAGAAGATTAGTAATGAACGTTGAGAGCCAAGTCTTTTAATTAATTGAGTGCCACACCAAGATCCTTTGTGCCATTCATTGTTGAAACTCATTGTAGCTATTTGTTTCATAGTTCCTTTGTATACTTTGTTACTGGTACGGTGTTTGAATATGTACACAGTCTTGTCACGAAAAGAACCTGGCGCATACATATTTTTAGATCGCTTAGTGAAATCGTAGGATTCTCTATCATTTGTTTCAAAGAAAGCTGAATCAATCTTAATAATACCACGTTGTATCCTTTGCCATTTAACATTATTGAATAGTGTTGCATCTTGTTTTTCAATCGGGACTTTCATTTTAGACTCCGTTAAGCAATATGTTGATCTTCAGGCAGTGAGCGATAAGTATTTGGTACAAAGGCGTACTTATCGAATCGACCTAGAATTTTGTTTAGATAGACATAGTTGTATTGTTTATTGTGCATCTCACGTATGATACGATTGTTATACGAGTCTTTGTAAGCATCATCGCAGTATATTAGACCGTCAATACCCATCCAGATACGAGACAGACTGATTGGAAAGTCAGTTATTACGGACATCGGATCTCGGTCAAGTCGAATTAATTGTACTTTACGAAATTGCATAGTTTTAGAGCGAGACATTTCGGAAGCATCGAATTCGTGAACAGACATTATACCTTGACCACCCTCATAGTCATAACCATGATAGTTATGATGAAGTGTTTGATACATATTTTCAAGCATTACGGTAGTACTATCTCGGAATTCATCTGGAACATGGAAGAAGATATCGATATCTCGACAGCCTATACCGTGATGCCAATCTCTTGGTGCGCCACCAGCTATATAGGCAATAGTGCCTTCTGGCATTTCATCTAGAAACTTGTTTAGTATATTCTTCGAAGCAACACGTTGAGCTAGCGGAAACATACCTGTTGAGTTTACTTTTGCAGAGTTTAGTTTGATTTGAGTATACATATTAGTCCTCTTTTGTTTACATTTTCACACATTTAAACACCCACGCCACAAGGCCTCCCACGTAAACACTAAGTTTTACGTCAGGTAAGCCCGATTTGTGACTATTTTCGGAATATACTCTCAAAGTAGAACATCGCTACACAGAAAAAGAATATTCCTAGCAGTATTGATTGTATCATTTTATTTCCCTTCTTGTCTGTTTCGTATTCTCCGAAGTGCCTCTGCAAGGATTGCTCCTTCAATGGCATTAAACATAAACGAAGTACTATCAGTTACTCCGTGTACGCCTAGAAAGTCGTTGTATTGCCTTTCAGTGAAGCTCATTGACCATTCTTCGAATGCAGCATCACAATGATCATCAATCATTTCAATTAGTTCTTTGATTTCATGTTCTATATTCATGTTAAGCTCCTGTTGTTTTGCGTGATTGGATAATGTCTTCTTGGTTACAATGGTCTTCCCATGCATCCAAGATTGCAGCAGACTCAGGGTAATGTGCTCCAGCACCCGTAAGCCATTCAATGTAAGCCTCCCTTAGGTGAAGCTTTGTATTCTGAACAAGACTTCTGTGTTCAATAGCATAAAGATACCATTGATTGCTTTCTCGTTCTTGTAGCTCAGTAACAGCAGTTTGTACAAGCTCTGTGATTTGTCTGTTAGACATATCAGTGATATCAATTGTCTTCATTATTTAGCTCCTTCTTTAGCTTCGTTTGCTTCTCTTTGAGTGTAATAAACTACACCGTTCACTACATAGTACACCATTTTAAACTCCTTTTGGTTATGATGGATAAAAAAAAAGAGCCGCCCCCCACCCCGAAGGGCAGGAGGCAGCACCAGTGTTAGAGATTACAAGTACCAGTTAGGTCACGAGTAACACGGCCTTGAGGCACTCGGATACCACAGAAGTATTCTGGAGCAGCACGACCACCAGGCTTCACCGCAACAGCAAGCTCGACTAACTCAGCGTTAATAAAGGCTTCTTGAATAGCCAACAAGAACTCAGCAGGAAACTCCGAGCCACCGAAGGTTTCAGCCTTACACTTGTAGATATCACCAGAGGCAAGCTGAATGCGGAGAAAGTCGCCTTGACGTTCTGCACCAACAATCTCTACAGGACCAAGCTGTGTACGGAACACAACTTCAGCCTTACGACCATTGAGGTAAGCCACAGAAGGCACAAACTCAGCAGCGTTACGGATTTCAGTGTTTGAGATTACAGATACGTTTTGCATGTTTAGTTCCTTTCAAGAACATTAACGGGCAGAATTGCCCAGAGGGAAACCAACAACGGAAACCCACGAGGAGACTGGGAAGGAGAAACCCAGCCCCCACGAGGGCTCCCACCAGAAGGCGAGAGACCACAGAGGTTAAGCAGCCGAAGAAGCCAAGTCAGCACGCTCACGACACAACACCCGCAGCTTAGCCAGAGACCCCGAAAGAGGACGACCAAGCTCAGCCGACAAAGCAGCATCAGACGCAGCACAGGCACGTTCCGAAGCAGGAGCAACGGCACAGAACCAGCGAGAGCCAGCCCAACCAGAGCGCACGCCCAGACACACGGGCAGACGGGAATCACGGGCAGCACGGAGAGAGGCCACCAGAGCAGACACAGCCGCAGGAGACGAGCGACCAACCCGACAACGCAGAGGCTCAGAGGACGAGAAGCCAGGACCAAGAACCCAGACAAGGACAGAGCGAGAAGCCGCACACCAGCCGAGACGGTCAACAACAGCAGCAGAGCCCCAAGAAACAGAGGCCAGAGGAGAAAGAGAAGAAAGAGAAGGAAGAGAAGCCATGAGAACACCCCACAAACAAGAGAAAAACACACCCACGCAGACCACCCACGCAGGCAAACAACGGAGAACCCCCGCACAGCGGAAGCGAACCGCCCCAACACCCACAGGGGAAACAGGGGGGACACGGAACCAGAGGAGGAACCCGAATAACACGCCACATCTTTTTTATTCATAGACAAAGACTTAAACACACCCTTATAGGAAAATTTTAATAGAGGACAACTATTATGAACAATAGGACCAAACTGGAACTATTGAAGGAAAAAGCCAAACGAGACCGTAAACAAAAGTATATAGATGACTTCGAACTTTTCGCTAAGGAACAGATTAGAATCATCACTAAGAACGCTTCTCAAGGCTTTGTTCCTTTTGAGTTTAATGATGCACAACGAGCTATTAACAAGCAAATTGAAGAGCAACGCAAGACTACAGGTAAAGTGAGAGCTATTGTCTTAAAAGCAAGGCAACAAGGAATCAGTACTTACTGTGCTGGAAGGGTTTTCTGGAAGACATTCTACACACCTTATACTCGCTCTGTTGTTATGGCACATGATAGTGCTACCAGTGATGCTCTCTTTAATATGTCTAGGAATATTATAGATAATATGGAAGAAGCTCCTAGTCTACAGAAAAGTAATGCAAAGGAGATTTTATTTGAACATAACAAGTCGGGCTATCGTCTCTATACCGCAGGTTCGAAAGAAGCAGGACGAGGCACTACGCCAACAATCGCTCACTTATCAGAAGTGGCTTTCTGGCAATTCGACGAGCAGATACTGGCTGGGTTATTTCAAGGAATCAGTCAAGAAGACGGAACAGAAGTAATACTAGAGTCTACTGCTAATGGTGCTTCAGGAGAGTTTTATAGGCTATATCAAGGTGCTATGAAAGGCGAGAATGAATACATTCCTATTTTTCTACCGTGGTACATTACACAAGAATACCGTAGAGAGGCTCCCGAAGGGTTTGAGCTCACTCTAGAAGAAGAAGAGCTAGTACAGAAATATGATTTAGACAATGACCAATTGTACTGGCGTAGGCTAAAAATAGCTGAATCAGGGGAGAATAAGTTTAAGCAGGAGTACCCTGCAAGTCCTGAAGAGGCCTTCTTAGTATCAGGGAACACTGTATTTGATCAAGAGTGTTTACTTAACTACGAACCACAAGCACCAAGTTACATCAGAGTATTTGATGAGATTAGTAGCTACTTCGAAGATAATAAAGAGGGGCATCTAGAAATATGGACACCTCCTTCGTTTTCAGAAAAGTTTATAATAGGTGCTGATGTTGCACTTGGCGTAGGTCAAGACCACAGTACAGCAGTTGTATTTAATACTAATAGAAAAGTATGCGCTCTTTTCAGAGATAATCATGTAGATCCTTCAATGTTTGGAGATCTTCTTTTCTATCTGGGAAGATACTATAATAACGCATTACTCGCTGTTGAAAGTAACTCTCTGGGAATTGCTACGCTAAACAGACTAAAACAAATGAATTATGTTAACCTATACTATCAGACTAAGTCGGCTAACCTCTCAAATGAAGAAGGAAGTAAGCCTGGATTCAGAACTACCGTCTCAACTAAACCTATGATAATAGGAAACTTGAAAAGAGCTATCGAAGACCACGATCTTGCTATTCCAAGTGATATTATTCTTGGTGAGTTGAAGACCTATGTAGCAGACGAAAAAGGTGCTACTAATGCACTTCCAGGAAATTATGACGATACTGTTATGGCACTAGCTATTAGTCTTGAAGCGTATAGAACACACCAACATAGGCTAACAGATGATACGGTTTCTTGGAGAGATCGAGTAGGCCAAATCCAGGAGGATAATACGCAATGGCTGTAGAACATAAAGGCTCAGAAAATCTTAAAAGCATAACCTCTACTGAGATGGCTAATGAGTACCGCCTTAGGGGTCTTGAAGTACGCAGAAAAAATAAAGAGAAAAGAGAACTAGCTAAGCAAACAATAGTTGCTATGAAAGAATTAGGTGATGAAGCACCAGATGCTTTAGAAGCCTTAAAGTATGTCTTGGTACAAGCTATGGAAGACAACGACACTGAAAATATTGTAAAAGTAGCCTCTATCCTAGCAGAGTACCAAGCACCTAAATTATCTCGTCAGGATGTAACACAAACAAATATTGATGCTGCAGACTTGACGGATGAAGAATTAGAGGCAGAGTTAGAAAAACTCACTCTACAATAGTTCTACCGTTGTCCTCGCCTAGTCAGGGCTGCTAGGGGTAGAGAAAGCCCATTATTCTGGAGGATAACATGAAAGGTCCATTAGCAAAGAAGAGTAAAGTAAATGAAAGTGGTAACTACACAAAACCTGGACTCCGTAAGAAACTATTTGAACAAATTAAAGCGTCTGATAAAGGAGGTAGGCCAGGACAATGGTCAGCTAGAAAGGCTCAACTCCTTGCTAGAAAGTACAAAGCGGCTGGAGGAGGCTATACGTCATGAAATCACCTCAGAAGAGCTTAGTGAAGTGGACAAAACAAAAGTGGAGAACTAGGAGTGGTAAACCTTC
>Ga0222719_10000622_pt1 | contig 35184 bp, 55 predicted proteins | sample C33_34DmetaG_FD_165039 | JGI IMG/M metagenome (GOLD analysis project Ga0222719, IMG submission 165039) | Estuarine water microbial communities from San Francisco Bay, California, United States - C33_34D | ecosystem: Environmental > Aquatic > Marine > Unclassified | place: USA: California... | reverse complement strand
AGAGGTATATCGCATACCCGCTTGATAATCCGTTATCTCAGTAATGACTCCGGGTGGGGGTGTAAGTTGTACTAATGGCATTCATCTAACCACAATCAGGACAAGGATTAATCATGTGTCACCTAATTTCATAAATTGAAAACTTGTTTGAGATTCTGAGGTACTACCTCTTAAATAAATACTTGACCCTTGTGAACTTCCCCAACCAAATTTACATTTATGAGTAGATGTATCAGTAACATCAAAAACTGCATATATACTTGCAGTACAATAGAAAGCATTACTATTAGGTGTCCATAACATTACTTGCTTAACTGTTGAAGATATTGAATAGTTAGAATTATCAGTTGTTGTATAAATACTAAAATTAACTCCTCTATCATCTTCATCAGATGGGCCATAAGCATTACCTGTATAAGTTATTTGATAAACACCTGTACTTGGAAAAGTAAAAACACCACTAGATTGAGTCATATTACTACCTAAAGTTTGAGGTGCGTTTGTATCAACAATTTCTAAATTAGAAGTTATAAATGCGTTAGGTTGATTAGTATTAAGGGTATTAACAGTTAATCTCCATTGTTGGTATTGTGAAATACCACTTGTATAATTACTAGTAGGCAAAGTACCTGTAACTCCTTGTGCTAAATTTAAAAATGTCTGTGCCATTATAGTTTACTCCAAACTGAATGTGTTAAGTTTCCTTGCTCATTACGAGCCAAGAGTAAATCGTATTGTTCTTCCGTGCTAAAATCTTGTGGTATATCTCTAAGACTTTGTCGCCAAGTTTTTATATTGTCTGGCATTGTTACATCAGAGTTAGCAAGATAATCTGTTTCAATTAGTTTTTGTAATCTGATTTCTTTAATCTGTTCTAATTTTCTTTCGCCAGATTTACTTTCCCATGCGTTCCATTTATCTACTATAGCTTGTTTTTCTTCATTAGTTAAATCTACTAATCCTCCAGAAGTTGCTCTTTTATTAGATACATCATCAATAGTCCAAGTTGTCATGTTGATTTTACTCCATATATTTTTATGTAAGAATAATTAGATGATTGAGTTAAGTCTCCACTTGCTCTTTTAATAACAAATCCTGTAGCGTTACTCCCACTCATAGAAGTACCACCACCTGTTACAAATAAGTGATAACCAACTTGCCAACCCTGTGCTCTCCACATCATATTTATATTTCCTGAAGCATTACCTACAGGTTGCCATAATTCTAAAATCATATTTACACCTTGACCAGTTGAATTAGAGCCTTGAAATAACGTAACACCATTTGAATTTGAGGTAGCATTTTGACCACCATCTTCATCTGAAGCATTATTTCTATTAGCTTTCCAAGCCGCATTAATATCTCCAGTTACATCTCCACTTGCATCTTGCCATACAAACCTTACATCAGCAGTTGAATTTGGTGCTATAAATTGTAAATCAATTTTAAAATGTTTGTAAGATGAATAAGTTGTAAAAAAATCTCTATCTAAAAATTCTGCTACACCAGATGATAAATCAGTTGTGCTTAATAAAGTCCATGCACCACCACCTAAATATTGGTTTTCTACATATTTAAGATTACCACTATCACTTGCATCAGATACTAAAAACTTATCTGTATCGGCTAAAGAAGTAATTGCTGTTTGACCTGTGATTGCTGTTATATCTAAATGTTCATCAGAGATACTATCGTCTGCTATCTTACTTCCATTGACACTATCTGCACCAAGTTTAGCATTAGTAACTGCACCAGTACCAATCTTTGCTTCTGTAACTGCACCATCTGAAACTGTCGTTAGTAGTCCAACCCCAAAATGGCGAATACCATTACATACTGAACTACCACTAGGAGTAAAATCAAAAGTAACAGTAGAGCCACTAACAGTATAGTTGCCAGATTGTATAACACCATCAATTTGAATTTGTAATGCGTCGGCACTTACTGGTACAAAAGCTACTGAGTTTTGTGTTAGGTTAAATGTTGCGTCACTTCCATTGAATGTTAAATTATCAAGGGTGGAAATGTTGTCTATAGAATCTATTCCGCGTCCAATATACATTTTATGTATCTCCTAATTTCATTATTGTAAAATGTGAAATAGTATCATTTGTATCTCCACGAGTTTTTACATTTCCATCATTGTTAGTAAGAGTAGATAAATGAAATTTTTGATTACTAATATCTGTTATATCAAATAGTTTTGAGGTAAATGCATTTGCATAAAGATTTTCACTACCAGCCGTTTCATCAGCTATTAACGTGTTTGATAATGCAACAACATTATAATCACTATTATTAGTGGTAAAATGTATTCTTAATGTTATTACTCTTTGACCACTACTTGCTTTATGAAAATTAGCAGTTGCTTGTAAAAGGTAATACCCTGTACTTGGAAATGAAAAATAAGGGGATGAATAAGTTAAACCTGTTCCTATATGACCACTTGCGTCAGTATCAACTCTTTCCATACTTCCCCAATTTTGTTCTCCAGAAAAAGTTGTAGTTAATCTCCAAGTATCTACCTCTGATAAACCACCAACACCTGTAACACTACCAGTAAAAGCAAAGGTTTGACTTAAATCAATACCTGTCGGTTTTAATAAAGTAAAAGGCATTATTCACTCTCCTTTGGATATTTTGTTTTGATTGCTTGCACATTTGTTTTCCATGCTTCTAATCCTTTTTCTGTAATAAATTCTATTTGCGAAGCTATGCTTCCATATTCTTTTTGTCTGTTCGCTACAGCGATTGCATTTTTTTCTAAAGTTTCTGCTTGGGAAGATAATGCGTCTAGTTGTGCGTCTGTAGGTTTAGCTACACCATCTACATTCCACTCTTTGATGTATGGGTTAGAAACGCCATCTACCATATCGTCTTGAAGTTTTACTTCTTCTATAAAATCTGGTGTTCTATCTAAGTATGCTTTTATTTTATTAATTATATTATTCATGCTATCCTATACCCTTCAAAATAGGAATTTGTTATAGTCCCTAAAACAGAGGGATTACCACTTTGGTCTGTAACATTAACAAATAGTTTATAAGCATCTGTATCAGTAACATTTGCAAATACAGTAGCCGAAGTTCCCGCATTTAAAACATAACTTGCTGAAAAATTCTTTTCCCAATCTTGATATGTAGAACTAGCTTTTTGCATACCAACATTACATCTTGCTAAATTAGTATTTGCTCCACCTCTAAAAGAAACTGCAAAATTAAACATATAATATCCTGTACTTGGAGGAGTATATGCGTAAGTGCTTGTATTAAAATTATTTCCTAAATCATATCTTTCAGTATCAAAAGTAAGAGTAACTTGTGCTCCTGAAGTAAGAGTTTGTGTTGACCCAATATAAGCTGAAAAACCTGTTGAAGCAAAAAAGTTAGTAGTAGCACTACCACCTAAAGAAACTGCCGAGCCATTTAATGTAATACTAGAGTTAGCAAGTTTAGAGTTTGCTATACTTCCTGAGAGCATATCATTTGTCACTGTTCCGACTGCTGGAGTAACAGTTTGGAATGTTCTTCCTACATATAGAATCTCTACTCTATCATTATTTAAAGTACCACCAAGAGTAAGTGTTGTACCACTTACACTATAGTTATCATAACTTTGAACAACAGCATTTACTGTTACCAATATATCTTGAACACTAGAAACAGAATAATCTAACGTAATAGTTGTTCCACTATTCGTTGTCGATACCTGTTTTCTAACTGTTTCAAAGTTAGTTGCAGGTTTTGATCCAATATATCCCATATTATGCTACGTCTGTTAAAAGTTGTAATACAACATCAATATTACCACTTGCGTTGTCTGATTGTGCCTGTACCTTATCAGATGTATTTAGAACGATCTTAGGAACTTCTAAACTACTTCCAACAGGTAAAGGTGCATCTTTGATTATTGTAAAAGTTGCTGTTGCTGAATTGTCATACTTCTTAATTGAAATATTTACGGCTGATGTTCCTGTATTAGAAACAACCCCTGCTATTACCATAGACTTATTAGATGCAGTAAATATATCGGTTAAAGAAGAATTTGAAATTGTAGCACTAGCATCAGAAAAATTATTAGCCATGTATTTCTCTCCTTAACTACCTAATGCAACTGCAAAACTAATGGCATCACCCAATGATGCTGAATTGTCTAGTTGCGTTTGTATATTTGAGGTCACTCCGTTTAAGTAACCTAGTTCTGTATTATCAACATTCCCACTACCAATTTTAGTTGCGTTAATAGAATTAACTGCCAAGTTAATTGTGCCAGATGATGTAATTGGACTTCCTGTAACTGTAAATTCACTTGATCCTGCGTCTGCCACAGCTACGCTTTGGACAGTACCTTGATTTGCAGGTGTAACTTGTGAGAACACAATATCTACACTTCCTATTGAGCCAGAATTATCAGTAGTACATAAAAATATTTTATCTGCATTTGTTGAGCCTTGTTGGACAACAATCATTTGACCTGCAAGTTCTTCTACTGTGTCATAATTTGTATCTCTTGATGCAGTACCAGAGCTAGGAGAAATATAAACACCATTCTCTGTTGCGTCTGTTTGTGATTTAACTAAAATTTTATCGCCAGTAGAAAGAGTTATACCATCAATAGAATCTCCATTTTCTAAACCATTTGTTAAATTAACATTACCTGTTGTAGCAACCTTAGTAATAATTCTTGTTCTCATTCCTGCGATTGCATTATCAACATACAGTTTTGAACTTGCTTCGGTGTCTGCTGTTGGCAAAGATAAACCACTTATAGAGCCACCAGTTATAGAAACTGAATTACTAGCCTGTGTTGATATTGTGCCAAGACCAAGATTTGTTCTTGAAGTAGAAGCAGAGGAAACATCACTAAGGTTATTACTTGCAGTTAGTTTACCAGTTAATTGTGTTTGTGCATCACTTGTTAATCCACCAATGTATTGAAACTCTGTGTTTGTTACACTTCCATCTGCAATTTTAGTAGCATCAATTCCTGTTGCAACTTGTGTGTTGCCAACACCTGCTGTTTTAATACTTACTGCTCCACTAGAAACACTAAAGTTATTTGTATCAAAAGATGCGATACCTTTATTTGATACTGTTGCATCTTCTCCAGAATAAGTAATTGTACCACTAGACTCTGCTACATCTAAACCTTCTCCTGCCGCATAAGTAATTGTACCACCAAGAGCAGTTGCAGTTGAAGATGATCCGTCAGTTACAGTTATAGATGAATTAGTAAGACTTGAATTAGCAATGTTAGATAATGTGTTAGAGCTACCAGAAATAGTTTTGTTTGTTAGAGTGTCAGTAGAGCTTTCGGTAACTACTGTTCCGTCAATAGCAAGAGTAACATTATTACCAGATGCACTTGACGTTAACCCTGTGCCACCAAGTATGCCTAAAGTCTCACTATCAAGATCAATAGCTATTGTCGAAGAGCCATCGCTAACATCTAAATCTTGTGCAGTAATTTGGCTTTCAACAAATGCTTTAATACTTTGTTGTGATGCAACAGCAGTCGCACTATCACTTGACATATCATCTTCATCTTTAAAAGCTGTTCCAGATAATGAAGTATTAAGAACTGGACTTGTTAAAGTTGGACTTGTTAAAGTTTTGTTTGTTAAAGTTTGTGTTGCACTATCAGAGTAAGCTTTTACTGATTGTTGTGAAGGTGCTAAAATAGAACTATTACTTGCCATATCATCTTCATCAACAACAGGAACAGCAGGATTTACATAAGGTGATCCAACATATACATCGACTGTAGAGTCACTTGATGAAATTGTTCCGCTATCAAAAGTAAAATTAATTGTACTATTTGTACTAAAGGAAGATGATGCAATCTTACCATACAAAGTGCCAGAGTTACTTCCTACAACTTTTACTCTTCGGTGTTGATGATAATCTGTAATTACATTCGTTGATGCAACAGTTACAGAGGTTGCCGAAGCTCTAGTAAAGGTACAAGCACCATCTCGATCTCCGACTATAAACCATTGGCTGTCATTTAAATATGTTCTTAAATCAGATAATTCATTTCTAATAGCATTGTTGACGTTAGAAGGTGGCATTCCTTCTGCAATACTAACACTATTAATAGAAGTATTATTTGATGATGTTGTTGAATAATTACTAACTGTCATTTTAAACCAATCCTTTCACCTAATGTTGATCCTAAATATGGAGAAGCTTTTGTTATTCCTTTTCCACCAATTAATGCATTTCTTAAAAATGGATTTTTATATGCAAGTAAACCCATTGCACCTATTCCACCTGTAATTGGATCAAACGATGAAGCACCTAACAAACCGCCACCTACAATCCCTCGTGTTACTGTACCACTATCTGGTACAGTTTTTCCAATAACAGTTTGACCTGTTTGTGCTATGTCTTGTAATTCACCTTTACCTAAAATTGTTCCAACTTTACCTTTTGTTGGATCATTTATCATGTTTGATTTTATAAGTTGACTAGGCTCAAACCCTTCTTTAGTTGTTGAGCTAAGTGTTGCTTTATTAAAAATGTTTAAATTTTTATATGCATTTTTAGATGCTTTATAAGTATTGTAAACACTTTCACCACTATCTTTTTTTAATGCATTTGCTAAATCATCTGCACTTTTATTAAATACATCTGAAATTAATCGTAAATCATAATTATCGGCATCTGCAAAATCTTTACCTAATGCTCGTAAATACTCATCTAGTTTTTGAATACTACCACCTTTAATAAAACCTTCTGGAGTAATTTTTATGTCTCGCATAAAGACATCATTAAATTTTTTTATTTCTCTATTTATAATTTTTGGATCGGCTTTAGAGTTTTTAATTCCTACAATAATATTATCAAGTAACTCATCTGGTGATTTTAAAATTAAATTTTCCGCAGAATCATCAATAGCTGTTTTTATTTTTTGTGTTAAAATTTTGGACACATCTTTTAAAGGTGTATTTTTTGGAATAACAACACCAATTGGTTTTCCTATTTCATTTGCTACAGCAATATTAAAAGTTCTTTTTACATTTTGCATCATACTGGATGTGCCTAAAACAGGAATACTTGTTAAAGCTTCTTCTATTTTTCGTAACCCAGATCCAACAACTCCATCTATTGTTTGTGCAGGAGAAAGTTTAACACCTTTATCTAATAATTTTTTTGCTTCTTTACTTGTCTTAAATAATTTTTGAGCTCCTGCACCAACACCTGCACTAAACACAGCAGAGTTCACAGCATTTTGAATTCTTTTTGTTGCTTCTTCTCCTAATGTTTCTGTATCAGATGTATCCGTTGCACCTGCTCCATAAATTGCACCAAGTCCACCAGATTTAACTGCGGTTTTTACAAGTGTTTTACCAATCCCTAATGCACCACTAGGAAGTGATCCTGCAATTTCGGATACAACAGAAGCTACAGGTCGATCTTTTTTAAATTGTTTAAGTTCTCCTTGCACTTCATCTAAAATTTCTCCGTATCCTCTTTTATCAAAAATATTTCTTACACCTGCTTCTAACTCATCACCAAAACCAAGTAGAGTTCCTTGACCAAGAATAGTTCTAGCAAAATTTGTAATATCACTATTTTTTCTTGGTATATTTTGTTGTACTGTAGAAGGATTAATATCATCCCTTATTTGAGAAACACTTATATTTTTTGTAGCCATATTTTTTTATTCCTTATTGATCAACAAAACCTAGATTAATAAAGTGCTGAACTTCTAACGGATCGGCTGTCTTTATATATTCTTCTATTTCTTCATCGGATTTATCTTTAAATCTTCTTTTTACATCACCAAGTTGTCCAAATTCATCGTACATTGCTTGTGTAGAAAAATCTTCTGCGGTGTAACTTTTGTTTAATTCACCATCAATATAAGATGTATTAAACCCAGAAAAAATTAATTCTGGTGACAATCCTAATTGTCCATAAATGCCTTCTGATTTTTGTTGTTTGTAATTATTATAATCTTCAATTAAGGCTGTAAAAGTTTCATTAGATAAATTAGCAATAGTTGATTTAGTTTCTGGTGGAAATCCTAAACCTTGTGCCTTATCAATTTCAATTTTTAATTTATTGTAAACACCTTGAAAGTTTTCAAAACTTCTTACTTCACCCTCACGAACAACAGAGTCATCTAAGCCTTTAATAAACTTAATCATTGTTGCGTATGCTGACGATCCATCACTTCCACGAAGTGCGGCTTGTAAGCCACGATAATTATCTATTGCTTTTTTGACATCTTTAAATACCTTTTGCTCTTCTTTGTTTGCACTTATAATATCTCTTCGTAATTCAATTTGATCTTTAGGTTGTGCCAAAGCCATAAATTCTTTTGCTTCGTTTATTTTACCTAATTTTAATAATTCATTACCTACTGATCTATAATAATCTCTGTCAGAGTCAAAATCAGACATTCTTGTATCTTTTAAAATACCTTTTACTTGTTCATTATCTAATATTGATTGATCTAATAATGACATTTCTTTATCAAATTTTTCTTGCGTTCTGCTATCTTCTCTTGATTTTAATTCGTTAAGAAATTTGTCTTGTTCTTTTTGGTAATCTCTATCAACACTTTTATCTGCTTCTGCCATTGCTTGACCTAGAGCTTGTCCAAAACTAACAGGCATAGGAGAGTAAGCACTTGCATTTAACAAGCCTTGTGCAAATCCAGATCCATAAGGTGATGAAGCAAAATCTAATAAACCTTGTCCTACTTTTTTGACTGTAGAAGGTTTTTGATTATTCATCATATTATTGGCAACTGCTAAAGGCGGTTGTCTATTTGATGGTACATTTGCAGATTGATTTACAGGTTTAGGAACTAAACCCATTGCATTTTGTTGCTGTCCTAAAGAGGAAAATCCTGCTTGTTGTTTTGGCAAAGCTGAAAACCTATTATCAAACAATCCTCTTGCTATTGCGTTTTTCGTTCTAAAATTACTTGGGGGATTAGCTTGAATATTAGGATTTGTACTTAATCCGTAAACATTGTCTAAATAAGATCTACCTGTTCCTCTGTTATTACCTATACCTACGCTCATTGTTGCATTATTTTGCAATGGAATTCTTGTGTTACCTGTGTAAGTAGGTGATGAAAAAATACCTTTACTCGGATCAAATTGATAACCTCTAAATCCACTACTGTTGTCAATATAACTTACCATTAGAAAAATCCTCCAAGTAATCCACCACCAATTGCACCCATCATCGGACTAAGACCAGATATTTGACCACCAAGTTTTGCACCTGTCATTGCTCCACCAAGTAATCCTGCACCTGTGTTTCTAAAGACTGGTTGTGTACTTGCAGTAGTTGTTGGTACGTTTGCACCAAGAGTACCAAGATATTCTCTAAGTTTAAGAAAGGGTCTTTGTTGTTCAAAATCAAATCTACCAATCGCATCTTGTAGTTTAGCCATTTCTAAACTTTCTCGTGTTTGTCCTACATTAGATAACGCATTAATATCATCATAATCGGCTTGTGCGAGTTGTGGTGCTAATTGCGTTGCTTGGAATTGTCTATTACGTTCCTGTGCAAAGTTATCGGCATATAATCTATTTTGTGCGTCTGCTAATTCTCTTGTTAATATTTCTTGATTTGCACCAGAGCCTAATCTTCCTGCTTTTGTAAATTGTGAATTAACTCTGCTTGTTACATCATCCGAAACTTGATTTGCTACACCTTGTAAAAAAGGATTACTTGATGGATTTAAATAGTTGCCTTGTAAGATACTATTTATTTCATTTTGTGCTGATCCTAATAATGGATTACCACCTATCGCTCTTGCTTGTGCAAGCTGTAGAGCAGTTTCCGTTTGTGGTGCAAAGTTTGTATAAGTTGCTTCTGGAAAATATTGAGGTGTTTGTGACTCAAACAAATCCTGTCCATAATCTATTGCTTGTTGATAGTATGGTTTAATAAACTCACTTGGCTCTGCCGAAGTAGTCGTTGTTACATTTGTTGGTGAAGATCCTTTTGACATTATATTCTCATATTTCTTTTCTAATTATAAAAACAGGTGAACTGTAACCCTTTAGTTTTTTAATCCACCCTTTGCGACCTGCAACTTCCACAGCATCACAACCATTACGTTTTGCAAATTTTTCTATTCGCTCTTGTATCTCGGTCAACCATTGACCTAAATTTTTTCCTCCTGCGAGAAAGTATCTTAGTATTTTCTTTTGTGGATACTGTGCCATTTCTGTTATGACAGCACACTCCACACCACCTTGCCAACTTATCCAAAGTTGGAATAAATCTTTTTGTAAATTCGTGTAAACATCATCAATACTGTATGTATCATCCAAAGCTTTTTCTAAAAAAGGTTTGCAATCCTTCCAGACAAAATCAATATCTTTTTTTGGTATATGACAAATCATCCAATAACAGCGTACGCAAAGTTTTGATCGGCATTACTAGAACTCGCATGAGTTAAAGTTGCTGATCCACTTGTGCGTGCTGATACAAACAGATTTTGAAATGCTGTTGCACCATTAGAAGTAATAGGCATAAATACAATAACACTATCACCACCAATACGAGCATCTGTTAATGTAGTTGTCGTATTAGAAGCAGTTAGTGTTACACTTCCTGTACTATTTATTTTACCATCCATCACATTATTCAAAGTCGTACTGACTAATCGTAAGTGCTGTGCTTGGTCTGGCATTGATAATGGCACATTAAGAAATTGATTAGCCATTACCTTCTACCTTCTGGTCTTGCATCTATATCAACACCTAGCATATTGGTAAAATTACCATTAACACTTATCCGCAAGCGATGATAACGATCTGTTGTTCGTAGAGGACAATTACCAGAAGTATTTTGTGTAACTGCTGTTCCAACTGAAACTTGATTTGCTTGTGAAGAACGATGAAGTGGGGTTACTGTTATCGTTGTGTTTTCTCCGTTTGCATCAACAATGGGTATAGCATTTATTAATGTACTTCTTTTTCCGTCTACACCCTCAAACTCTGCTGTATCAACAGTTGCGGATAATGATGCACCTAAGAATTTTCCAAATTTTTTGTCGGCATTAAAACCTGCAAGACCAATAACTCCTTCATCATAAAAGAAACTATCCAATGATCTAGGCAAGCCATCTAATGATCCTAAAACATCTAAACTCTCTAATGTATTAAAAGCTTCTTGTGATGCACTTGCAATAAAAGTTAAATCCTGTCCACTACCTGTTGACCATTTATCGGTAGCAAAATTATAAATTAATAATTTATTATTAACAAAACCTGTACCTGTTGCACCATCACCTCGATAAGACCAGACAACAATACTATTGTTTGGATCTATTGAACAAGTTACACCTTCAAAGTTACTTGTAATATCACGAAAGAAAAACTCATCTATTTTACCATTACCTATTGGTGTTAGCTTCTGTCCGCCTTCTAGTTTATAAAAACCATCCTGTGCAAGAAAGAATATCATGTTACCAAAAGATGCAACTGATCGTGGACTAAAAGCACCAACTGAATCTGCTATCTTTGAGAACGAAAATATTAATGGAGTACCAATATAATCGGCTCTATAAATTGCTCTTTCTAAAAAGATAATACCAAAACTCTCACCACCTACAATTGATTGAATTGATCCATGACTTCCAACTATATCTTGAAATCCAGATTGTGTTGTTTGACTAGGTGTCCAAGTTGAACTGTCATTTAATCCAGACCACTTAACTCGTTGGTTGTAAACTGTGCTAGACTCTGTTGTATAACCTGCAAAAACAAAGTCTCTTATAATAGCAAGGTATTTTGCTTTTATACTTACAAGATCTGAAAATGCTGTATCAACACCTTCTTCAAATTTTTGAATATTATCTGCACCATTTGTTGCAATAATGTTTGCTCCAAATTGCGTTATACTCCAAAAGTCTCTACTACCTGCTGTTGTTGATCCGTTGTAACCAGATGGCTTAGATTTATCTTGAAAGACAAAACTACTGTCCATTTGATACAACTTACCACTATCGCCTGCATAGTTTGTTGTTCCACCTGCTGACAAGCTTGTAAATAAACCACAAGGTGTATTCGTTAATCCTGTTCCACTCAATGCAGTAAAACTAGGAATGCTTTTGTATCCTTTTGCTAAAGGTATAACATTATCAACTTTTGTTGCACCACCATTTTTTAGTGTAGGCAAATCTGCTAACAGTTGTCCAAACTCGATCATACAACTCTTCTAGCTGACATTTGCAAAGGAGCAGAAGATACTCGACCTCTTTGTGCTGACTCGTTTGCTGTTCTAACTCCTTCTTTATATAATGATGACCATACTGCTAATCGTTCATCTTGCATTAAGAACGGAGACGTTTCTGCTAAAGCACCATATAAATATAAATCTGGAAAATTTGTTAATATATCGTTTGTTGTATTTGTTGTTGATAGAGCTGTTGCTCTTTTAAAAAATCCTAATTCTAAAACATTAGCATCATCTGGAACATGACCTAAATAAATTTTTTTACCTATAATTGTATAATACACAGGCAACCCATTTCCTGCACCTGCATTATATATACGAAAGAAATCTGTCGGAGACATATATTGTAGCGTTGTGTATGGTGATGTTTGTAACATTACATATCGCAATTCTAAATATCCATCTGGCAAATTATATTCCTGTGTACCTGCAACAGTTGTTATTGATGTATCAACAGCTTCCATTTCACGAATACGCAAATCTCTGGCGTGGCGTGTTTCCGCTAAATCAATAAAGGTATCAAGTTGACTTGTTAAATCATCACGATTTAAAAAACTTGCTATCTCTAGTTTTAATTCATTGTAGGTATCTAGTGCCATTTAAACTTTCTTTGGATAAATTTTAAATTTTTCATTTTCTGGATCATTTAACCATTGAAAAAATTTTTTACGATCTCTTAACTGACCGCTCATTGTCATAATCCCTTTTTTTGCTAATTGTTGAACTGTAATTAATGGAAGTGATGCAATCTTATACATCTTTGCATCTTGCATTCCGTTAACTTTATATAGTCCTGCATTTCGCTCAATCTTATTACGTTCAAGAATGCGTGATACATCTTGTGTATTCTCCACATGATACTTGCCTTCGCTAGAGTCAATGTGCATTCTTGTTTTGACAGGAGAAAATTCATTCCCTGTAAAATTAATTTTTTTGGTCATACATTCTTGATTGCTTTTGCAATCATTTTATCTACGGAGTCTTGCATCGCTAAACCTTGATCTCCATCTGGTCTATAGCCAATCTTCATTTTACGATCACCACCAGAAGTTGTCTTACTTTGTTTCTTTCCACCACCTCGTGAAATATCCATATTGTTTTGACTTCTGTTGTGCATCTTTAAAGTTTTTGGCATAGAATATTTTTTAACACCTTCTTTAAAAACTTCTGACATTTTTGTTCCTCTGTTTATTAGTTAAGGAGGGGGAAAACCCCCTCCATATAAATTAATGTTAGCTGTTTAAGTTGAAAATACCATAGTTGGCATTTGGTGAACGACAAACTAGAGTCCATTCACTCAATAGTAATCTTTTATCACTATCACCTGTTTTCGCTAGTTCTTGCGTTTCAAAAGGTCTTAGGAATGCAACTTCCCAAGTATCCATTTGTAAAATGTCCACTCTAGTGTCCATAGCGTGTCTGTCTGGAATAAAACTGACTTCTCCGAAATCACTTACATACACATCAACAGCACCTATGACAGTCATATCATCTGCGTTTTTGTATTGTGTTGCTACGCCAGAAAAAGCAGAAGCTAATACTTTATTTGATGGTGACATAAGAACTGTATCTGGTGTTCCACCTAGTTCGTATGCTTTTTTCAAACCATTTTTAAGCAAAGTTTCTGTATAAGCACGATTTGTACCACCTGCAATTGCAGTAGCACCTGTTCCTACAGGACTTGCCGAAGGTGATCCGTTTGTAGAAAAGTTCAATGCGTCAGTACCGCCAGATCCTGTGCCTGCGATTTTACCGCCATACCATGTTCCAACGGATGCTGATTTTCTAGCCGCAGAAGAAGAGCCTGTTACTTTAGCCTGCTCGACTCCTACCATTCCTACTTCCATATCTCTCTTAATGCTTTTTCCAATTTTAGCGAGAGCATATGCCAGTTCATCACCTCTTCCTGCATTGTCAACTGATCTATCTGTACCAGATATGATAACTGCTTCTGCTGAAATTTGTGTTCTGTTGTTTAAACGATCTGTTGGAATTTGAGTTGTTCCTGCGTAATCGTCTCCTTCAATTTGATGGTTATTAGCCGCCGCTCTTAACCCATCTGTTTGCCACTCGTGAAGAGTGTTTGTTGCTGTACCTTTTGCGGCATTTGTCATAAAAGGTGTTTCTGTTGGACTTATGTTATAGATTACATCCGCTAGATCTTCTTTTATACCAATTGCATCGTAAGTATCAAAAGTTCCACTTGGCTGTGCCATATTTTAATCTCCGATTAATTATTAGATAACATGGCAGACAACACCTTCTGTGCGTCTTTCACACTACCTGATTTTTGTAATTTTTTCATACGACTATCAACACGCAACTTCTTATCGTCTGTAGAAATACTATTCTTCGCATCTGACGATAACACTCGATTTGATGGTTTAACTTTTTTGTCAACAAGTCCTTTACGCTCTAGTGCTTTGTTATACCGATAAGCATTATACAATGTAATCACCGCTCGGTGATCGACAATCATGTTTATTTCTTGATCTGTATAACCTTGACTATTCGCAAATCTTCTTAACTCTTCCATTATTACAGGTGCTTTTTTTTCATCACCGAATGCAGGAATTTTCTCAACAAGCTTTACTTGTTCTTGTTGAATAAAATTATTATAGACTTGTTCTTGCTCTTTCTTTTTCTCTTCATTTAGTTTCTGTCTTTCGATAGCCACTTGATTTTGCAATTCTTTTTTCCGATCATATTCGGCTTTTTTAACTGCATAATCAGAAGGATCATCTTGAGCAAGTTGTACCCAATCAATGTCATCATCTGTTTGTAGATTTCTTTCTACGATTTTAAGTTTTTCTGCGTATTCTTCTCGCATTTTTTTTACTGCTTCTTTGTCTTTGGAAACTGTGTCATACTCCGTATCTAATGATCTTCGTTTTTCACTAAGTTCCATTGACTTTTTGGTATAGTTTTCTCCTTTAGAGTAACCAGACATCAAGTCCTCAAGACTGACTTTTTGCACTTGTCCATTTATTTTGACATCAAAAAGTTCCTCGTTCTTTTGATCGTTGGTTTCTTCGTTGATTACTAATTCGTCATCAGAAATATCTTCCGCAGTCAATTCATTATCTATTTCTAGGTTGTCTTGAGTTGCTTCTTTTACTTCTGGTTTTGGCTCTTCGCTCCTTGCAGTATTAATAAGGTTGGCGAAAGCCTGTTGTGTTTCCTGTATAGAATTGGTTGGTTTCGATACAGATTCCATTTCTGGATTGTCTGCCATAAAAACTCCTTAAATTTTTATTGTTTATTTAATTTATCCGTTTCCATAACGGACTTAATATTCCCTAAGAGTACATTTAACATCTTATTCATAAGATATATTTTTTCTCTACCTTCGGAATCTCGTGCAGGTGAGTTTACAAACTCACCATATAAATCATTTTGTATTTGTTTGCAGGCATCAACAAAAACTGGATTTTCTAAAACATTTTTTGCTAATTCTGATCGTTGTTTTTCTTGTTCTGGTGTCACTTATAATCCTCCAAAGACTGTGCGTCTGCCAGACTCAATGTCTTTAACAACTTGATTAATACGATCTGTTTCTTGTTGTATCTGTTGGTTGTTCATCACAACATTGCCTTGATAATTACCACCACCAAAATCTTCTCCTCCTCCGTAGCTACCGCCTGCATCACCGACAGGTGTATTACCACCATAAGGTACATTAGCTTCGTTTGTCGTAGCAGGTGTAACAAATAAAGGATTTTCTATTGGTGTTTGATTTAGATCATATAAAGGATCACCGCTATCAGTAAACTGACCAGAAAATAATCCTCTTTTTCTTAATTCGTTATTCATTGCTTGCTCACGCATTGCACTATCGTTCAATCCTAATAAACCTAATGCAAAACCTAATTGTGAAGGCGGTGTACCTTTGACTGATACTAAACTTCCTTTGCTTGGCAAATACCCTAAAGCACTATTTGTTAAATAACCTTGTTTTAAATAATTAATTAATTCATCATCAGATAATTCTGCCATACCTTCAATATCAAAATATGGTCTTTCTTCTGCTCTCTCCTCTAAAAAAGATTTACCATCATCATTTTGATCTGCGTAATTAATCTCTGGATTAAATTGTTCTATTGGTTGACACACCCCATCTATTAATTGGTATCCTTCTGGACAAGGATCATCTACAACAGGCGTTACAGGAGGATTTAATGGATAAAAATCCTGTCCTTCTTCTCGTAAATCATAAACAGGATTACGACTAGGAGGTGGTGCATAAGGCTTATCCAAATTATCATTAATAATTTGTTGTGCCTTTTTTGAATTCATAAATTGCATTAGTTCAATCCTTGCTGTACTATTTTTGTTGCTAGTTTTTCTTTTTCCAAATCTAAGTTATCGTTATCTTTTATAACCTGTGTTGCTAATTTTTGCTCATCAAGATCTAATTTCTTTGCTTTTAAATTAGAGTCTATTTGTAATTTTTTTTGTTGCAGCTCAAGATCCGCCATTGCCTTTTGTCTGCGTAACTCGATGTCTTGTTGTGCTAGTTGCAGAGCAGGATCTGGTTTTTGTTCCTTTGGCTGTGGAGGTTGATTGTTAGGGTTGTTAAAAAATGGTGATGCGTCTTTATAACCTGAGTTTTGTAAATATTGTTCAAGAGTATTGTATATATTTTGCGGCATCACCATATTCATTCCGCCTTGCATAATCATTTTTTCTTGCACAGCGAGAACTCGTTGTAAAATTTCTGTTCGTTGATCTACGTTACCTGTTCCTAAACCTACTTGCACACTTACATCATAACGATTTACCCATTGACGAGGATTCATTGGCACAAAATCATTATTAATTTTAATCATTCTTTCCGCATCTTGATACTCACAAACAATAGCTAACATTGTTTTAAAAATATCTTTTACCCCTTCGGCAAAGTTTCTTGCAATCAACTCAATACGTTGTGTTTGAGCCATCATCATTTGGTTAGTTGACGTTGCGGTTGTATGCGACTTGTTTATTGTATCTGGATTTAAACCCATTTGTTGCTTGGCAACACCTGTGCGTTGTTCTTTTATTTCATCTATTTTATTTAGCATTGCCAGACCTTCATTAAGAAAGTTTGGTGTTTGCATTGGTGTTACAGCATTAGGACTTTTAACTCTTACTATTCCCCCTGCTCTACTTTGTAATAAATCATCTAAGTTTGCTTGATTTTCAACAACCAATGTTCTTGCGTGATTTTGGAAATACATATTATCAAGCGTATTTCTTAGTATTGTAGAACTAACTGCTTGAATATCGGCAATCAAATCATAAAAACTTAAACCAAAGAAACGATAAGGCATTGGTATTGCTCTCACCATTGTTAAAGGCATAAAAGGGATTTCTTCGTTCTCTAATAATTCATAATTATTATAGCCATTACCTCCAACAGTAACTTTTCTAAGCTCTGCTATACCATCACCATCAAAATCAACTTTTAAGTAACACTCTGTTACATTTACGACTGATTGGGAAGGATCTAATGTGCTAACATTAAGATCTGTTGATGCATCATCATAACTTCTTCTTGTAACAGCTTCGGTATTAAAAACTTCTTCATCTGATACAGGCAGATTATTAACAATCTTTGCATCATAACCCATATCTATTAATTCTGATCTTGTTTTATACACTCTATGAGCAATAAAATTACAATCTTTCATTGATGTTGCTCTCTTAGAGACCAAAATATCTTCTGGTGGCACGCTTTCTACTTTAACTCTGCCTAAATCTTTTACTCTTCTAACTGAAACATTATATTTGACAGGGAAAAGAGTGTCATCTGATAGAATTTCTTCCACATCATCGATCTCAACCTCTGTATCAAGGAGTAATATTTGGTATTCTTCTTCGGTTAAGTCTTTATAACTCTCTTTTCTCTGTTCTTGTGATGTACTCCAATAGATTTTACAAAAGCCATTCTTCTGTAACAGAGCAGTTTTAAATAAATCATATAAAATACTAAAACCATCGTTATCTTTGTTAAAAATGTGGTTACAATATTGCGAAATAGCTTCTGCATATTGTGTATCTTCTGGCTCTGTAGGATCAAATCGTACCATGCGATCACTCTGGGTGAACATACGCATTAAACTTGGTAATACGGACTCTACTGTTTCTAATAATTCTTGTGTAACAACAGCACTTCTACCTTCTTGTTCATTGCCATATGGCTCTCCTAAATAATATTTAAGTGCATTTCTTCTCTGCTCACTTAAATCAGAAGAATAATACCCCAAAGAGTTTTGTACCTCCTGTGATATTACCTGCAATAATTTACTTTTTGTTATTTTTGCCATTACATAATTCCTAAATTCGGATAATTTATTTCACTTCCCCAAGATGACGAAGTGTTTAATCCTACTGCAAGATACCTAAAAGCATCTGCACTATGACTCGTAAAGTCGTGTCTTGGTCTGTTTTTAACTTCCCCTTTGTCGGTTGTTTCCCATCGGTATTGTCGTAAACAATCTAATCCGTATTTTGTTTTTTCGTGATCAAACCAACAGCGACTTAAAATCATTCGTACCGCATTTATGCCATCATCTATCGAGAGCTTCGGTACAATTGATGTTACTAATCCTAAACTTTGTGCTGTCTCAATTCTTGAAACGCCTGTTCCGATTTCTCGTACATTAGCATCATGCGGAAAATAATGCGTATCGTAAAGATAGCCTTTATCCTGCAACATTCCTGCGTAGTATTCTAAACCTTCTCCGCTTTCCTCTTCGTAATCTATTAAATGTATTGCCGATCCAACTTGTTGAACAAACCAAATAGCGGTTTTATCTGCCATGCCTAGATCCCAAAATGTAGAAACTTTAACATTTGATTGATAAGGTACTTTTGTTATTCTATTTTGTTCTTCGGCTAACTCTAAGCTTTTAGAATAAATAGATCCTATTCCTGCACTATCAAAAGAACATTCAAACTCTGCTTCATAGATCTCTGGTGGCATCATGCGTTTTGCTTCCACCAATTCTTCTTCGTCAACTATTCCTGTTTCACTAGCTTTAAAAGATTTTGCAAACCACGACTCGTTGTGTTGTGCATAATCAAACATATGCCAGAAGTTGTTTCTGCCAGTCGGTGTGCCTATACTAATCATCCAACCTTTTCTATCTGCTAGAGCAGGTCGAACAATCTCTGTCCATAAACGAGGTGGCATTTGTGCTACTTCATCTAAAACGCAACCATCCATATATAAACCACGCAAAGTGTCTGGTCGCTCACAGCCGAGAAGTTGGATACGACCACCATTCGGTAAATCGCATCGCAACTCTGTCTCGTTGTACTGCACATCTGGGAGGACAGCTGTGTACTGTTTTAAATAATCCCAACAGTTTCTCTTGGAGATAGAGTACGTTGGAGAAATATAGTAGTATCGTGGGTTAGGTAACTCGTTCTGCAAACATTTTTTAATCATCTCATTGATGCAGAGTACAGTTTTCCCAAACCTACGATGACAAACTAATACGTTAAATCTTTTTAGGGAGTTGTGTATTTCTTTTTGTAACTCTCTTGGCTTATAGGGAATAGTAATTTTTTTCATACTTCATTTCCCCAAGCATCCCAACCATCAGTTTTTTGTCTTGCAAAAAGTTCAATGCGTGGAAGATCACCACATAGTTCTACAATGCGATCTCTTACACAATCTGGTTTTCGTGAGTGTTCTCTAATTGGCTCATAAACTACTTGATGAACTGCTTTAGAAACTCTTTGTGGTTTTCCTTTTGTTGCTAATAAACAAATTTCATTATTGGCTCTTGTCCAATATCCTAAACCCCAAAATAGACTATCTGACTTCTTGTTTTTTTTAATCCAACTAAAGCCACAAGTTTTATATGTAAATCCCCATTCTTCTATTGTTTTAATACAATCAATTAATTTTGGATAAGTAACCCATAAAAATAAAATACAATTTTCATCTGCTATGTCTTTAATTGGAAGTTTCCATATTTCATCCATAGACATTGTATTATATTTTGATGTAACATTTCTTTTTTCACCTTCTCCCCAAGTTTGATAATGCCAAGCAGGATCAGAATAAATAATGTTATATTTTTTGTCTGGTAAAGGGATCACGATTTTTCATTTAAAAAGTCTTTCATGCGTGAAACATCTTTGCCTTTAACAACACCTTTACCAGAACTGTCGGTAAAGTTAGATTTCTTGTCTAACTCTTTTACTAAGTCCGTAAACGAAATTATCTTCGGTTTATTTTTAGTTGGTTTTTTTGTTGTCATAAAATTCGTAAGTTAAATTGTGCCGAGTAGAAGTGAGTTCCCATAGCTATTGCCAAGACCTCGTGGGGTTGGTAAAATTATTGACCACCCCTTGTCATAAAAATACACTACATTTACACGACATAGCAAATAATGGCTGTATTCTGCGATAATAATCGGTTTCAGTAACCGATTTGTATAAATTATTATAAAAAATATAAAAAATTCGTGAGAGTCTGTGTCAAAAAAGATCTTTTTGCGATCATCACAAACAATTATCCTTATAACTCAACAAATACCACAGAGGTTTCATTACTTCTCCCTCTTCCCATTTATTCTTTTCTTGATAACGTATGTGTCCTTATCAATACCAATACGAAACCCATTCGACATTGCGTTAACAACATCAATCAGTTGTTCTTCTATACCTTTAATGGATTGTTGGAGATCCTGCGATAACTCCTTCACCTTCAAACTGTTTAACAAACTCTTTAATCTCTCTCTCATTCTTAAACGAAGAGAAGTGTGCCAGTAGCTCTGGCTTCTTCGTTACTTGATTAACCACCATGTAAAACGTAACATAAGGACTAATGACTGTTGCAATCATTTCATCATCATCAAACATTACTTACTCCATTCAATTGAAAACTTCTCACCCTTAGCATTCGACATGGAGATTTGTTGTTTATCCGTGCCAAACGTTTTTGGACTGAGCTTGCTTGCAAGAAACTGTTTATGCTTAACGAGGATGTCCATCGCTTTGATGGAATTTAAATTAGCAGTCTTATCATTAGCTTTAATAACTAACTCTCGTATCTCTTCTTCTACTTGATCTAACGTATATAAGATACCATCAGACTTAGCTTGTTCATATTGTTCTCGTAGTTCTGGCTTTTCAAACATCCACTTACGAAATGTATTCCAACTGATGTCCTCTTCTTTAATCGCTCTTCTGATACTTTGACCTTTAGCAAGAGCTTCTAAAATTCTCTTAACCGCATTACGAGATGCGTTAAACTTAGGCGGTCTGCCTTTAACTTTGGTAATTTCATTCATACTATATGTTGCTGTTGAGAAGCTTCTAGGAGATACTATATGTTGGAAAGATAAACTTCTTCGAGTCTATGGAAGAATTACAATAAAATTGTCAAAGTTGTCAAACAAAAAAAAATAAATCGTTATTCATACTTTGGAGCAATCAATCTATAAATCTTATCTTTGCGATGTAAATCTTTCATTAACTTAATTAATATTAATATTGTCATCATTAATTCACTATGTTTAAGTTTTACCTTACGTCTATCAATACCAATTAATCTTCCCATTTTAGACCACGAGAGACGTTTACCACGAAGCCAGATCAATTGCCTATCCTCTTCCTTTTTAATTAACTGTACTAACTCTAAAGCTAATTCCCATCGTGAAATGCTACGAGCAGTAGGCGGTAAAGAATTGGGATTATCATCAACATAGTTCATCCAATCTATTCTATTCATATCTAATTGCATGGTTAATTTTTGTTTACGATATGGTGCAGGAAGTCTTTGATCCGTTAAAAATGCATCATAAAACAATGTATCTAAATCTTCTGGTGTAATTATCCGCATAGTTCCTTTGCATAGGAGATAGCTTTTTGTTTTGTTTCTTTATTGTCATAAACAAGCAACCAAGAATTATAACGATCAATAGATAATCGTGACCGCATTTGTTTCACTAACTTATTTTCCATATTCTCATGGTACGTCAATCCATTACTAATAACTGCTCGGTAATTAGGATTACTTCTTTTTGCTATCTTAGAAATAGTATCCTTTATATTAATAGTTAAAGAGATAGGTTTAGTAGGAGGTGCAGGTTTGTTCGTAGTTGAGGTGTAAGGTTGTTCATAGTTTTGATAACCCTCTGGTGTAATTTTATAATGATTTTTACCATTCTTGGAAAACTTTGTGATTAAGTTGTGACTATCTAATTTAGCGGTGGAGAGTTGTACTTGGCGTAGTGATAAGCCTGTTAGCTTAACTAAACGTCTATTTGACGGATAAATCTTTTGTATTTTATCGTTGTAGTGGTCTAATAGTATTAAAGCAACTCTGATGTCAGCTTTACTAAAAAGATCGTTTAATGTGATTTTTTTAAGAAGTTTCCACTTTTCAAGCATTCTATCTCCGCAGACTCATAACAATCATTTAAATAACCACCCCAAAAGTGTTTAGTCTCTTGGCAAATTTTAACGTAGTGGTCTCCCCTGTTTTGTATAATTTTCTTCGCTAATTCCTGTGCGGTTATCTTTCTCGGTTTTGATAATTGTGTTGGTTTCAAAGTGTTCTCCTCTCTCACTTGGTATGATAAGGTTTCGGTAAATAATGCACCCTTCTGGGATATAAATTTCACTCCCAAATTCGTGAATTTCTTGATCGGAGTCTTTGCTAGAATACAGCACCCATTCTGTCGGATCGTTAGGATTACGCTCCATCCAACCAACATTAATGTTAATTGATGCCTTACTATCAAACTTAGACTTCCACAGACCATCACCTTCTTGCGGATCTTTCCAAAGCACAAAATAGCAATTATTACTGTGTTTTTTGATTAACTCTGCATAATCCACAGGTATTTTCTACCATAAGTGTGTATTTTTAAAACCATGTAAGTTTAATGTTGATTATATGAACATTATATGTCTATTGTGTAAAAAACATAATTTTAATATGAGACTTGTCAGTAAATATAAACCTATGCACAAATTAGCAGAAATTTTTAAAAGAGAAAAAATTAATGGCAAGTCGCAAAAAGATGCGGCAAAATATTTAGGTATAGACTACCGATCTGTAAGCAGGCATTTAAAACAAAAAAGTATAGGTTTAGATGTTTTGTATAAGTATGCAGAATATTTAGAATGCAAAGTTGAAGATTTTATATCTGTTGAAGTTGTAAGACAAATAAATGGTTATGTGTATGATAATAAAATCAATTTTTATAAAAATGATGAAGAGAGACCTGTTTTAAGCGGTTTTTTTACTGCCGCTTGGTGGTGGAACGATAAAAAAACAGTTATTATTATAGATAAAAACGATCCTAAAGGTGTTTACTATAATTTTTTAAATTTTTATTCTGCTTGGTATAATCCAACTAGAATTAAGGATCAATTAGTTGGATTATATAAACCAAAAGATGTAGAGGAATACAATGCAGGTTTTGTAATTAGAAAATCAGAGAAACATTTTATTTGTAGAAATTTTTATGATACATATTCCAAAACACTCGAATTATCTAAAGTAGCAAGATTTATTAGTTCTTATCATCTAAACGATTTACCTCTTTCTCTTTCATAATCTTAAATATTACTAACAATTTATTCATAACTTATTTTATTATTCTACATTTACAGTAGATTTAATGCTTTTATAATAGCTTTAGTCATATTATCTACACTACATGTCCATACATGACGTATCTAAGGAAATACCTACACATTTTTTAGAAAAAGGATTAGATCACTTTTCTCCCTCACAAGGAACAATGCCAATTGACCAATGGGTTTTTAAATACTGGTATTCAGATCAAAAACAAAGAAGGCAATTTAAAGGTAATTCTAAAATGAATTCTGGTGTCTCTGTAGGTGATGCAGTTGATCATTACTTTACTAAAGGAGAGATAACAAAATCATTAAAATTATATTCTCCTTACGATGAAAAAGATGCAGAACAATTAAAGCAAGACAAAGAGTCATATATGCCGACATTAGAAAATACTATTCGAGCATATGAAAAATTAGGTATTACAAAAAACGGAAAAAATGTTTTTGAGCATTATGTTAATTTGCAACCAGAAGGTGTTGCAGTACCTATCATTGGTAGAACAGATTTACAAAACGATAACATTGTTATTGAATTAAAAACTAAGTGGAGACGTAGAGGAGCATTAAAAAAAGATGGCACTAGAGGTTATAGTGCAATGAAACCTCCTACTACTCCAGACAGTAACCATTTAAAGCAAGCTTCCTTTTATCATTTGTGTACTAAACTGCCGACTTACATTGTGTATGCAACAGAAAAAGATGCAGAGATAATTGATATTAGAGATTACAATTATAAAAATGCATTTGATGAAATGGTGCGAAGCTTATTAATAAAATCACGCATAGCATCACAAAAAGATCCACACTTATACGTTGACGTAGATTGGTCACATTTTGCTTGGGATATTGGTGATGAACATTTGAAAAGAGCAAAGGATTTATTTTATGGCAGTTGAAACAGAAGATAATAAACGATTGCGTGAAGCAACAAACGAATTATCTGGATTAGATAATAGTTCAAAAGTTAAAGTAATGGGTGGCAAGATGTATGCACCTGTAAAAGATCGTAATAGAATATTTCGTAAATGGTTTGGTACTGATGCAAGTTATATTTCTAAAGTCGAATACAAAGATCAAATTGTTTATAAACAACAAGTAAAAAAAATAATTGATGGAAAAGAAAAAATTGTAACGGAAGAAAAATATTTTCCACCCTCTGTTACTGCTACTACTGAAATATGGATAAAGAAAAATATGGTATCCATTGGTATTGCAGAGGAGTTTAGGAATTCTAGCCTAGTTAACAAAACAAGTGCAACAGAAAATGCTATGACAAGTAGTTTAGGAATAGCACTTGCAAGATTAGGATTAGAAGGCGGAGAGTTTGCATCCGCAGAAGAAATGCAAATCGCAAGTCATAACGGAAAAGCTGTTGATGGCTTAAATAATGTGCGTGAAGATACTCAACAGGGGAGCAAACCTCTTAATCATATATTTTCTCCAGAAAAAGACGATCGTTCTTCTGTTGAGGTATCTATTAAACAAGCAAAGCACTTAGGACAATTACAAGCAGTCTTTACAAAAAATAAAGACACAATTGTAACAAGTAATGAATTGCAAAGTCTTTATAAAAAAAAAGAAGAGCAACTCAATACAAACAAACCAACTGAAAAGGATGATGACTGGTTATGAGCGATAGCAACTATACATTAAAGGCAGGTAAAGGAAATATTATGCCTAATAAAAAAGAAGATGAAAAGCACGATTACTATGGATCATTTTGTTCTCCACGAGATATAAAAGCAGGGGAAGTTGTAAAGTTTCAAGGATATAAAAATGAAAGTCAAAACGGCAATAAATATATTGGCTTGCAAATCTTAGACAAAAGAGAGGAAGCTCTTTAATGTCTGGACATTACGAAGAAACTACTGATTTAATGGTTGAAGCTAGCGATCTTATTAGCGGTGACAGAAAATTAGACTACGGAGATTTTCTTCGTAATCACCAAGATATTGCAAAGGTGTGGAGTGTTGTTTTAGGCACTCCCATTTCTGCACATCAAGTTACTTTATGCATGGCAACAGTAAAAATTGTTCGTGCATCACAAAAGAAAAATTACAAAAGAGATAATTATGTTGATGCAATCGCATATATAAGCATGACAAACGCACTCCAAAAAAAAGAAAATGGCGATCTATGAATACGGATTTAATTGAAAAAATTCTGCGAGAAAAATATGGATGGGAAACATATCCATTAAATATTGAAAGAGTTGAAAATAAGGAGGATAAGAATGACTCCTAAACAATCACAAGTTTTAAAATTTATAAATAATTTTTGGAGTGATAAAAGTTATGCTCCTTCTTATGATGAAATACAAAAAGGTTTAAAAATTAATTCTCAAACAAGTGTTGCTCAAATTTGTAACAGCTTAGTAAAACGAGGATACATTGAAAGAATTAAATATGCACATCGTAGTATGAAACCAACTGACGAAGGTAAACTGCATCAATGAAAACTACCTTAACTGTTATGGACAACAAATTAAAAAATAAAATAATAGAAGGTAAAACATTTAACTCAAAAGATTTAGAAAAAATTTATGAATTTGCAGCTCTAGATTTATTAACGTCTAGTGAACTACGCAACATAATTTTAATGTTAATTAACATGATACAAAAAAAAGATGGTACTGAAAACGGATCTTGAAAAAGAATTAGAAAAATTAAAAACGGAGAGAGACTTTGCAATAGAAAGATTGGAGAAGTCTTATGAAACTAATTTTAAATTACGACAAGAAAATACAAATTTAAAAAAAAGAATGCACATTATTAATGGAGATATTTCAGATGATTAATGAAAATTTGCAAAACTTGTAAGAAAGAATATCCTCATACAGAATTTAGATTCCATGAATATTTACGAAATGATTGTCGTTTATGTGAAAATAAACAAACAAAATTATCAAGACAAAGACTATGGAAAAAACATCCAGAAAAGCATGAAAGATACTTAAAAAAACAAAAAGAATATAGACTAAAAAATGTTGAAGATAAAAAAATTAAAGATCGTATTCGTTATCAACAAAACAAAGAAAAGATAAGTAAAGAAAGAAAAGAATTTTATCATAAGTTTCCTGAATTAGTCAGAAAAAGAAGAATGATGACTACTTATAAAATTACAGCAGAAAAATATGATGAATTAAACGCAATTAAAAACTGTCAATGTTGTGGAAGAAATGAAAAAGATTTTGTTAAAGGATTAGCAATCGATCACTGTCACAAATCTGGTCAAGTAAGAGGTGTTCTTTGTCCAAATTGTAATACAGCAATTGGACTACTTAATGACGATCTAACTGTTATAAAAAAAGTAATAAGTTATCTTAATGCCTAGATACACCTACTACCAACAAGGATCACCATTTAACGAGTGGCATCGAACGATTGATGGCTTGGGAGCAGTTGACGTTGATTTAATGGAGGTTTGCAATAAAGGTAGTTGCTATGAGCCTTTGTTATTAATTGAACACGCTTACGATAAAGGTCAAACGTATAAAAATTGTACTGCAATAAAAAAATTAGCAAAACGATCTAACCTGCCTGCCATATTAATTTTTTATACTAATGAAATGAAAACTTTTAGGGTGAAGAAACTTGCACCTGTGGAAGAAGAGATAAGAACTGTGCAAGCAGATACATTAATTAGATATTTTAAGAAATTACACAATTTACATCAATGTAATTGAATTTTTTGTCTCTAATTTGCGTCTAGAGAGGGTTTAAGCATAGGGGGTGAGTGATTACACCCCCCATAAAGATAAGTTAATTGTAGATTGCAGTTTGAAGCATTTTTACATCTTTCAATGCATTAGTATCTCCAAAAGTACCATATCCATTTTGTGTAACTGTATCATTGTGTCCAACACGCAATGCAATGGTTTTAGAGTCAACTCCTAGCTTCTGCCACTTAGAAATAATGTAACGTCTAAATATTTTTGTATCTACGATCTCGGCAGGTATACCAACTTTAGCACAAGTCTTTTGTAATAACTCTAATGTGCTTTCATACGATACAGTAAATAATTCACCAGACGTAATATTTTTTGCTTTTATATATTTAGTAAAAGCCTTCATTACCTTTGGAGCAATAGGTACAATTCTTGCACCTTCATCTGCATCTTCTTGACGAAGCTTGCCTGCTTTTGTCATAGAAACAACTCGTGTTCTGTAATCACGAGATTTATTAATTGTTAAGGTATAATTATCCCAATCAAAATCCTCTACATTTAAAGCCGCAGACTCACCCCATCGCATCCCTGTTGGGTATTGCAACATCATTAAGAAAGCACTTTCTGTAACACCTGTTTCTGCATGGCTACGACCATGTTGATTTGAACGATGACCATATAAAAAATTATATTGTAATTCTTCAATAAGCGATAAAGCTTCTTTGTCAGTCATTGCTCTTTTTTGATTACGAGGTTTATACTTAGTAACCTTTTTAGCAAACTTATGATGTGGAGAGTCAAACCAATTTAACTCCTCTGCTTTTTCTAAAAGATTATTTAAAATGGCACGAACTCTTTTAGCTTTAGATTTAGTGTAATGATGTACTCTAAACATATCTTTAAGAAATTGGTCATACCATTCATGGGTAATATTTTTTAAAACAAATGTTTCACCTGCTTTATGATCACCATTACCAAGAATAGTAAATAAAGCTTTTTTATTATCCTTTAAACGATCAACCGAACTTTGCTCTATGCCTTCATTATCTAAAGGATCTGCTTGACGCATAGCAATTCTCGTTTCCCAGTCATCCTCTAATTTGCGGTAAACATGATTAATAGTCAAACCGCTTTTAACAGTAGAAGCAGTTTGTTTATGATTTGGTAAATTAATTAAAAATTCATTAGCTTTATCAATCGCTACATTTTTTCTAGTGTGATAAAACTTTTTTTCTTTAGCTCTTCCGTTAGGGTGAAACTCACCTGTGTTAATCACAACACAATACTTCTTTTCACCTCGAACATTTACTCTATGTGTTTTCATATATACTCCTAAGAAAACGAAATAAATTAATTTTTATTCCAAGTATTATGACGGAATTTATATCAGTTTGTCGTGTAAATGTCGTGTAAAAATTGCATATTTATTGCTTTTAGTTACTATGTAGAAACCATGTTTTTGGCGGTATTCCTTGATTTTTTGTTTTCCACACTATGTGGAAATCGGTCTTGAAAACCGATTTTATCCCTTGAATACCAATAAAAACAACCCTGTCGTGTAAGTGTCGTGTAAATTCAGCGATTGTCGTGTAAAATATTTTTTTGGAAAATTTTTTTTTGATGGCGGAGAGTGAGAGATTCGAACTCTCGATAGACTTGCATCTATGCCAGTTTTCAAGACTGGTGCATTCAACCGCTCTGCCAACTCTCCTTAATACAGGAAAGCTACTATATGAAATTATAAATTAATTAAAGTATTTTCAATGCAGGAGAATTGGATTGCTACCAGACGTTGTTTCATGGGTTGGTCTATTGATAAAACCAACTTATCAATTGCTGTATTACACTCCTCAAAACTATCATAAATACCTCGTACATCTGCATTGGCTAGGCAAAAATGTTGTGTAGGATTGATGTGCAAGAAGCATAAAACAGCAATCATTTTAAACATTATTTCTTCTTTTTAGACTTCTTCTTTTTGTCTTTTTTCTTATCGGCTTTAAGTTTAGCCATTCCTTTTTTGTCATAACTATATGACTTACCTTTATAATTTGGCATATTTATCCCTTCTTCATTTGTTTTGAAATATACATATTCTTCACCAGACTTGTGCTTTTTCCGAAGCGTTTATCTGCCTTCTTCTTTGCAGAACTGTATCCCTTTTTACCTTTTAATTTCTTTTTTTTACCTAGCTTCTTCGGTCTAGGTTTCTCCCATACAGGTTTACTCATATCCAATCATCCTCTTGCTTAGTTAAATTCATTGTGTTGTGCTTGCATCCCCAACACATCCAATCACCATTAATACAAAGAATGAGATCAACAGGATCACAATCCTTGCACATTCTCTTCTTCTTTTTAATAGCCATTAGTTTCTCTGGAGGTGAAAGATCTTTTGGTTTTTCTATCCCAAACAAATCAAAATATTTATCCGCTCTTTTTCTTTGTTTTATTTCGCTTGGAGATAGCCTTTGATTTTTTTCTGGCATCTGCTTTTGAACTTGCTCCCCATTTTCTAAGTGATAATAATAAGCGTGTTGGTTTTCCGTCTTTGTATTCTGCACCACTCATGTTTCCCATTCTTGCTAAGAAACTTGCTCGTCTTGGATTGTCACCAGACTTAACAGGTGCTTTAAGATTTAAGCCTTCTTTTTTTTTAAAGTAATCTCTGCCTGCTTTAGTTAGTCCGCCAGTCTTACTTTTATGTTCTTTTCTCATTTACTTTTATTAGCTAATTTTTCTACTGTGCGGAGACTGGACAAACCGAGCATTGCAAGAGTAAGCTCTAGCATAATGTCAGTTGGAATATTTATTCTGCTCATATCTGGTAAAAAAAATTCTAGTGTTGGTGCTATCAAAAAAGAGTAAGCAAAACCAAGACCACATACCCAAAGCAAAAATGGTCTAGCACCTGCAACAAACATTGATCTGTGAGACGCCTGTACCTTACTTATCTCTGCTTGGATCATTGCAGGCTTTTGAGCCAATCTCTCTTTTACAATCTCTAAATTTAATTCTTCTTCTTTACTTGTAAACAAAGAGTCGAGAACAGATCCAACAGCTTCAACAGGCTCTTTTACTCCTCCTCCGAGTCCTAAAAGTTTTGTTATCATAAAATTTTACCTTTCAATTTTTCGCAGAAAATCCTGTGGACAAAAAAAATCACCCTAAGTAAACTGCGGTGTTGCGAGCAACAAAAACAAACGCAAAAAAAAACTAATTTCATCTTTTTTTGCAATGATGTCGCATTTTATTCTGCGATAAAAAAAAATTTTTCGCAGATTTTGATTCCCAAAAATTTTGGTCGTAAGAAATTTTTTTCAAAAAATGTTAAAATGGTTTTGTATTAAAAATGACTTCATAAGTCATAAGTAGATACTCTTCTTTAAAAAGTGAATATGACTTTGATAAATTCTAAAAAGGAGTTGTTATGAAAATAACTGTTTATAATCCAAATAAATTTGGAGATACGAAAAAAATTATGAACGTCAAAGAGTATAGAAAATACTTTGAAGAAGAAAGAAACAAAGAGTTGAAAGAAATTGTTTTTAAATCTTTAAAGAAAAACTTTTCTAAACTAGAATGCGATGGTCATGGTATTTACTATGCTAAACATTACCTAGTTGATTTAGAATTACCAGAAGATATTGTAATTCCAATGATAACTAAACATAAATCAAGATATTCAGAAGGTCATACTGGAATAATTTATGCCGATAATGGACATATTCTTGATTATATGTACGGAATAAATAATCTTTCAATGCTTCATTATTTGTGTAGCTTATTAAGTGCTAACGATTATGACACAAAACATGGTCGAGGATCTCAAGCCGCACAATATGTCGGAGCATTAAAAAGAAAACTAAACATTAAATCAGAGTAGCTGATTACTTCACCCAAAGTCATATTGCTTTTATTGATTATAACAGGGGGGAGTATCCCCCTGTTTATTCTAAAAAGAACGATTAAGTATTAAAGATAAATTTTTATTTTATCAATCTCTTATATCTAGCTAATTAAATTATTAACTAAGACAAAAATTAAAATAATGGCTACACCAGATAAAAATATTTTAACTGTTCTTTTCAAGCCATTCCAAAATTCTATTATTCTATTCATTGTTTTTTCCTCTCATAACATCCGCTAAATATTCTAATCGATGCGGAGTTTGTTTATGAAGCTTAGAGTCTAAAAGCTCGTTTGCACATAAATCCCAATTCTGATCTTTTGCGTGTTGCAAAGTCTTACGGAATTTTGATAAGCCATTGACTCCAATTTGATAAGCCAGTTCCACAAAGACGCCAAACTTTTCATCTGGCAAATTCATATCTTGGCATATTCGAGTTGCACCCTCGAATGCAATATTAAAGTCTGCATCAAATACTTTTCTCCAACCTTCTTCTGTTGTTGGAATTTCTTCGTCTGGTAAAATGCGATGTCCATAGCCGCCTGTAGCAAAAGACTCAGTCACATTACCATAACTAAGATGATAAGGTTTTAATCGAAACCCTTCGTGATTCATTATTCTTTTTTTTAGATTATCAATAAAATTTAAATTTGTTATTGCCATAATGATATAATATTTTTACGCCTAGTTTTTTTTGTTCTGCATTAAGCTTTCTATTAATGCGTTGACCTTTTTGTCTGCCTGTCAATCGCAAGGAAACAGTCTTAACATCTATTAAAATAATTTCTGCTGTGATTGGATCGATTGCAACAATATCTATGGGTGAGGTAACACTACCTCGCATAAATATATAATACCCTTTTTCGGTTAAGTATTTCATTGCACCAAATTCAGAAGCAGATCCCTTCTGGTGCTTTTTATTCAAATCAATAAATTTCTTATTAATAAAATTAAATTAGTAAATACAGCAAAGCCAACACTCCAAATAATCATTTGAATATTTCATAGATTTTTCTATGTGATAAAGATGATTTTCTTTAATAACCATTATATCTTTTTTAATTAATGCGATCTCTTTATCTAATTTATTAATCATATCTTTATTTGTACTTGGGTTAGTCTTAGTCATTTCTACCTCATTTCATTTTAGATAAAGGATTATCTAATGCTCTCTTAATGCTCTTTTCTGTTTTATCTTCCAACGATTGCATATCGTCTTTGATCTCATCAATTGCTTGTTTAATATCTTTTGCATTATCTCTGCTATCTTCTTTAACTTGTTGCTCTACATCATTAACAATCTTCTCAATGCGTCTTATGTCTTGTCGTAAATCATTCTTTAATTCATTTGCTACATCAGAAACTAATTGCACCTCTTGAATAATCATACTCATTTCTTGCGTAATCATTTCTGTTTCTTGTTGAATTAAATCTAATCGTTTATCAAAACCACTAAGATCTGGTGCTGTGTAGTTTTGTATTTGATCTTTCATGTCTAGGTAATCTTTGTAAAATTCAAAGCCACCCCATAGACTACCACCAAGAGTAGTTAAGGCTGTGAGAATAACAAATATTTTTCCACCACGAAACTTAGCACCTGCAAATTCAAGTTCTGCCATTGCTACTCCAAACCCATCTGCCATTGGCTATCTATTAAATCATTCATTAATCCTTCGCTTCCTGCAAATAAATAATAACTTGCAATGGTATTTTCTATTAATTCACTGCTAGGCAAAGTAGCGTTGGAGAAAAAACCTTGACGTTCATTTAATTGTTTTTGTCCGTCAAAGAAATTTTTCGTGTTACCTAAAACCTGCATAACAATTAATGTTTTTAATTGGTTGGTTGAGTCGTAGCGTTGCTTGTCATCAATCTTTTTCATAATTTTTTTAACAGCTTTTTCTTTGGAGGTTTCTTTTTTAGTTTCTTTAGGCTCTGGTTTAGGCTCTTCTTTTTGTTCTTCCTTTACCTCTGTAACCTCTTCTACATCCTCTGTTGTTTCTTCAACTGGAGCTTCCACTACCTCTTCTACTTCTTCAACAGGCTCTTCTACAGTTTCTATTTCATCAACTGTTTCTTCAACCTCATTAATTTCTATTTCTGTTTTAATCTCTGTTTCTATTTCTAGTTCGGCAATCTCAATCTCTGCTATTTCTATTTCTTCTATTTCTAATTCTACAGTTTCGTACGTTGGCTCTTCTGTTCCTATTGGCTCTAAGACAAAACCATCATTCGTCTCTACAACATCATTAGACTCAAAAACATCTTCAACAACATCGATAATATCTTCTGGTGCATCAATATTTAAGGCAATAAACATTTCAACAGATGTGATTGACTGTGTTACTATTGTGCTAATCACATTATACAATACATCAATTGAAACATCGTCAAATAAAACTCCGACTGATACCCCAATATCTCTGCCACCTACTTCAACAATTATTGTTGTTAAGTTACCACCAAAATCAAAACTGTTTTCATAAATCTGAAAACCACTACTTGTGCCACTTGCACTTAAAACATCTGTGCCAGAAAAAACTTCGGTATTACCATTACGACCTGTAATATGCATATACACCGAGTCTTGAGCATCTTGTTTATCAACATGAATAGAGTATTTAGCTTCTCCACCATATTTAATATTTAACTCTGAAATATCGACTGTTTGTATAAAGGTTGTTCCCATGTTTGGAACTCCCATTGCCGACTCTCTACTGCGTGCATCTGTTATTTCTGCACAAGTATCAGTACCTAATTGATTACAATAAGAGCCAGATCGCATAGATGCAGATCCTTCCCCACCCCAATCATAATTCATATTAGAATCTTTGCTAGGAGATACGTAACCATTGTTGCTGTCTAAAATATTACCAGAACTTTCGTTCGTTACAGTCGTTGTAGTTGTTGTTGTTTCCGTTACAGTTGTTGTTTTTATACCGCCATTTTCAAACTCAATAGTTTCTGTAATAACTTCATCAATTATTTCTTCTATTGTTGGCGTACATAAACCGATTGTATCAGTAGAACAGTCAACAGCTTTGCTAGAATAAGATAGGGAGACCGATATACATAGCCATAGCCATAAATAAAAATTTCTCCAGATCATCATTGTTTTCTCTAATTGTTACTGTTTGTTGTATTTGTTCTTCTTGAAGTCTTGCCTTAACCAAACTACCTTCTGGCATTAAATGAACATTATCTAACCATACGTCTCTTGCATCGTTACCAATCTTAGACTCACCATTTATATTTACAGGTGCATATGTGCCAGAATGCCAAAGAGCATCAAACACTCTAGGATCACTTGATAATAAAGTTACCGCACCGATTTTCATCTGAAATTGCCAGAGCTTAGTTGAAAGCAATATTAATTCACAATTTTCATCTCTTATTGTAATGCCAGAACTAATGCCGAGTATTTGTGTCTGCACAGCAGAAGCTACAGCAGTTTTACAAATATTAGAATTGTTTACAACAACACTTGGAGCGTTAGCAGTTGGTGGTGTAGAGTTAGTTACAACAGTTGACGATACTGTATTGTCTGCACTTTTAATATCAGTTGAAACAGCAACAAATGTTATTGCTATAAGTAAAATAAATAATGTTTTCATCTAACAAGAACAGCTCTCACAGTTATCATTAGGACACTTACAATCTGCTTTTGTTGTAGCACCACAATCAGGACAAGGATTAATCATGTGTCACCTAATTTCATAAATTGAAAACTTGTTTGAGATTCTGAGGTACTACCTCTTAAATAAATACTTGACCCTTGTGAACTTCCCCAACCAAATTTAC